>CEUS01224959.1_pt1 | contig 10984 bp, 11 predicted proteins | sample 427031 | NCBI WGS metagenome assembly CEUS01 (sample SAMEA2622837, study PRJEB7988) | marine metagenome | biome: marine biome (ENVO:00000447); feature: marine epipelagic mixed layer (ENVO:xxxxxxxxx); material: "saline water (ENVO:00002010), including plankton (ENVO:xxxxxxxx)" | depth 140 m | reverse complement strand
CTTCGACTCTTGTGTCTTGTACCAACTGCGTGACATTCGCACGAGAGGGATCCGCGAGCTCGTAGAAAAATGAACGGCCATCATCACCATTCGGGACTTTGTTGACGAGTTGGTACTGTGCCTCCGCAGCGACGGATGCCTCTGCGGATACCTGTTCAGCCCAGCGAAGCCCAATCCGTGGACCTGCTTTGGGAATCTCGATCAGGCCGATCGCCTCTGGACGTATCACGGGACGTGTACCTTGCGTTCGTAAGATTGCACGGTCGGTCATCAGCGCAGTGATATTGTCTTGCGAACGATCTTGAACCTCATATTGCACCGGTTCCCCAGGCAGGGTAATGGCTGAAACATTCGACTCGTTAGAAATTGGTACGAGTTGGTATTGGGCTTCGAGACGGGTACGTTCTGAGTCGGTAACCCACTCCGCCCAGAGAACCGTCAGCGATTCCCCGGCAGCCCCGGCTTCCATTTGGTACGCGCGCCGAAATGACCCGTAGACACCATCTACGATATTCACCTTTGAATCAGCTACTAGCGCTTTGAGGTTAACGTCTGACGGGTCAAGTAGTTGGTAACTGTGCCAACCGCCGGGCTCTCGAAGAGGCAGATCGTCAAGCCCTCTAGGCTGAGTATTCCCCTGTAGGCCATATTGTGTTTCCAGTTGTGTCCGTAAACGGGGAGATACCTCGGGTGCCCATTCGATGGCAATCCCGGCGGGGAATTGAGGCATTATGCCCACCCAAAACGAAGGCCGAGACTCATCGATCACGAGCGGTACGGATTGGCGTCCTTCCTGATCGAGTTGACGTGCGAAATCAATGCGCTCAGTGAAATAAGCAACGATCCCTTCATTGATTTGGACTAGGACAAAGAACGGCAAGAATATGATGATTCCAACACCAACGAATCGCCCTACGGAGTAGGCGATTCTGCGGTACCCGTCGTGCCAATGTGCAATGAGAATTGCTATAGAAGCACCGAGGCCTACGTACAAACCGTGATCATGTCGAAAACCGAACGCCACGGCCACCGCCACCGCAAGCCCGAACATGCGCAGGAAAGTTGGCTTCTCAATGTATCGCCACGTAAGCCAGCCACCGAGAGGGTATACAAATATTTTTGGATAACTGTAGACCTTGGTTTCGATCATCAGCACCATAACAACGATTAGAAGTACGAAAGCTATGAGACGTGAGCGGCTGGCTTCCCAAGCCATGTCGTAGCTGAGGGTAAGAGCAACGGTAGTGAACGTGACTGCAAGGAATATTTCGCCAATGACGCGGTAGCCCACAATCTTCTGTGCTATTGCTGACATAAACCAAAAGAGTGGATCGCCCATGTCCACAAAGCCGTCGAGCCATGCATCGCCTTTTAGAAACGCTGCAGCTTTCCCGAGAGCTAAGTGATCGTCACCCCCAAGATCTTTAACAATTAACCATTGCAGTATCCACACGAACACAAAGATCGTCGTAAGTGTCAGTGCCTGATACCTGCGGGAAGGAACGGATACCATTGTTATCTGTGCTCTACGCTTTATGAAGATCTGGCTTGTGCTCATCCATCCGATGAGAAAGCATGTTCAGCCAAACTGAATCCTCAAGGGTCTCAAAGGTATGTACCTCATAGGGATCGATCACAAAACACATGTTCGGCTCAGCGATGAATTCATGTTTTTCACCGGTTTCGATATGGTGAACCATAACGCGAATCCGTCCACTCAGAATATAGAACAGTTCCTTGGTGTGCTGGTGGTAGTGGTTCCCGCGAATTACATTCTTTTTCGTGGTGATGTGGTTGATTTCAGCCCAGGTGTAACGATTGACGATCCCATTGAAGATCCCGCGGTCGTCCTCGTGAATCAGGTACTTCTCTAGGAATTCCATGCAGGGCCTCCACTTAACCGTAGAGATCGCCCGGATAGCGGAAAATCTCTCCGGGGGCAATAATCTGTATATCTATATCACATGGTATCGTGCCCTGGGGAGAGCTTGGCACTGCGCTGGGCAATCCATATGATTTGTAGAAAATAAATGACTATTGATACTAAAACATTAGCTCTGAAAGGTGGGCACCCCATCCGGGAAACAAGACTGCCTTTAAATAGTCCTTATCTGGATGATGAGGATGAACGTAGTGTCTCTAGCACTATTCGCTCAGGATGGATCGTAGGTGACGGACCAAAGTGTAAAGAGTTTGAAGAAGCCTTTGCTGAGTACTTGGGTGTCAAATATGCACTTCTAACAACATCCTGCACATCTGCACTGCACCTCGCCTTTCTGGCTCTTGGTTTCAGTGATGGTCAGGCCATCATACCTGACTACACTTTTACATCAACTGGGTTAGCTCCGCTTTTAACTGGTATGACCGTAAAACTGTGTGACGTGGAATTTGACACTGCTAATATTGACACGCACTTAATTGAATCTTTAATCACTGACAAAACAAGAGCAATTGTTCCAGTGGATTATGCTGGGCATCCTTGTCACATTGACAAAATCAATGCTCTCGCTAAAAAACATAACTTAGTGGTAGTGCACGATAGTGCTCAATCCTGCGGATCAAAATTCCAGGGGAAATATGTTGGTCGCCAAGCATTGGTCTCGTGCTTTAGCTTTCATGCCACTAAGAACCTCGTCACTGGTGAAGGTGGATGCATGGTAACTAATGATGAGGAGTTAGCACGAAAGGCGTACATCATTCGTGATAAAGGGACAAACAAGCGTGAAAAATTACTTGCTAAAGGCAATATTGGTTACTTTGAATATCAAAGCATTGGTAATTCTTACGTGCAATCGAACATCCTGGGAGCATTAGCTTTATCACAATTAAAAAAATTGGATCGCATGAACGCTATCCGTCGTCAACATGCTGAATATTTAAACGAGGGGCTCAAGCATGTTGATGGCATTCAACTCCCAATCGTCAAAGAGTACGCTGAATCTAATTGGGCGATTTATGCAATACGGGTTATGGGTGCCAGTGTCATTGAAGTGCGCGATGCCATTCGAGCTGAAGGGATTGAATGCAACACCCACTATCATCCATTGCATATCAATGCATACTATCGCGCAATGGCTAATTATCAGGAAAATGATTTTCCGGTTTCGAATCAGGTGTATCAGTCGTTATTACGACTGCCTATGTACCCTCAATTAACGCACACTGATTTAGACGAAACGATTGCTGCTGTAACAAAAGTTATGCAAGCTTTTCATCAATAACACACTGCCGAGAACAATGAGTTCGTCAAAAATGTCATTCATCGGTTCACTGATCAAGAGAATCAGTTACTCAAAAATTGTCCCCAGGAGCTTGTTGCGTCTTGTCGATGAAGTATTACTGAATGCTGCCATGTCGTGGCCAGGCAGTCCGGGTCGGAAACTATTCAATCGACTACGCGGAGTCACAATCGGAAAAAATGTGTGGATCGGCCAAGGCGTAATCTTAGGCCAACATCCATTTCTGTTGACAATCCAAGACAACGTTATCATTGCAGCTGGCGTTAAGATTTTGACTCATGACACCAGCTTTACGGTTGTTGGTGGGAAAGATCTGGCTGGAACAGTCATGATTGGCAGTAACGTGCATCTTGGTGAGAATGCAGTGATCCTTCCAGGTGTTTCTATCGGGAATCGTTGTGTGATTGGAGCAAGTGCTGTGGTAAATAAAAGCATTCCTTCAGGACAGGTTGCTACTGGGGTCCCTGCTAAAGTGATTTGCTCCATCGAAGAAGGCTTGTCAAAACTGAACACCAAGCTTCGATCAGAGAATTTTTTCTCCACATGGTAAACGACCGAGAACAAGTAGATTTGTCCGTCGTCTTACCCTGCTATAACGAAATCGATTATTTACAAAAGGCAGTCGATAACACCGAAAACCTCTTAAAACGAACAAACTATACGTATGAAATCATCATTGCTGAAGATGCCTCCACAGACGGCACTGATGAATTAGCCGAAAAGCTCTCAAAAGAACGTGACCATATTGTTTGGATGCATCGCAATAAACGTACTGGGCGAGGATCAGCTGTCGCAGATGCCTTTCGAAAAGCCCGCGGTCGCATTGTGGGGTTCCTTGATATTGATTTAGAAGCTCCAGCACACTACATCGTGCCTATGGTGTTAGCTATTAATCAGGGAGCAGACATTGCCGTCGGTGTGCGGAAAATAAAAATTAGCACCCTTGGTTTCGTATTTCAATTACATAAAATCATTACGCACAATGGTTACAAATGGCTTGCGAGAAAACTGTTGAAGGTGAACCTGCAAGATATCGGTGTTGGATTTAAGTTTTTCAAAAAAGCACACATCTTACCAATCCTCGATGAGGTCAAAGATCAACATTGGTTCTGGGATACTGAAATAGTAGTGCGCGCGTTATTGAAAGGCCTCACAGTGTCAGAACTGCCTATTGCCTATACTCCCATTCCCGATCGGGAATCCAAAGTAAACTATGTGCAAGATAGTTTTATACACTTCAAAAAATTATTAGCTCTAAGAAAAGAATTAAAACTATAAGGTTGCGCGGATACGAAATTAGTATGCCTGCTTAGGCAAAACTTCGCTTGGCAACCCGGCCGTCGTTAGTGTTCCTTGTTCTAGGATTAGCACATGCTCGGCGATAGTTGCTATTTCATCTGGCGCATGTGCTACATACACCAACGGAATTTCCAATTCATCACGAATGCGTAGAAGCACTTGGAGAATCCGGCGACGGTGTGGAAGATCTACTGCTGCCATTGGTTCGTCGAGAAGCAAGACGTCTGGGTCAGACAAAAGTGCACGGGCCAAGGCCACCCGCTGACGCTCGCCTCCTGACAGAGACGAAACCTGCCTGTCTAGTATTGCGTTTAAATTAAGAAATTCGATGGTTTCCGCGAGTCGTTCGATCGCAACTGTTCCTTTGGGACAACCGTAAATGATGTTCTCGCGAGTATCAAGATGGGGAAACAACAACACGTCTTGCGGCACGTAACCTACGCCACGAAAGCGTGGCGGAAGGTTAATGCCGGACTTGTCTGAAAATAAAACCCTCTTATCCACACAGATTGTTCCACGCGATGGAGTTCGCAGGCCGGCAATAACTTCTACGATCGAAGTCTTCCCTGATCCTGATGGACCAAACAACGCAAGTGCTCGGCAATCTGATCGGTCGGTTACAGAAAGAGTGAACGACCCTTGTTGCAAGAAAACATCCAGATCAAAAATTGCCATAGCTTAAGGTTCCCTGGTTAGTTGATTTGAAACCAGCACTGCAGTAAAAGCAATCGCAATAGAAATAAAAAGGAGAATTGCTGCATCTTGATTTTGTCCCATTTCAGCAAATGAATAGATCCCTAATGCCAGCGTCCTAGTATGGCCAGGAATACTTCCTGCAATTACAATCGTGGCACCAAATTCTCCTAAAGCTCGAGAAAAGCCCAAAAGTGCGCCTGCCAAAATGGTCCGAAACGCGAGTGGTAACGTAATGGTTGTAAAAACTCTCCAGGGTCCAGCGCCAAGCGTTTCTGCGATCTGCTCGTAGCGTTTAGTCGCTTGCTCGAATCCAGACCGCGCTGTGCGCACAAGTAAGGGTAAACCCATAACCACCATTGCAATCACAACCGCACCAGGTGTGAACACCACCTCAACGCCTAATAACTCAAGCAAGAAACCCAAAGGGCCACGGCGTCCTAACAACCACAACAAGAGAAGTCCTGTTGCTACCGGAGGCATCACAAGTGGCAACGAAACTGCCGTTTCTAGCAATGCCTTTCCTCGAAAATTCGCGCGCGCGAGCAACCAGCCAATAGCAACACCAGGTATAAGCATCACTGCTGTCGCAATCAAAGCAGCGAGCGTTGTAAACGTAGCAATCTGGAGAATTTCTGGATTCACGGAAGCTTCCGTTCCATTGCCTGTAATGGCACAAACCCAGCCTGCTGAAAATATTTTGTCGCTTCCTCTCCCTGGAGATACGCAAGAAATTGACGACCACCGTTGGTATTTCTACCACCCCGTACAATTGCTGCTGGGTACACAATCTGTGGACCGTCATTCGGTGGCACGACAAACGCAATAAGTGCACGACGGGCAATGAGAAGATCTGTTCGGTACACGATGGCAACATCTACGGTGCCATTCTCCACCGCTGCAAGTGCTAGACGAACGTTACCCGTCGGAACGACTTTCTTGGCTATGTCAGCCCAAATACCAACCTTCTCAAGATAGTTCCGAGCATAAACTCCAACAGGCACGGCTCTTGGATCACCAAGAGCGATACGGCGAATAGATGAATCCAACAGATCGTGTGCCGATTGAAATATGCGTGATCGGTCGTCGGGAACTATTAAAACCAATTGATTCGAGAGCAAATCGACGCGCGTGCTCAACTCAATGGCATCTGCTATTACGTCAAGTTGAGACTCATCCGCACTGATAAATAAATCAACGCGCGCGCCGGCTCTGATTTGTTGGGCTAATGTATGTGACCCTGCCAGGTTAAGCGTGACGTGTTCACCACCTTGCTGTTCATAAGCAGTAGCAATCTTGGTAAGAACGTTCGTGAGACTACTTGCAGCAGAAACTAATATCCCTGTTGATCCATGACAAGCCACCTGAAAAAACGCCAGCACTATAAGAAAAACAACAGTAAAACCAACTCTCTGGGATCTCCTGGTGTAATGTGTCATTATTTATATATATAATTTAGTATTATTTAAGTTGATATTTATAGTGATTTTAGTCGTATTTTAATATTTTTATGAATCTACTCACTGCTCGTCTCGCGGCCAAGGAACTCGGGGTGGGCTATTCCACTCTGAAACAATGGATTTATAAGGGTGCGATTCGGACTACGACTACCAACGGTGGGCACTATCGAATTGCCAAATCTGAGGTCGAACGCCTGCTCAGCAACCAGGGAAACCGAGTAAAACAGACACAGCAACATAAAATGCCTGGGGAGTCGGTCCCTATTAGCAGTCGGAATCAAGTTCGAGGCATTGTAGAGGAAGTACGAATTGAAGGTTTGCTAGCACAAGTGCAGCTCCGCGTCGGGGAGCAATCTCTGACAGCTGTCATCACACGGGATGCTGCCGAAGAGCTAAAGCTGGCACAAGGACAGACTGCCCTCGCAATTATTAAGGCCACTGAAGTGATGATTGCCCGTAATCCCTAAACATTTGGGGAAACATGACAAACTTGCACCAACACCCCATCCTGAAGTAACTTGTATACAGAAATGAATTCAAATCCTCTTCGCACGCATCGTCACGATCACCACAGCCATCGGGCTGTTCGGTAGGGCAGCGCGCGTGAAGGATTAGATTAGTTCCGTACTCTCAGCGCATTAAAGTGGCCCCGCCGAAATTGCAGGCGGGGTTTTTTGTTGTACCGACAAGTCTTGGCAATCAAGTTTGATGGAATTAACGAACGCCTTGCTTGAGAAATTAGATGATGCTTATGGATTTTACAAAATTAGATGGTCTCATTCCTGCGGTAGTGCAGGACCACGAATCGAGCGAAGTGCTTATGGTTGGCTTCATGAACCAAGAGGCTTGGGAAACCACACAACGTACTCGCTTCGTAACTTTTTTTAGTCGCACCCGGGAAACACTATGGACCAAGGGTGAGACATCCGGTAACCGGCTCGCCGTACGTGAACTGTTAATCGACTGCGATGAAGATACCGTGCTCATCAAAGCCGAACGACAAGGTGATGGGAATGTTTGCCACACAGGTGAACGCACCTGCTTTTTTCAGAAGGTGACACTGTGAAACTACGACTAGGTATCCCCAAAGGCTCTTTGCAGGAGTCAACTATTCAGCTCTTCGGGCGCGCGGGTTTTAATGTGTACGTTGGTTCGCGTTCGTACTTTCCAACAATCGATGATCCAGAGATCGAATGTATGTTGATTCGAGCACAGGAGATGGCTCGATATGTTTGTGATGGTGTGCTCGATGCCGGGCTAACTGGCCAAGATTGGATCGCGGAACACCAGCTAAGCGGAAAAACCAAGGTCTCGCTATCATCAATTGTTGACCTCGTATACGCAAAACAGAGTTTTGGGAAAGTGCGCTGGGTACTTGCTGCGCCAGAAGACTCCAAGTTCAAGACACCTAAGGACTTGAAAGGCGCAACCATCGCCACAGAGCTCGTACGTGTCACACAAGGTTATTTTGATCAGCTCTCAGTACCAGTCAACGTAGAGTTTTCATGGGGTGCCACAGAGGTTAAACCACCTGTGCTTGCTGACGCGATTGTTGAGGCCACAGAAACTGGTTCCACGCTCAAAGCGAACCGTTTGCGCATTCTTGACACTGTAATGGAATCAAATACACAGCTGGTAGCAAACGATATTGCACTAGCAGACACGTGGAAACGAACAAAGATTGAGAACATTGCATTGCTGTTGCAGGCTGCCATTGAGGCGCAAGGACGCGTGGGACTCATGCTCAACGTGCGCCGCGAGGAACTAGATACCATTTTGAATCTACTTCCGGCGCTTCAGCGTCCCACAATTTCACCACTGAGCGATTCTGACTGGGTAGCAATTAATACTATTGTTGAAGAGCACACAGTGCGCGATTTAATTCCTAAACTGCGACTAGCAAATGCCCAAGGTATTGTGGAATATCCGCTCAATAAAATTGTAATTTAGGAACTCTAGGTTAAATGTCATGAATCAACGAACTACAGTGTCAGTTTCTTAATTGAGTAAAGTGCTAAAAACCATTAAAGCAAGCAACCGCCGGGCTGTTGCGTCACTGCTAACACACACCCGAACACGAAGTGCGACAACAGAACGGCGTGTTGCCAAGATCGTGGGTGATGTGCGTCGCAAAGGAGATATAGCGTTAACTAAGTACGTACGTACGCTTGATTATCTTGAGGGTCCACTGGAAATCACAGCTGAAGAAGTACGTGACGGAGCTAGTCGTGTGGATCCCAAAGTTCAAAAAGCCTTGCGAACCGCTACTAAGCACATTAAACGAATAGCTCGGAAGCAACTCCCACGTGGCTGGCAAACCAAAGTGGCGCCAGGTATTACTGTTGAACAACGGGTTCTGCCTTTGGACCGTGTCGGCTGTTACGTGCCTGGAGGTCGCTTCCCGCTTCCTTCCTCTCTTTTAATGACTGTGATACCAGCCCAAATTGCTGGCGTACAAGAAATCATCGTTGCCTGTCCACGACCAGAACCTATTGTGTTCGCAGCTGCACTCGAAGCAGGTGTCACTCGTCTTTTTCGAATGGGTGGCGCTCAAGCAATTGCTGCACTGGCTTACGGTACGGAAACCGTACCGCGCGTTGATAAAATTGTGGGACCAGGAAACCGCTGGGTTGCTGCTGCCAAGGCACTTGTGTCAGTAGACTGTGGTATTGATTTCTACGCAGGACCAACTGAGATTGTTATTGTAGCTACACGGGGTCCAGCCGCATGGATTGCTGCCGATCTTATTGCGCAGGCTGAGCATGACCCAGACTCACGCGCCATTCTTATTACACCAAATCGGGCTCTAGCAGTGCGCGTAGCTGCAGCCGTGGATGTTCAATTAGATGTTTCTTCTAGTATTGCTAGACGGGCTTTAAAAAACCGTGGCGGAATTATCATCACAGCAACAACCGCTGAGGCAGTTGCGCTCGCTAATGCCGCTGTCGCTGAACACCTAGTAGTAGATTCTGAGTCATTAGCGAAACAGGTACAGTGTGCTGGATCGCTCTTTGTTGGACCCTGGTCCGCACAAGTCGCTGGAGATTATGCAATTGGATCAAACCACGTACTGCCAACAGCGGGTGCAGCGCGGGGACGTGGAGGACTATCCACTGCGGATTTCGTTCGACAATTTACCGTTCAACGGATGACCCAACAAGGATTACGGGGCATTGCCGATACAGCAGTAACCCTAGCTCGTGCTGAAGGCTTGGATGCACACGCAGCTTCGATTGACATTCGCAGACGGCCTCAGTCAGTACGACCGAGAACAGGAACCCTCAAATGAAGATCCAAGGTGTTCCCAATCCCGGCGATGGCCTCCGTCTGCATCTTAACGAAAACACTGGCGGGTGCTCCCCAAGGGTCATTGAAGCTATACGGACACTGACTCCTACGGATATTTCTGCGTACCCAGACTACAAAAAGGCCGTATTAACATGTGCGGAATATTTTCAAGTCAATCCGGAAGAATTGTTGCTCACAAACGGTCTGGATGAAGGCATCCTGATGGTGGCCTTGGCTAATTTCGGGCGCGCTTACGATCCTGAACAAGAAGCTATAATCCCCGTGCCAGCGTTTGATCCTTACCTGACAGCGACTGCTGCGGTTGGTGCCAAGGTCATACGTGTACCCCCAGGACCGAACTTTGCGTTTCCTGTTGACGAGGTAATCACTGCAATTTCTGCAAAAACACGTTTAATATTCCTCAATACGCCAAACAACCCAACTGGCCAGATTATTCCTCACCAGATCATACGCCGTGTTATCGATGCTGCACCACAAGCTACAGTGCTAGTGGATGAAGCCTACGTCGAATTTGCAAATGGAAGTTTTTTAGACGAACTATCTCAGCACTCAAATGTTGTGCTCGGTCGAACTTTCTCAAAAGCGTACGGCATGGCAGGCATGCGTATTGGTTGCCTAATAGCAAAACCAGAGACGATCGATCCAATTCGTAAAGTCATCCCAATTTTCAATATGAACGTAGTTGCCATCACTGCTATGCAAGCAGCTGTCAAAGACCAAAGCTTCTTGCCAGCATACACCGCAGAGGTCAAAGAATCTCGTCAACGTTTATACGAAGCATGTCGTCGGCTCGATCTTGAATATTGGGAAAGCTCAGCTAATTTCGTGTTGGTTCGCGTTGGCAAGCTTGCTCCCAAAGTAGTAGCAACACTAGACACACGTGGAATCCATGTCCGCGATCGATCACAAGATCCGTATAGTCCTGGGTGTATCCGGATCACGGCTGGCGTTCTTTCACACACTGACGAAGCAATTAAAGCCCTT
>CEUS01028372.1_pt1 | contig 10985 bp, 6 predicted proteins | sample 427031 | NCBI WGS metagenome assembly CEUS01 (sample SAMEA2622837, study PRJEB7988) | marine metagenome | biome: marine biome (ENVO:00000447); feature: marine epipelagic mixed layer (ENVO:xxxxxxxxx); material: "saline water (ENVO:00002010), including plankton (ENVO:xxxxxxxx)" | depth 140 m | reverse complement strand
GCCTTTCTCATAGCAGGATGGTCAGCAAGTCCCCTACCCGGAGTTCCTTGATAGTTATTTAATAACTCGTCTTTCCATTGTGCTTCAGGAAGCTGTTTTAACCTAAGCCATTCCTTACTACCTAGTTCACTACGAATTGTTCTTTCAAATACTTCTAACCTTGGAGACTGTTCAAGAGACTTTGCTCCACGGGCAATAAAGTTAGTTTCAACTTTTTCATTAAGCCAAAGCCTAGCCTTATCAGAAGTTCCAAAGTCATCTGCCCAGAACACTTCATCCCCGTGTCCACCAGCATCATTGATACGCTGTTGTAAATCTTTTGCTTCTTTATATATATTGCTTGTTCTTGATTTATCAGCACCAATTACTTGGAACGCTTCATATAATCTATCTTCTCCCTCACGCATTATTCCGTTAGGGTCGGTTAATTCTTTTTTCATACGTTTGAGAATAGTAGGAGGTGCAATGCCATATCTAACCCATACGGTATACATGTCTATGAATCCGTTTGCAATCATAAACACAGGACTGAATGTAGTTAATGACGCTCTCTTCATACCAGCAGCTGCAGCAAGCCAACCTTCAAGTTCCTTGGTACTTCTGGTAGCCATGCCACCTTTACCATGAATCATCTCAAAGACATCTTCATCTATATATTTTCCACCTACTCCACCGAAAACTCTACGCTCTCCGTTTTCCCAGAAAACCAAGTAACCCTGTTTCTTTTTTCTATCAAATGGGATTTCGTGTCTTATTACTGTTCCATCTTTCTTTTTAGTTGCAAATTCATTTGTAACTTCTTTTAACCAGTTAAGAGGTTTTTTAGTTTCTCCTACAAGCTGCACATTTAACATATGGTGCATAGCTTTATTAGCTGTATTCTTTTGAATCCTATACTCATTACTGGCAACAGTTCGTAACATTACTTCTGGGTCTAACGGGTCTAATGCTCCTAATGTTGGAGCATCTTCTTTTAGTCCCTGAATTACATTTCTTTCTATAGCTGCAAAAGCAGAATTTCCACGACCACTACCTGCTTTCTTCTTAGTCATGTACTCTGCGTAAATTGTAGGGTTATAGTAAGGATAATCTTTTTTAAGTTCGTCAGCTAACTCCCGTGAAATGTGACCTGTTTTAACAAGTCTTTCTCGTTCCACATTATAGAATTCAGCTAACTCTTTTGCTCCCTGCTCTACACGGGCAAACTCAGAATCAGTCATTTCATCTCGCATGGAAGTAATCCATTCTTCCATTTCCCTGTAGGTGCCGTCTGCATTAGTGGTAACAGAATCTTTTATAGCCTTTCCTGTACTAGGGTCATAGGGAACAGGAAGTTCTCTAGCAGCCATGTTCGGAGTACCATCTGGCTTTACAACAAAGTTTCTCCAGTGCATAGCCTGTACGTATCTACTAATGTGATGGTATTCAACTCCAACATTGTCACCAGCTTTTTTACCAATTAACGGGTCTATTCTTGAATCTTTAAAGTTTTGTATTCTTTTTACTGCTTTAGGAAGAATAGAACCCGGTGCTAAATTAATATGAGGCAGTATATCTAAATCAGAAAATAGATAATCCCTAATCTCCGCTAATTCTCTCCTAGAAAGAATATAGTCAGTTAATATTCTTTCCCTGTTACTGGAATCAAATACCCTATTCATCCACCTAACCATTTTTTCAGGTATCCAAGGAAACATATCAGATACAGATTTTTCAAATGCTGTCTGACTGTTGTCATAGTTCTCAAACCTGTTTCCAGTTTTCTTACTAGATGCTTGTACTGCTTCTTTTACAGCAACATCATGAACAACCTCTTCTGCTTGTTTCTTGCCAGTAGAATCAGTTCGTGCAATATGTTCGTCCCTCGCTTCCCGTGAAAACTCATCTGGAGCAGGATACTTAGATTCTTCCAGTGCATTTATTTCAACATCATTAAGAGGTTTGTTAACAGGGAACAAACTCTCATCATCTATTAATCGTGACTGTAATGCGTTTCTATCCCGTAAGGGTTCGGCAATATTAGTATCTAGTATTCCCTGTGATGCTTGGTCTAAGTAATCGTCAATTTCCTGAGCAGTAAGGTCTAACCTTCTAGCAAGCAGGTTTCTTAACTTTCCATAGTAAGAACTGAATCCTCTCGTGGTATGTTTACCCTGTCGTCTGAGGTCAATTAAATTATTAATTGCGTTTACTGATTCATTAAAAGATTCTTGGAACTCTTTTTTAACACCACCTTCAGGTGTGTATTTACCAGCAGTTGCACGTATTTGTTCCTCTAAACGTCTTGGAAGTCTGGTAGTTCTAAGTGTTCTTTCTGTCCCTTTAATTGCCTGATATCCTATTTCTGCATTAGAAAACCTTCTTAACGCAGGAGCAGAAGCTAAAGGTAATCCTTCACTATTCCACCAATCCAAGTCAGATGCCGTAATATCTTCAAAAGACTTACCAATAATAGATTGTATTCTCTGTGTTCTGTTTAATGCTTGGGCAGGTACATCAGGAACTATAGGTCCTACCTCTTCACCAAGTTGTAACTGCCTTCCGGGTGATTGCCTAAGTCCCATTTGCATAGGGGTTATTTCTGAATCTAATCCTGTCAAGAAACTATTTATTTCTTGGTAGTCATTAGTTACTTCACCTTCTGGAATAGTAGACCGACCACGTACCTTCAAGCTATCTAGGTGTCGTCCTACTGCTTTTAGTTGTTCGTTTCCGTATCTATATAATGGGTGGTCATTCGATAATCGCTCACCATTGATTTTAGCGAATCTGTCTTTTACGAACCACGTGTTAGGTAAGTCATCTGCTCCTTTCCCTCCGCTTAATAACAGAGCATCAAAAGGTGCATATTGACCAGCCCTTGCTCCGTCACCTGTAACGGAACCCCCATCTCCTGTACGCCTATAGAATGGTTGCATTTCACCATCTGGCATACGAACCATTATTATATTTCTGTCTTTATATTTAAGAGCCTTAGGGGATATTGATATACCCTGACCAGTATCTGTCATGTTCCCAGTATTGAAACGACTCCAATCTCTGTCTGCTACTCTCCTAAACTCCTCCGTATTCACATACGCTACATTTTCATCTAATATTTGAGGAGGCTCAGGAACTTCCCCTCTATTAAGTCCCCATACACGTTCTTCTGCTGCACCACCTTTTCTAGACTGATAACCGGACAGTATTTCATCAGGGGTAGACGGTGGCTGAGGTACATCACGAACAACTCCATCTACTTCTATTCTAGTTGTCCCTCCTTCAGGTAAGCTACGTGACAGATTTTCTATAGTTGCATCAATTGAACCAGTTGGTAGTTGTGTAGTGCCAGCAGGTAATCCTTTAGGGAATAGTCTTGGGGCTTTTGCAACTTTTCCTGCCAATCCAATACCAACATAGTTAAGTGGGTCTAGTCCCAGTTCTATAATAAATTTTGTAAGACCACTTATTCCTGCTTGATTATATGCAGCCTGTGCAGACTCCTGTCTTCCGTAGCCCTGTGCCTCTAGCTGTTTTGCTATAGCTGCAGCTTCTTCATCAAAAAGTGGATTTCGCATACCATATCTAGCTAGAAATCCTTCAGACGTAGTAACATTTCCACCTATTGGTTGCATTACTGCTTCGTCCCAAACGCCAAACACACGCATTAAATCTGGTTCAGTGTATCCACCAAACTGGGATAGCGTATTTAATAGCCTGTCTTTAGTTGGCGTTATGAATTTACCAAAAGATTTTAATGCGTCCCTATCGCTATCTTCCCAGAGATACTCTGGTTTATAGGAATCTGATGAAGGGTCTAGTTCAGGATTATATGCTTCTTTTGCTCTTTGTTCTGCTTCTTCTGCATAACCTTGAAACGGTACCCAGTCACTTATAGTGCCACTACCAGTTGCAGCCTCGGCTAAAACATTAGCGGTTGTTTTTCCTAGGTTACCTAAACCAGTAAAGAACCTACCTGCCCTGTCTCCCCAGTCAACGGGTTCAGGTGGAGTAATAGACATGGTTTCCCCGGTTTTAGGAGAAACAACATTTACTGGAGGTGGGGGTGGAGCCATAGGAGTAGTCCACTCCTCACGGAAATCACGCCACGGATTCCCTTTACGTAAATATTCTCCAAAACTTTGATTACTCCCTGTAGAACTGAAAGGATTAAAGAATCCTAGTACATCTCTATCACCAGTAACATCTACCGAACCCGGAGCATTGCGGTCATATGTGGGGGGTCCAAGTGGGGCAGAGGGCATTATTCCCTTTTCTCTTAAACTGGGAATAAGAGTATTAAATATTTCATCTAGACGAGCAGTAGCCTCAGGTGAACGAGTTTCACCCGATTTATCTACGTCAGCCCTATAGTCAGCATATGTTCTTCGGTTCATTAGAAGTAAATGTGCCTAGTTGCTGGAGCAAATCTTCTAGCAGAAGTTCCTTTTTGCTGTGGAGTTAATGCTCCATATCGTTCTGTAAAAGGAACCCCCTGTAAAAATTCAGAAAAGGATTGCATACCTTGAGTAGGGGTTCCCCCTCCTGCAAGTTGCTGCATTCCCTGACCCTGTTGCCCAAGATACTCGTTATATATATTGGAGTACTGGTTAGACCAGTAATCTTTCTGTCTTTCCTGAGGTCTGGTTATATTCCCAAATCCCTGACCTGCAAACGGTATTGCAGCCTGATAAGCCATCTGGGGATTATCAGCAAGTAAGTCAGTATAGAAGTTTTCAAAAGGATTTTTTGCCATTGTTAACTCCTAATATATCTGTGCGTTAGGGTCATTAAAAGCATTTTTAAAATTTTGCCAACTATTATCAGTAGGTGCAGCTGGTTGAACCGCCATTTCTACACTGGGGTCTGGTGTAACCTGTGCCCCAATGTTTGGAGCAGTTGGTACAGTAGGTCCAGCCATTGCCTGTCCTGCCATTGGATTTCCATATTGTCCTGATACCCAATCAGCAAACTGTCTTGCAGCACCTAACCCTGATTGAGTTGGGTCTGCCATTGCCATTGTCTGGTATCTGTTTGCAAGAGACTGTCTTAATGCTCGATTCCATGCAGATGGACCACCAGCAGAAGCAAGAGCAGCATTAACTAAATTACTCTGTAACGCATCTCCGCTAACTATATTCGGGTCAAAGAACTGAGTATATCTTGGGTCTAGTCCCTGTGGTGACCTTCCTGAAAGCTGATTAGCAATATTAATAAAACTTTGCTGTAGTCCCTCTTGTCCAGTAGCTGTCCTAGTAGGGTCAGCCAAGAACTCTGCAAATGTTCCTGTTCCTGAAACTTGAGGAGCTAGCATATATCTACCTAGTGAAGGTTGATATCCTCTACTAAGAGTCCGTTGGTAATCTCCCATAGTAGCTACACGTGGGTCGTAAGGAGTTCCAGCTGCTCTCATAGCAGTGTAAACTCCATAAGGGTCATCTCTGTTTGCCAGTGAAGCTGATACTCCAAACTGTGCTGGTCCCATTCCGGGTATATCCCATCCGATAGGCGTACTTGTTCCTTCTGGCAGTGGCAGTACAGGAATTCCTCCTCCTGTTTCAGGTACGTTTACCCCTGCGTTAGGTCCATATGACATTAATGATGCTGTAGGTGGTGGGAATGTATCATCTAATACAGCTGGAGTTACAGTAGGTGGTTGAGTTGCTACAGCCGGGGTTGCTACAGGTGGCGTTATCGTAGGTGGAGTTGCAGCTGGTGGTTCAGGAACTGCAGCAGGTGGTGGAGTTATAACCTGAGGTTGAATGTCAGGTGTAGCTGCACCGTAGTCTGGAAGATTTTCTTTTATCTGCCCCTGTGTATCTGTATCAAACTGGGACATCCATCCTTCTAAACCTGCTTTTACAGCAGCTTGGTCTTCTTCTGAAAGACCTGCCATAACATCACCAGTTAAAGCCTCGCCTCCAGTTGTAGGTGGCGAAACAGCCCCCTCGCCAACATTAGCTGAATACCCTTGGTCCCTAGGGTCAGAAGATGGACCAGTAGGTGCTGGAGGAACAATCATTCCTCCAACGTCAGCTGAATATCCTTGGTTCCTAGGGTCAGAAGATGGACCAATAGCTGGGGGAGGGGCAGGAACTACAGGTTCTGGAACTGCAGTTATAGGACCTGAAGCAGGGTCTGTTTCAAAATCTCCTCTTCTTCTAATAGTCATAGGAGCATTAGCAGGAATCCCAGCTGCCGAGGCATTCGGGTCACTATCACCCATTTCAAACACAGGATGACCGGGTGGCATTTCCTGTGCTGGTAAATATGCTGGACTACCGCCAGATGGATTTCTTCCCCATTTAGCCATATCTTATCCTCCCGGTGCTGATGGTATTAAACCTAAATCTGCCAGCCTAGATGCTGACGATTGTGCCCCCGGTCTTGGAGTACCTGCTGGTACTGAAGGACCGACTGGAGCAGTTGGAGCCACTGGTGGGATACCAAGACCAGCATTAGGCATTACCTGTGGAGGTAATCCCGGAGGTCCCTGTGGTGCCAGTTGTGATGGTGGTGGCATCATCGGCATTCCCTGTGGCATTCCCTGTGGCATCATTCCCTGCGGTGGAGGTGGTTGAGGCTGCTGCATTCCTTTCTCCAGCAGGATTCTTCGTATCTCCTGCTCGTAGAATATAGCAACATCCTCCCTTCCTTCCTGTACCGCACTCTTATACATAGTCCATAACGCTGCTTCTGGCAACATTCTTTCTGCCATTTGAGCATTAATAGAGTCATCAATCTGGTCTGCAGACTGCATTCCCAGTATCTCGTCACGGATAAACCTGTCAGGCAACAGAGGAGTCTGACCTTCTCTTGCTATCTGAGCCATGCTCATTCGTGACATGTCATCCTGAGGCAACTGACCTATAAGTCTTACCTCGGAATCTCCTGCATTACGAATAGTATCAGGAGAAATCTCTTCTGAGAAATACATCCTGTTCTTATCCTGACCACTTACCTCTATAGATTTAAAGGCTCCAGTTATGTACTGGTCTGAAAGCATCTTGAATATGCACATATATGCACGTTCAAGTGCTGTTAGTCGTGGAACAAGAACAGTTTCAACTCCCTGACGTAGGGTATTTATTGCAAAACCTGATAATTGAAATTCTAATTGCCCATAAACGGAGTGTGGAAGACCGCCTCTTTGCATCTCGCCTGAGACCATACTCATAAAGGCTCCAGATTCTCTAGCCATTTCCAGCAGACCGAGGGGTTCTATATCCTCTCCCTGCCCAAGTGCTATCTCGGAGCCTTCCTTGTAGGGGTCTTCTTCAAGTGTTTTAGTACCGTCACGGGACTTTACCTTGATTCCCTGTCTGCGTGAACGTGCTGTAAGTTCCAGCATGACGCTCATCATAAAGTTATGTTTTTCAAATAAGTCACGGGAAGATTTAAAGACTGATTCTCCGAAATCTTCTACCGTATCCTGATTACCTGTATCGGTAATTGTCTGTATAAATGGCTGGGAACCTACGGGACCAATAAATACAGGAACCTTTGTTCCCCCATGTTTAGTTCTTTTTTTAAGAACCATCTCATCTGTGCAGACTATATTGTCTTCCCTGTCATAGAAGTCGTATACATCTACTGCATCATCGTCATCTAAATCTGCTCCCTCACCGCCAACCTCTACATCGTATGCTGCTTTGATTTCAGAAGGAGTCTTTTTAGACTTGTAACAAGCCCAGTCTAAATCATTCTTACCCTGTCCCCAGTAGGTGTGCATCGGGTCCCACGGCTGAATATCTACAAAGGTCTCACCGTCATCGTCTTTTACGAGTAGTGCCCTGCCTGAAAACCATCCTCTAAGTGCAATGAACCAAGCCATCTGCTGTCTAAGACCGGGTTGCATTCGCATAATAAGTCTTTCGTCAGCAGCTTTAAGAAGACCTATAAGAAATTTTTCCTTGGAATCGTTATTCTCTCTCTGTTCCCTGTCAGAATTACCGTAGGGAATGCGAACAACCATTTCGGCAGATGTCATCCAAGCTATAAGTTTGTCTGCATATACCTGTGGTTCGTTTGAAGTGTACGACTGGTATCCTTCACCTGCGTCAAACTCATCTAAGCGATAGAGTTTATGGTCGTCATCCATGCGTGTACGCAGCGGTTCGGTCAGGTCGTAGTGATTATCTACTAAAGCTATAATCTCTTCTGGTGTATAGTTCGCCATTTACCAACGCCTTACACTAATTGTCTTATTATCGGCTATATATCCGTAACCATATCTGTTAATTAGACCGTATATTACAGCTTTAACTCCGTGGTTATATCTGTCTTCCGGGGTCTGCCCTACTATATTACCATCCCGGTCCATTTTCCAGCGATAGGCACGGGTCTGTCCATCGAAAGGGTTTGGCTGTACTCCGAACTCAGATAAAATTCCCTTACATTTAGGATTAAAAACTATCCTAGGGTCCCTCTGGTCAACGGGGTCTGTCTTCAGAAAAGACTTTAATCTTTCGGTTCCCTCGTTGATTCTTATTTTTTCTGAATCAAAAAATATTCCTGTCCTTTCCAGCCACACTTCTGCAGGAGCAGCCATCGCCTGATGCTGATTCCCTGCGATATCTATCACTCCGAACTGTGCATCTCTCCACCACGGCTTGGACTGTGCGATATCTATTATCTCGTCAGTAACCAGATTTCTTTCGTATATTTCGTCTATCACACGCACTTGGTCGCCTACCACCTGAACTATTTCACAGGCATAAGCCTCCGAATAACCGGGGTCAATCCAGATATGGACGGGAACATCGGGTTCATACTCGACATCCTGAACGTGTATGTCAGGTCTGATTTCGTTAAAGACCATACCCTGTGGAGGTGAGGGTATGCCTTCTATTCTTTCCATAAAGAAATCGTCTGACGCAGCACGTTCCAATGCCAGAATTTCAGGGTCCTCTCTGCCACCGGGGTATAAATACTGGTTTGAATAGCTTGGAAGTGAGAAAGATTTTTCGTCCTGCCCAGCCGAGTGTTGCCACGACTGGTACATCTGTGGATACCAGCCCAGTGAACCTTCAAATGTTCCTGCCAGAAACAACCACCCTCTCTTCGGGGCACATCTTCCTCTAAGCCTGTTGAAAGTTTCTAGGTCCAGCTGGCTTGCTTCGCAGCCAATTATCCCGTTAGGTGCCCTCATAGCTAGAGTTCGTGGGTCTTTAGCAGATTTAGTCTCTATTCTTGTACCGTCTGCGAGGACTATCCTGCCGGGGTCTACTCTTTTAGATGCTTCAGCAAGCAGTCCTAGCTTTGCAAAGTCTTCAACTAGATACTCAAACTCTGCTCTGGTTCTCTCGTAGTCAGCTGCGACCAGCCAGTACAGTCCTGCATCGTCATTTTCCAGAAATCTTCCCAGTAAATACTTGGATGCGACCATAGATTTGCCAGCTTGCTCACCACCAGCCACCAGAATAAAGCGTTTTCTTGAAGCTAGGATAGGTTGCTGCAGCGGTGTAGGGGAGAAATCTATTTTTTCATAGATGTAATCGGCAAGTTCATTAATCTGGTAAGGTGAATTCGTAGATTGAGTCATGTTCACTTACATATATCGGGGTCATATCCCCCATATACGCTCCCAGAATGTTGTATTCATAGAACTCTTCTGCCTCTTCGTGTGTCATTTCCTCGGAAAGAATCTCAATTATCTTGTTTGCAGAATAAACAACCCTCAGTGAAGCGTCATCCTGACCGATAATTGCCTGTTCATACTTCTTAATCTCTGCCTGAGTGCTACCTAGAAGTACAGGTAACTCACCATCAACCATCATTTCCTTTTGAACCTTTGCCTTTTAATATATCTTCGACCTGTTGCTGTGGGCTAATGTCACTGGTTTCCTCGGTTTCCTCTACCTTTTTAATAACTTTGAAGCGGTCACGCAGGTCCGACAGTACTTCTTTAGCCGTATCATCGACTGAAGTTGTCTGTGGTCGATACTTTTCTGCCCAGTGAGCGTTAAGTAAAGCTATTAACAGTACAGGATTGTCTTTTGAACTCTGCTCTTTTACACGATTAACAGCTATATCCTGCAACATTTCCCTGAAATTGAACTTAGCTTCCTCAAATCTCTCCTTGAAACCCTGAATATCGTCCTTAATCCAGCGTGTAGGGGTTCTCCTGCTAATATTCATCTCCTTCGCTGCAGCACGTATGCTGCCCAACTCGGAATATAAACTTAGAAACAGGTCCTGACGGGCTTTAACATCCTCAGGTTCCTTACCATCTATAGCAGAATTAGTCCAAGACATCAGTGTTTCTTCTTCTTTCTTGTATTAGTCATCTTCTTACCAGTCTTCTTTGCGTAAGCAGCTGCCTTTTTCCTTCCTGCAGCGGAATACTTGAAGTGTCTTTTACCTACTTTTGGCATATTCTCTCCTTCAGAAGTTTTAAAACACATGATAGCATCAAATTGCAGGGAGCGGTAAACAGTGTGTGGTATCTGCCTACCACTTCGACCCCCGTCCAGTATGTCTATCACTGTACTAATCTGGGTCCTCCTTGCTAAGCACAGGGCGTATCTGTGTATAATGAATACGGGCTGGGTCACCTCCAAAAGCGTAACCTGCTACTGGTTTTTGTGTTAGTCCCACAGCCAATATTTCGCTTCATCCAGCCCCCCTGCAGAAAAAGAAAAGAAACTCCCCCCTTTAATCCCCCCTCCCTTAACAATCCCTCCCCCCTATAGTCCCCCCAAAGAAAAGAAAAAGACTGTTAACAGTAAACAGTTAACTGTTAACAGAATCTGTTATACTGCAATCTGTAGTTCAGTTATCTTTATCTCCTGATAACTGTTACTGGGCTTAGACTCCTGTATCGTTAACTGTTTTTTATGAGGATTCCAGTTAACCTCCCTGATACAGGGGTCTTTTTTTATTTACAGGAATAACCTGATAACCGACACCCACGTTTTTTTTAGAAACAGGTACCCCCTTTTAGAGAATCTAAATGTATATGGGTATACTCCTGCTAACCCCCAAAGACACAAGACACACCCCCC
>CEUS01070049.1_pt1 | contig 10991 bp, 11 predicted proteins | sample 427031 | NCBI WGS metagenome assembly CEUS01 (sample SAMEA2622837, study PRJEB7988) | marine metagenome | biome: marine biome (ENVO:00000447); feature: marine epipelagic mixed layer (ENVO:xxxxxxxxx); material: "saline water (ENVO:00002010), including plankton (ENVO:xxxxxxxx)" | depth 140 m | reverse complement strand
GCAGCGGGTCTAGTCCGAGCGCAGGAGCCGGTCTTGGGCACCACCTGCCGTGCCGTGGTCTTCCACGGCGACGGCACCTGGGACCGCCGCGACGACTTCGCCGTCGCCACGGCTCCGCCGGGCGGGGCCGTACTGGCCGTCGAGGCGGTCGGACTCTGCCACAGTGACGTCGCCCAGCTGCACGGACACCACCACGTGCCGGGCGAGGTGTCGCCGACCGTGCCCGGCCACGAGATCGTCGGTCGGGTCCACGCCCTCGACGACGACGCCGACCTGGGCGTCGAGGTCGGCGACCGGGTGGCCGTCAACATCGTCACCTACGGGGCGCCCTACGAGGGCAACCCGTTCGGCGTGCGCTGCTACGGCTACTCGTTCGGCCTCGACGAGCGGGAGGGCCTGTGGGGCGGCTACGGCGAGTACATGTCGATCCTGCCCGGCACCCAGCTCGAGCGCCTCACGGAGTCGGTGGGCGCCGAGGAGCTCACCCTGTTCGAACCGCTCTCGAACATGGTGGCGTGGCTGACCAAGGTGAACCTGCAGGCGGGTCAGACCATCGTGGTCCAGGGCCCTGGGCACATGGGCCTCACCTGCGCCGCCTACGCCGCCTCGCTGGGCGCAAGGGTCATCGTCACCGGCACCGGTGAGGACGCCATGCGCCTCGAGGTGGCACGTGAGGTCGGCGCCGACCACATCGTCGACGTGACCGTGGACGACCCCGTCGAGGTCGTGAAGGACCTGACCGGCGGCTTCGGTGCCTCGGTCGCCGTCGACCTGGCGTCTGCGCCGTCGACGCCGGGGCTGTGCCTCGACCTGGTCCACCACGGCGGTCAGGTGGTGTGGGCCGGCCTCAAGGACCGCGTCGCGGTTCCGGTCGTGTCCGACCACGTCGTGACCCGCTCGCTCACCGTCCACGGCGGCGCCGGCGGCACGCCGGAGTCGGTCACCGAGGCCTGCCGGATCCTCAACACCGGCGACTTCCCGACCGCCCCCCTGCTGGGCGAGGTGGTCGACCTCGACGGCCTCGACCGGGCCATGGAGATCCTGCTGCGCAGCGGCGGCGAGGACGCCGTTCGGGCGGTCCTGAGGCACACACCCGCCGCCTAGCTACCCCTGGGACGGGCTCCCGGGACGACTGCGGGACAGGCGTGCGCCGGCGTCGGCGAGGATCAGGCCGCCGGTGACGCACCGGGCCAGGTCCGAGGCGAGGAACACCACGAGGCGTCCGAGTTCGTCGTGCTCGGTGGCGCGCTGCAGCGGTGTGGAGGCCACGACGGCGTCGACGTACTCGTCGGGCAAGGCGGCCGCCACGGTCTCGGTGAGCGTGGTGCCGGGGGCGATGGCCACGACGCGGATGCCCCGCGGCCCCCACTCGACGGCGGCGGTGTCGGTGAGGTGGTTGATGGCGGCCTTGGCGGCCCCGTAGCCGGCCAGCCCCGGCGCCGCCCGGGTGGTCTCGCCAGAGGTCACGTTGACGATCACGCCACCCGCCTCCTGCTCGACCATCACCCGCGCCTCGGCCCGCATGGAGAGCGCCGTGAGCACCAGGTTCTGGTCGAGCACGTCCCGCCAGGTGTCGCCGTCGAGGTCCAGCAGTGGGGCACTCCCCTTCGGGCCGAGCATCCCGATGTTGTTGACCGCCACGTCGAGGCCGCCCAGTTGCTCGACGGCCTCGGCCACCATGCGCTCCAGGTCGGCGTCGTCGCGGGCGTCACCGACCACGGCGACGGCGCGGGGTTCCCCTGACGATTCCGCGTGTTCCTCGGCGATGAGCCCGCAGGTCTCGGCGGCCTTGTCGGCACGTACGTCGAGCACCGCCACCGTGGCGCCGGCACGCGCCAGCCAGCGGGCGACCTCCCGGCCGATGCCGGCCCCGGCGCCCGTGACGAGGGCCCTCGAGCCCGTCAGGTCGATCTCGATGCTCACCGGTCCGGCCCCCTCAACGTTCCAAGGCCTCCAGGATCCCGTCCACGGCCGCTGCGCCCCACTCGGCCACCGTGTGCTCGTCGGTGCCGCCCAACGGGTGTGGAACGGCCACAACCCTGGCGTCGGGTAGTCCGAGGTTCTGGGCCGACGCCGTCGCCAGTTGGGCGAAGGGGACTGTGGCCAGCACGACGGTCGCCACGCCGGCCTTCTCCAGTTCGACGAGGTCGTGGACACTCCACGACGAACACGACCCTCAATCGGCGGAGCCGGTGAGGACGATCCGGACCTCCTTGCTGAGTCCCTCCAGCACCTGCGGCTCACACGCGGTGGCGGCGTTGAACCCGGCTGCGCCCTTGTCGGTCACCCGGACCACCTCGCCGCCGATGCGCTCGGCCAGGCCCGCTGCCGCCGTCTCGAGGAGTAGTCGGGCGTTGGGCTTGGCGTTGTCGAGCACCCCGATGCGGCCGTCGACCAGGGCGGGTGCGGCCGGTGCCAACTGCACGGCGCCCTCGGCCAGCGGTCCGGCGGGATCGAGGATGCGGGCGCTCATGGAAGCAGGCCGTTCATGGGTGAGAGCCTCTCACGCTTCGAGGGCGAGGGTGACGCTGCGGGTCATGCCCCAGGAGGGGATGACGCAGGAGTGCCTGCCGGCGCCGCCGGTGACGAACACCCGGATGTTGCCGGCCTCCTCGGTCATGGGCAGCAGGTCGTCGTCGGCGGCGTCGCGCATCCAGGGCGCCCAGGCCAGCAGGTCGAACTGGGCGCGGAACTCTCTGGCCGGACGGCGGGCCGTGGCGAACAGGTGCTCGGCGACGTCGTCGCGGGACCAGCCGGCGGCGGCGGCCGTGGCGGCGTGTTCGGGGCAGAGGCCGACGAACCACTCGCCGCTCGAGATGCAGGCGTTGTTGACACCGAAGGTGGTCATCGCCGACGCGGCCTTGGCGAGGATCCGCTCGACGTCGTCGGACTCCATGTCGTGGAAGTTGTGCGGGTTCTCGCCACAGTGGACCGTGACCGCGCTCGGGGCGTCGACGCCGAGGTCGTGGTGGTACGGCCCCCAGGGGCTGGCGGCGGCGTTCTCGGCGGTGCAGTAGGCGTACTTGGAGGGCTGGCCCTGGGTGGCGGCGTCGCCGGGCCCGGGGCGGGCGCCGGCCACGTGGAGCAGTACGAGGCGCACGGCACGGCCGACCGTGGCGTTGGCCCGGTTTCCGGGGCCGAAGGCGCCGACCTCGGCATTGAAGCCCATCTCCGCGACGACCTCGCCGTGCACGATGACGAGCGGCGCCACGGGGTGGGTGGTGGCATTGACGCCCCGCAGGTTGAGGCGCTGCTGTCCCAGCGCCCGGACGGCGGTGACCACCACCGGGAACACCTCAGGCGGGCAGCCGGCCATCACGGCGTTGACCGCCACGGTGCGCCTCGTGGCGGCGCCTCCCCGCGGTGGGAGTACGGCCAGCACCTCGTCGGGGTCGGCTCCGGGATCGCCGCCGGCCAGCATCTCCTCGACCCGGTCCCCGGTGGGCGCCACCACGGGGAGCCCGTCGCCCCACTGGCGCTCCTCGAGGAACGCGTACAGCGCCTCGGGGGACTCGTTCTCCAGGTCGTGGGTCGGTTCTCGTGCCAGTTCCTCCACGTGCGCATTCTCCCCCACCCGGGCCTTCCTGACAGACTCGCGCCGTGGCCGGCTCTCCCCTTCGCATCCTGTGGGTCGACATCGACTCGCTGCGGCCCGACCACCTGGGCTGCCACGGCTACCCCCGGCCGACCAGCCCGAACATCGACGCCCTCGCCGCCGAGGGGGTCCGCTTCGACCGGCTCTACACCTCCGACTCGCCGTGCCTGCCGTCCCGCTCGGCGATCCAGACCGGACTGTTCGGCATCCACAACGGCGCCGTCGGGCACGGCGGCACCGCCGCCGACCCGTTCTCCGAGGGCCTGCGGCGGGGCTTCCGGTCGCCTCGGGCCCACGGCAGCCTGGCTGCGGTGCTGTCCCGGGCCGGACTCTGGACCACGACGATCTCGGTTTTCGGCCAGCACCACTCGGCACTGCACTGGTACGCCGGGTTCAACGAGGCCATCCAGGATGGCTACCGCACCTGGTCCGCCGAGGGCGTCGGACGGCACGCCCTCGACTGGCTGGAGCGCAACGCCGACCGGGACCGCTGGTTCCTCCACGTCCACGTCTGGGATCCGCACACGCCGTACACGGGCACCCCCGAGGACGCCGAGGCGCTGGGCGACGGACGCCCCGTCTGGGTGACCGACGAGATCCTGGCCTGGCACCGCGCTCAGGGCGGCCCGCACTCGGCCAGTGAGGTGCTGGGCTTCGGCAACTCGCCTCTCTCCGGAAGCCCTTCCTTCCCGTTGCTGCCGGACTCGCTCGAGTCACTCGACGACGTGGCCCGGGCGTTCGACGGTTACGACAACGGCATCCGGCGGGCCGATGCGCTGGTCGGCCGCCTGCTCGACGCCCTCGCCGCCCAGGGGGTCGCCGACGACACGGTCGTGGTGGTGTCGTCCGACCACGGCGAGAACTTCGGCGAACTCGGCGTCTGGTGCGACCACCACACCGCCGACGAGTACACGCACCGCATCCCCGGCATCGTCCGCTGGCCCGGAGTCCTGGACGCCCTGGCCGGCTCATCGTCCGCCTCCCTCCACTACCACCTCGACCTGTTCGCCACCCTCGTGGAGTTGGCCGGTGCCGCGGTGCCGGCGCACTGGGACGGCGACGGCTTCGCCGACGTGCTGCGCGACGGGGAGGTGCCGGCCGGACGCAGCGAACTGGTGCTGTCAGCGGCGGCGTGGACGGTGCAGCGCAGCCTTCGCTGGGGCGACCGGCTCTACGTGCGTACCCGCCACGACGGCTACCACGGCTACCCCGACGAGATGCTCTACCGGCTGGACGAGGACCCCCACCTGCAGGAGGACGTGTCGGCGGCGCATCCCGACGAGGTCTCAGCGGCGCGGTCGCGCCTCGAGGCCTGGGAGGCCGAGATGCTCAAGAACACGCCGGGCGGGTGCGACCCGCACGACATCGTCATGGAGGAGGGCGGCCCGTTCCACGTGTGGGGCGAGCTGCCGGACTACCTGGCGCGGCTCCGGGCCACAGGTCGCGCCCCCATCGCCGACCAGTTGGCGCGACGCTGGCCGGACGCGGCGTCGGGTGGTGGTCCGGAGAAGATCGGGTACTTCTAGGCGCGGGCCTCGGCTACTCGCCGAAGAAGTTCAGGTGGGTCGCCTGCAGCTCCTCGCCGGACGGGGTGAACGTCGTGAACCCGCCGCCGGCCACGTCGCTTGACACCAGGGCCAGGGCGATGTTCGAGTCGTGCTGCGGCGACCACGACGCCACCCGCACCTCGCCCACCAGGTCACCGGACGGTCCACTCGCCGGCCACGGGTGCTCGCTGGTCGCCGGCAGGCGCTTGCCGGACAGCAGCACCGTCACCAGCCGCCGTGCCGGACCCCGCTCCCGCTCGGCCAGCAGGGCCGCCTTCCCGACGAAGTCGTCCTCCCGGTCCAGCGACAGGAACCGTTCCAGCCCGACCTCGAGCGGCGTCGCCTCGCCGGCACAGTCGGCCCGGTAGGAGAACAGCCCCGACTCGATCCGCTCGTTGAGCGTCGGGCCGCCCGGGTGGATGCCGAACGGCTCTCCCGCGGCCCACACGGCGTCCCACAGCGCCCGACCCCTGGACCCGTCGGTCAGGAACAGCTCGAAGCCGCCCTGGCCGCTCCACCCCGACCGGCACAACAGGAACGGGATGCCCTCGTGCTCGACCTCCACGAACGAGAAGAACGGCACGTCGCGCACCCACTCCCCCAGCAGCGCCGCCATGGTGTCGTCCGCCCGGGGCCCCTGCACGCCCAGCGGCGAGGCATCCGGCTCGAACACCCGGCAGTCCAGTCCCCGCTCGGCGCCGACACCCCGGATCCACAGCAGCAGGTCCGAGTCGGCGATCGAGAACCAGAACCGGTCCTCGGCCAGCTTCAGGATCATCGGGTCGTTCAGCAGGGTCCCCTCGTGGTCGCAGATCGGGGCGTAGCGAACCCTCCCCACCGCACACCCGGCCATGTCCCTCGCCGACACGTACTGCACCAGTTCGAAGGCGTCCGGCCCGACCACCTCGACCTGGCGCTCGCAGGCCACATCCCAGAGCGACACCCGCTCCACGAGCGCCTCATACTCGGCGCCCGGGTCGCCGAACGACGCCGGCATCAGCATGTGGTTGTAGACGGTCGCGTGCGTCAGGCCGTGCGCCAGCAGCGCCCCGTGGAACGGCGACTTGCGGATCCGCGATCCGACCGGAATCTGCAGACCCACAGCGCGCCTCCTGAGCCCTCGGACCCGTCTACCCGTCCAGGCGGTCCACGACCACCCGGCCACCCTGCACCACCGCCGACAACGCCGCCTCCGGCTCGGCCAGCCCCGCCAGGTCCTCCAGCGGATCGACCTCCGTGAGCACCGCGTCGCCGAACGCACCCGGCGCCAGGGTCCCGACCTTCCCCTCCAGACCGCACAGCCGGGCGTTGGTGAGGTACATCGACCGCAGCACGTCGACCGCCGACTCCAGTTCGGCCCGGATGGCGAACTCCCGGTTCTGGTGCGGCTGCGCCTCGCCAAGCAGGTCGGTCCCGAAGCCCAGCTCCACGCCGGCATCCCGCAGCAGCCCGATGGCCCCACGACCCTGCTCGTACAGGCCCTCGTTCTTGACCCGGTTCCGCTCCGGAAACCCGAACTTCTCGGCGTCGTTTCCGAACGCCCAGTAGGTGACGAGCGTCGGCACGACCGTCGTCCCCAACTCCGCCAACCGGGCCGCCGCCTCGGCGTCCACCAGGTTGCCGTGCTCCAGGCAGGCCACCCCGTTCTCGGCCGCCAGCAGCATCGACTCCGACGAGTAGGCGTGCGCCGTCACATAGGTGTGCCGATGCTCGGCCTCCGTGACGATCGCCGCCACCTCGGAGGCCGTGTACTGGACGCTGTCCAACGGATCCATCGGCGACGCCACGCCGCCCGAGGTGTGGATCTTGAGGAAGTCCGACCCGTCGCGCAGGCACTGCCGGGCCGCCTTGCGCACGGCGTCGGGGCCGTCGGCCACGTGGGCGTACTGCGACGTGACGATCTGACACCCGCAAGCAGGCGGGTCGACCACCGCGCCACGTACGTCACCGTGGCCGCCGGTCTGGGAGATCATGTGGCCGGCCGACACGATTCGCGGCCCACCACACAGCCCGCGCCGGATGGAGCGCTTCAGGCCCCGCAGGTCGCCGCCGGTGTCGCGCACCGTGGTGAAGCCCCGTCGGACCGTCGCCTCCGACAGCGCCGCACGGGCCAGGGCCTGCTCGAAGGGCCACTCCCGCTCGGCCCGGGCGAAGTCCATGGTGTGTATCGACAGGTGGACGTGCGCATCCACGAACCCGGGCAGCACGAAGCGGCCCCCGGCCTCGACCTCCACGTCGGCGTCGCCGCCCACCGCCCCCTCGGCAACCTCGACGACCACCCCGTCCTCGACCACCAGCGTCCGCTCACCCAGGTGGGTGCCAGCGGCCGGATCGAAAACGACCCCATTTCGGATCACCGTGCGCACGGGAGGAGCCTGCCATGCGACCGGGCGGCCGACTGCACCGGCGAACCCGCGAGCCCGCCTACCAGTCGGGTTCGCTCACCCCGTGCCGGTACTGGGCGGCCTCGGACGGCGGCAGCGGCGTGTTGCCGAGGATCAGGTCGGCGGACTTCTCGGCCAGCATCATGACCGGTGCGTAGATGTTGCCGTTGGTGATGCTCGGCATCGACGAGGCGTCCACCACCCGCAGGCCGTCGGTGCCGTGCACCCGCAACGAGGCCGGATCGAGCACCCCCAGGTCGTCGGTCCCCATGCGGGCCGTGCACGACGGGTGCAGTGCCGTCTCGGCGTCCTTGCGGACCCAGTCCAGTACCGCCTCGTCGCCCTCCACGTCGGGTCCGGGCGAGATCTCGCCGCCGTTGAACTCGTCGAACGCCGGCTGGCCCATGATGTCGCGGGCGATGGCGATGGCCTCGGTCCACTCCTGCTGGTCCTCGGGGGTCGACAGGTAGTTGAACAGCATCTTCGGCTTGGCGAACGGGTCGTCGGAGGCGATCCGCACCCACCCCCGGCTGTTGGAGAACATGGGGCCGATGTGGAACTGGTAGCCGTGCCCGGCCGCCGGCACCGAGCCGTCGTACCGGATGGCGATCGGCAGGAAGTGGAACATGAGGTTCGGCCACGGCACGTCGTCGTTGCTGCGCAGGAACCCGCCGGCCTCGAAGTGGTTGGTGGCGCCCGGTCCCCCGCGGAACAGCCACTGCAGCCCGATCCACGGCTTGCGCCAGTGCGCCAGGTGCGGCACCATCGACACCGGCTGCTTGCAGGCGTACTGGACGTACACCTCGAGGTGGTCCTGGAGGTTCTCCCCCACCCCGGGGACCTCGACGGCCGGGGCTACCCCGGCATCCTCGAGCACCCCCGCCGGCCCGATACCCGAGAGTTGCAGCAGTTGCGGCGAATTGATGGCACCACCACAGAGCAGGACCTCCGCCGCCCGAGCAACCCGCGGCGAGCCGGAACGGTTGCCCCGACGCCGCACGTACTCCACGCCAACGGCCCGGTTCCCCTCCATCACCAGCCGGGTGGCGTGGGCATGGGTGACGACCTCCAGGTTGGGGCGGCGCAGCACCGGATGCAGGTACGCCCGGGCCGCCGACAGGCGCCGACCCCGGTACACGTTACGGTCGAAGGCGTTGAAGCCCTCCTGGCGATAGCCGTTGACGTCGGTCGTCATCGGGTGTCCGGCCTGCTGGACCGCCTCGAAGAACGCCCGGAACAGCGGGCTGGTGGCCGGTCCCCGTTCGAGCTTGAGCGGCCCGTCACCGCCCCGCCACTCGTCCTCGCCGGCGAGGCAGGTCTCCATGCGCCGGAAGTACGGCACGCAGTGTGCCCAGTCCCACGCCCCGCAGCCGGGGGTGGCAGACCAGCGGTCGTAGTCCATCGGGTTGCCCCGCTGGAAAATCATCCCGTTGATGCTGGACGAGCCGCCCAGCACCTTGCCGCGGGCGTGGTACACGCGGCGGCCCCCCATCTCCGGCTCGGGCTCCGACTCGTACTGCCAGTCGTAGAAGCGGTTGCCGATCCCCATGGAGAGCGCCGCCGGCATGTGGATGACCACATCCCACCGCCAGTCCATCCGGCCCGCCTCGAGCACCAGCACCCGGTTGCCCGGGTCGGCGCTGAGCCGGTTGGCGAGCGCACAGCCCGCCGACCCGCCGCCGACGATCACGAAGTCCCAGGCGCGTTCAGCCACGGCGCATCTTGGGGCAAATGCCAGAGGGATCAGTGCGCCTCGCCAGGGCTCCCATCCCGCTCGCTACTCGTCGAGTTGCTGGGCCAGGTAGTTCTCGATGCCGATGTCGGAGATGACCTGCTGCTGGGCCTCCAGCCAGTCGGCGTGCTCCTCCTCGCCGACCAGTAGGTCCTCGAGGAGTTCGCGGGTGCCGCCGTCGCCCGCCTCGACACACAGGGTGATGCCCCGGTTGTAGCGCTCGATGGCCGCGTACTCGAGTTGCAGGTCGACCTCGAACTGCTCGGGCACGGTCTCACCGACGAGCACGTTGCCGTAGCGCTGCATATTGGGGACGCCCTCGAGGAACAGAATTCGCTCGATGATCTTCTGGGCGTCCTCCATCTCCTCGATGGACTCCTCGCGTTGCTTCTTGGCGAGGCGCTCGTAGCCCCAGTTGTCACACATCATGGCGTGGATGAAGTACTGGTTGATCGCCGTGAGCTCAGCGGTCAACGCCTCGTTCAGGAACTCGATGACGTCGGCATTGCCCTGCATGGGGTGGCTCTCCTTGTCGCCCGTACACGCAAAGATAGCCCCGGCCCTCCGTCGGGCCCAACCGCCCCGTTCAGGCCGGGATGGGCAGGGCCACGACGTTCTCTGGGCGCTCCCGGTGTTCCAGGTGGCCCACGCGGTCGCCGGGGCCGAGGGTGGCGCCATGTTCGATGAGGTCGCGGATGACCGAGACGCAGGAGCCGCAGTCGGAGCCGGCGCCGGACATCCGGGCGATGCCGTTGAGGGTGCAGACACCGTCCACGACGAGGCCCCGGACCTGGCTGCTCGTGACCGCGTGGCAGTGGCAGACCAGCATCAGCCGGCCCCCCGCTCGCCGTCGACATCACGTACCCTGACCATTGGGGTAAAGAATACCTAACAACCACTCGGCAGGCCACCCCCGACGGGGACGAACCTCCCCCTGTTCAGCCCCGGGCAGCGTCGTCGAAGGCCACGACCGCATCGGCCAGTGCGTCGGCCACCGTGGCCAGCGACTGTGGCGACGTCGAGACGGCCGGTGTGTCCTCCCGCGTGTGGAACCACGGCCCGGCACCCGTGAGCGACAGCAGCGGGACGTCGAAGCCCGACCACACCTCGCCCTCCCCCAGCCAGGCGGCCGGATCCTCCCGGAACGCCCAGCCACCCGGTTCGAGCGCCCGACCGACCCCGGCGGCCGCCGTCGAGCGCCCGCAGAACGCCACCCGGGACGTCGCCAACGCACGCACACCCCCCTCGCCGTGGACCTCAGTGGCCAGGTCGGCACCCACATGCACGATCGCCGACACCCCCAGCGACCGCTCCGCCACCCAGCGCCGCACCCCCTCGTAGAGCAGTTCGTGACCGGTGGTCGCCAGCACCAGGAGCGGCCGGTCGGCGAACCGCTCCACGAGTTCCAGCAGGACCGCGAGGCCGGTGCCCCGCTCACCCGCGCACCCGAACCAGCCCGTCAACGGCGTCGTGAGCAGCAACGGCATCCCCTCGACACCGTTGGTGGCGACCACGTTCGCCGTGGTGCCCGGAACCACCTCCGCCGCCAGGTCGACTTCGATCCGCGACCCCTACGTGCCCTCCAGCCGGGCCGCCTCCCGCCCCGGCACCAGGACGACCGGAAACCCGGTCTCGTCGCCGGGCGCCCTGTTGACCGTCACCAGGCAGCCGTGCGGATGCTCGGTCGCCAGCAGTGCCGACGTGCACCCCGACGCCCGGGCAGCGCCCGCCAC
>CEUS01102669.1_pt1 | contig 10994 bp, 7 predicted proteins | sample 427031 | NCBI WGS metagenome assembly CEUS01 (sample SAMEA2622837, study PRJEB7988) | marine metagenome | biome: marine biome (ENVO:00000447); feature: marine epipelagic mixed layer (ENVO:xxxxxxxxx); material: "saline water (ENVO:00002010), including plankton (ENVO:xxxxxxxx)" | depth 140 m | reverse complement strand
GATGAATTAATCAGCATTATTTCCCCTCTTTATGGTGGCACATTTATCGACTGTACTTTCGGTCAAGGAGGATATTCTAAAAAAATTTTAGAACATAAACAAAACAAAGTTTTTGCATTTGATAGAGATGAAAAAACTTTAAAAGAAGCTGAATTATTAAAAAAAAAATTTAATAAAAGATTTAATTATCAAAATATAACCTTCAGTAAAATTGACAAAGTTGATTTGGTTAATGAAAATATTAAAGCTACAATATTTGATTTAGGATATTCAACAAAACAAATAAACGATCCTTCAAAAGGTATCTCTTTTAAAAGCAAGGGTAAATTAAATATGAGAATGGGTATAAATCAATTTTCTGCCCATGATGTAATAAACAAAATGAGCGTACGCTCTCTTCAAAAAATATTTAAGTATTTTGGGGAAGAAAAAAAATCAAAAATTATTGCAAAAAAAATTATCTTAGAAAGAGAAAAAAAAATAATCTGCACAGAAGACTTGGTCAAAATTATTGATATAGCCAAAAAAGGAAAAAAAACAAAAATTCACAATGCTACAAAAACTTTTCAATCTTTGAGAGTTTTTGTTAACAAAGAAATTAGTCAACTAATTTATGGATTAATAAATAGTTTTAAAATATTACCAATTGGAGGAATGATTGTGGTAATAACATTTCATTCATTGGAAGATCAAATTGTTAAATTTTTTTTTAAAAACTATTCTGAAAATAAAAACACTTCAAGATATTTGCCTGAAAAAAAGAAAACTAAAAAACTATTTTCTTTAATTAATAGAAAACCCATATTACCCGGTAATGAAGAGATTAAAGTAAACCCACCATCTAGATCGGCAAAATTAAGATATGCAATAAAAACAAACGATTCAGATGATTTCAATGAATTTTTGACAAAATTTGAATATTTACTTGATATTGAAAAATTATCAGAAAAATTATGAAAAAATTAATTTTTACAGGAGTAATTATAATTTTAGTTGTTGCAACAACTATTACAAAGAATTCTACAAAAAATCTAGACAAACAAATCTTTGAATCAAAGGAAAATATAAGATTATTACAAAATAAATATGAATTAGTTTTGCTTGACTTTAACTATTTAAGTACACCAAAAAAATTAATGGAATATCAAAATTTATATTTTGAAAGTGATTTATATCCAGTCGATATAGAAAAAACTGGAAAAATCATAATACAAGATGAATTGATAATTTTAAAAAAATTAAATGAATAAAAAAAAAGAAAATTTAATTTTAGAAGATAGCGAAAGTGAATTTATTTATGAAAAAAACAAATCTAATTTAAATATACATTTTAATAGAATTGCATTCATATTTTTTGTATTTTTAATTATCTCTCTAATTTTTTCCTCTAAAGTTATATATTTAGGTTATTTACACAAAGAAACAAATATTAAAACTATTGCTAAATCAGATTTTAGATCCAGTATATTGGACAGGGAAGAAAATATTTTAGCAAAAAGTGTAATTACAATAAATATTGGAATTAATCCAAAATTGGTAATAAATAAAAAAAAATTATTATTAAACTTAAAATTAATATTTCCAAATAAAAATTATCATGAAGTATCTAAAAAACTTAATTCAAATAAATTTTTTTATTTTGAAAAAAAAATTGATCAAGAAAAATTAGATCAATTGATGCTTTTAGGTGATAAATCAATTATTTCTGAAAATAAGATTTCAAGAATTTATCCACATAGTTACTTATCTAGCCATATAATAGGACAAATAGATGAAGATAATAACGGAATATCGGGAATTGAAAAATATTTCGATTATGAACTTAGAACATCTGAAGAGCCCATACATTTAACTATTGATACAGATTTGCAGTATTTAATTCGAGAAGAACTTCTTAAATCCGAAGAAATATTTCATAACATTGGTAGTGCAGCTATATTGATGGATATAAAAAGTGGTGAAATATTGTCTTTAGTTTCTCTTCCTGATTTTGATTTAAATAAAAGAGAAACTTTAGATGATTCTAATTTCATGAACAAAATAACAAAAGGAGTTTACGAACTTGGATCTGTGTTTAAAACTCTTACGCTTGCCGCAGGATTTGAAAATCAAGTAATTAAACCAGAAACTGTATTTAAAAAGTTAGAAAAAAAAATATTTTGTGCAGGAAACTCAATTACAGAATATGACAACAAACTCCCAACAGAATTAACAGCCGAACAAATTTTGGTTAGATCTTCTAATATTGGGTCTGTAAGAATTGCACAAAAAATTGGAATGGAAGATTATAAAATTTTTTTAAATAAATTAGGTGTTTTAAATAAAATCGAGCTTGAAATTGAAGAAGTAGGACAACCATTGAATTTTAGATGGGGCAAATGTAAACTGGCCACATCATCATTTGGTCATGGAATTACAACAACTCCATTACAATTAGCAAAAGCATATTCAATCATTTCAAACGGAGGTTACGAAATTAAACCAACATTAATTAAAAAAAAAGTAAGCAATATTCAAAAAAAAATATTAACAAATGACGTAAGTAATAAAATTAATCCTATTTTAAGAAAGGTTGTTTCCACCGAAGATGGAACAGCAAGCTTTGCCGATATATCAGGATATGAAATCGCAGGAAAAACAGGCACTGCAGACAAAGTAAAAAATGGCATCTATACTAAAGATAAAATAAACACCTTTATATCAGTTTTTCCATCTTCAGATCCCAAATTTGTTTTACTGGTTTTGTTAGACGAACCAAAACCTAATAAAGAATATGTATATACTCTTTCAAATGGGCAAAAATATAAAGGCAACTGGAGAAATACAGCTGGCTGGACCACTGTACTGATTTCTGGAAATATTATAAAAAATATAGGGCCAATTTTAGCCACAAAATATTAAGAGCTTAAAATATTTCAATGATACTAAAAAAATATTTTTCCAATATTAATAAGAATTACAAAAGTCATAAGTTTTCTGGAATTTCGTTTAATAGTAGTAAAATAAAAAAAGGATACATTTTTTTTGCTATTAAAGGTAACCAAATTAATGGAAAAAAATTTATTAATCATGCAATAAAGAAAGGTGCCAAAACAATAATTTCTGATCTTAAATATACAGGTTATAAAAAAGATGTATTATTTCTAAACAGTAAAAATCCAAGAAAAATACTTGCTGAAATTGCTTGTAAAATTTATAACAAAAAACCAAAAAATTTAATAGCTGTTACGGGAACTAATGGAAAGACCTCTGTAGCAAATTTTTTTTTTCAAATTTTAAAATTAAACAATAAAAAAGTATCATCTATAGGAACTTTAGGAGTTGATTTTAAAAATTCAAATATAAATACAAATAACACTACTTTAGATCCAATTAGTTTAAATAAAACCTTGGAAGAAAAATCAAATAAAAAAATTGAAAATGTTATTTTGGAAGCATCAAGCCATGGTTTAAAGCAGCATAGACTAGATGGAATAAATTTTAATATAGGAATTTTTACTAATTTATCTAGAGACCATTTAGATTACCACAAATCCTTTAAAGACTATTTTAAATCAAAAATGATTTTATTTAACAAGTTAATGAAAAAAAAATCAAAAATAATTTATGATAAAGATATTTCTCAATCAAAAATATTACATAATTTATCAAAAAGAAGAAAATTAAATTCAATAACTATTGGAAATAATAATTCTGATTTAAAAATTGTTAATCATAAATTTATTGGAAATAGACAAGAGATTACATTTATTTACAAAAATCAATCTTATTCATTTACAACATCTCTAATTGGTAAAATACAAATTAAAAATTTGATCATGTCCATTATTTTAGCAAATAACTCTAACTTATCTATCCAAAAAATAATAAAATCGGTTAATAAAATTAAATCCGTTAATGGTAGACTAGAACAAATTGGAAATTTAAAAAATAATTCTAAAGTTATTTTAGATTATGCCCATACTCCAGATGCTTTAAAAACATGTTTGCTGAATATAAAAGAGCAATTTAAGTTAAATAAAATTAATATTGTTTTTGGTTGTGGTGGAGAAAGAGATAAGCCCAAAAGACAAATAATGGGCAAAATTGCCAATGATTTGTGTGATAAAATTTATTTAACTGATGATAATCCAAGAAGTGAAAATCCAAAAAAAATTAGATCACAAATAAAAAAAAAAATTAATAAATCTAAATTATTCGAAATTCCTTCTAGGGGAAAAGCTATTTTTCAAGCAATTAATGATCTTACTTCAGGTGAAATCCTTTTAGTAGCAGGGAAAGGACATGAGAATTATCAAGAATATATAACTAAAAAATTTTTTTCTGATAAAAAATGTCTTTTAAAAAATATTCAACTAAAAAATAAAAAATTATATAACAATTGGAAGTTAAATATAATTCAAGAAAAAATTAAAAGTAATAAATTTTATAATAATCATAAAATAAATTTGGCTTCAATTAATTCAAAAGAAATTAAAAGAAATAATATTTTTTTTGGAATTAAAGGACCAAGAATAGATGGTAACAAATATGCCAATGAAGCAATTAGAAAAGGCGCTGCTTTTGCAATCGTTGATAAAATTTATAACGGTAAAAGTAAAAAAAAAATAAAAGTTAAAAATTCCTTAGACTTTTTGTCTAATTGTTCAAAATCAATTAGAAAAGCTTCAAATATTAAATCAATTGCAATAACAGGAAGTTCTGGAAAAACTTCAATTAAAGAATTAATTGCCTATTCTTTAAATAAGATTGATTCCACATCATATTCAAAGAATTCATTTAATAATAAATATGGGGTTCCTTTAAGTTTATTTAACATACAAAAAAAAAATATATTTGGAGTTTTTGAAGTTGGAATGGATAGAAAAGGAGAAATTGATAATTTGACCAAAATGATTTTACCCGATCTTGGTATTATTACAAACATTTCATACGCTCATATTAAAAACTTTAAAAATTTATCTGAAATAGCATCTGCAAAATCTGAAATAATAAATAACATTATTAGTGGAGGAACAGTTGTTTTAAACAGAGATGATAAATTTTTTAACTATTTTAAAAAAATAGCTTTGAAAAAAAAATTAAAAATAATTTCTTATGGTAAAAATAATAAAGCAGATATTAAATTTATTGGTGTTAATAAAAAAAGATCAAGATATTTTTTAATTTTAAAAAAAAATAAAAAAATTAAGAAATTTTTTATTAAAGAAAATCTTAAAACATATATATCTAATATTCTTGGAACGATTGCGGTGATATCAAATTATACTGATATTTTTAATCTCAATAAAAATTTTTTTTATAATTTTAAGATACCTAGTGGGAGAGGCAATTTTATAAAAATCAAAATAAATAATAAAAAAATTAATATTATTGATGAAAGTTACAATTCAAATCCTTTATCTCTAGAATTTGCAATTAATAACTTCAGCAAAATGAATGTTCATTCAAAAAATAAAAAAATTTTACTTGGAGATATGTTGGAATTAGGTAAATTTTCAAGGAATCTTCATAAAGAAGCCGCAAAAATAGTAAATAAATCTAAAATTGATAAAGTATTTGTATATGGAAGAGATATAAAAACAACATTCAACAAAATTAAAACAAAAAAAAAAGGAAAAATATTAAACAGTAAAAAAGAAATTTTAGATTTAATGAAAAATGATTTAAAAAATAATGATTATTTAATGATCAAGGGCTCTAATGCAACAGGTCTAAATAAAGTGATATCACAAATTAAATTAGGAAATTTAAATGCTTTATAGTTTATTTTTAAGTCTTGTAGATACTTTTTCATTCTTTAATATTTTTAAATATTTAACTGTAAGAACAGGCTTGGCTATGTTTACTTCAATGTTAGTTGTTTTTATAGTTGGCACACCATTTATAAATTTTTTTTCTGCTAAACAAATACACGATCCAATTCGTGAAGATGGTCCGGAAGATCACATTATAAAAAAAATTGGAACACCAACAATGGGTGGATTATTAATTTTACTTGGTTTGTTTTCCGGTGTTTTATTGTGGGGAGATTTATTCAATCCGTATATTTGGTTTTTAATTTTTATTGTTGGATCTTTTGGCTTGCTAGGCGCTTATGATGATTTAAAAAAAATAAAAACACAAAACTCAAAAGGCGTTTCCTCAACATTTAAAATTGTTATACAAATTATATTGGCATTAGTAGGTACTTTAATATTAATTTATTATGTTAATACTCCTGAATTAAAATTTTTGTATTTTCCATTTTTTAAAAATTTATTAATTAATTTGGGATGGTTTTTTATACCTTTTTATATTTTTATTATTGTAGGTTCATCTAATGCTGTAAATTTAACTGATGGTTTAGATGGTTTGGCAACTGTTCCAGTTATACTCGTTGCAGCGTGTTTTGCATTTATTAGCTATGTTACTGGAAATGTCGTTTTTTCAGAATATTTACAAATAACTTATATAGAGGATGTTGGCGAGGTAGCAATATTTTGTGGATCAATAATTGGAGCATGCATTGGATTTTTGTGGTTTAATGCTCCGCCAGCAAAAATATTTATGGGTGATACTGGTTCTTTGGCTCTTGGAGGTTCACTTGGAGGGATAGGTATCATAACGAAACATGAAATAGTTTTAGCAATCACGGGTGGTTTATTTGTTTTGGAGGCTGTTTCAGTGATAGTACAAGTAGTTTCATTTAAACTTACAGGAAAAAGAATTTTTAAAATGGCTCCTATCCATCATCATTTTGAAAAAAAGGGATGGGCCGAATCAACAGTAGTTATTAGATTTTGGATTATATCAATAATTCTAGCAATGATTGGACTTGCAACACTTAAATTAAGATAATGCATCAGTCGACAAAGCAATTTAAAAATAAGAATATTCTTATTTATGGACTTGGAATAAGTGGAAAAGCTTGTTTCAAATATCTAAATAATAATAATAATATAACTGTTTATGATGATAAATTATCAAATATACCAAAAAAATATATAAGATATTCAATAAATAAATCAAATATAATTAAAAAAATTTTTAATTATATAGTCCTTAGTCCCGGCATTGATATTAATAAATGTTCGTTAAAAAAATTTCTCAAAAAGAATAAAAATAAAATAATTAGTGAGCTAGATATATTTTATTTAGATAATTTAAAAAATAAAAAAATTACAATTACTGGCACAAATGGTAAATCTACAACATGTAAATTATTATATGATGTACTGGTTAAAAATAATTTTGATGTTAGACTTGTTGGTAATATAGGAAATCCCATCCTGTTAGAGAAGAATATAAAACCAAAAACTATTTTTGTAATTGAAGCATCTTCTTATCAAATAGAATATAGCAAATATTTTAAAGCTGATTTGGCAATTATATTAAATATAAGTCCAAATCACCTGGAAAGACATAAAACTTTAAAAAATTACATACGTTCTAAATTTAAATTAATTAAAAATCAAAAAAAAAATAGTTTAGCATTTATTGAAAAAGATAATAAATATTTAGATAAAGAATTAATAAAAAATAAAGTAAATTCCAAAGTAATTAAAGTTAGTTTTCAGAATTTAAATAATTTAAAAAAAAAAATTAATAATCCTTATTTTGAAAACATGGATAATAAAAAAAATTTAATGTTTGTTTTAAATCTATCGAAAAAACTTAAACTTAATAATACTAAAGTTATACAAGCAATAAATTTATTTAAAGGTTTAAATTTTAGACAGCAAATTATTTATAAAAATAAAAAATTATTAATTATAAATAATTCAAAATCCACAACTTTTTCTTCTAGTATTAACTTATTGCAAATGTATAAAAATATATATTGGTTAGTAGGAGGCAAATTTAAAAAAGGAGACAAATTTAAATTAAATAAAAATTATTATAAAAATATTCATGCTTATATAGTTGGAAAAAATGCTAACTTTTTTGCGGATAAATTTAAAAATAAAATTAAGTATAGTATTTTTCAAAACATAAAAAATGCACTAGATAAAATTATTTTTGATACAAAAATAAATAATATTAATCCTAAAAATATAATTTTTAGTCCCTCAGCAGCTTCATTTGATAAATTTAAAAATTTTGAGGAGAGAGGAAAATATTTTAACTATCTTATAAAAAAAACAAAATTAATTAATAAAATTAATGCTGGAAAATAATCAAATATATAATTCGTATTATAGTTGGTGGAAAAATATTGATAAATTTATATTATTTTTAATTTTATGTTTATTTTTTTTAGGATTATTTTTTTCACTAGTTTCAACTTCTTTAATTGCTTCAGACAAGTTAGATACAAATTCTTATTATTTTTTTTTTAAACATTTATTTTTTATTTTATTGGCAATCTCAACACTGATAATTTTTTCTTTTTTTGATAAAAATAAACTATTAAATATTTCTTTATTTTTGTTTATTATATTTTTTATTTGTTTAGTTTTAGTTCCTTTTATTGGCATTGAAGTTAAAGGATCAAAAAGATGGATGGATTTTGGCTGGCCTTTTCCAACTTTTCAGCCAATTGAACTATTAAAACCTTTTTTTATAGTATTGATTGCTTCAATTTTATCAATGAATAGTAATAAAAAAATTTATTTTAATTATTTTTTAAGCTTTTTAGTAGTTATCCCAATAATTTTATTGTTAATTTCTCAACCAGATATCGGTCAAACATTGTTAATTGTTATGACATGGTTATCTTTAATATTTATATCTGGTGTAAATTTAATAATTTTCTTTTCATTTTTTATTTTGATTTCATCTGTTTTATCATACTTAATTTTTTTTATACCGAAGTTTGAATATATCAAAATCAGATTATTATCTTTTTTAGATCCAAGTAGTGGAAATAATTATCAGTCTGAAAAAGCATCTGAGGCAATAATTAACGGAGGTTTTTTTGGGCAAGGCATTGGAGAAGGAACATTAAATTCTAAAATTCCTGAGGCTCACACTGATTATATAGTTTCCGTTATATCGGAGGAATTTGGAGTAATAATAGTAATCGTAATTATGCTAATTTATTTAATTTTAGCTTATAAGGTAATTCAAAAAATTGGTGAAGAAAAAGATAACAAAGTTAAATTAATTTTATTAGGCTCTATTTCACTAATACTTCTTCAAACCTTTATCCATATTGGAGTAAATATTAGAATTCTACCAACAACTGGAATGACATTGCCGTTCTTAAGTTATGGAGGCTCATCCATTATAAGTATAGCAATTCTTTCAGGAATAATTTTAAATTTTACCAAAAGGAGAATAAATTTACTTTGAAAAAAATATTGATATCAACTGGTGGTTCAGGTGGACATGTAATTCCGGCTTTAACTATTTATGAACATTTGAGATACGAATTTGAAGTATCTTTAGTTACAGATAAAAGAGGATCAAAATTTATTGAAAAAAATTTGTTAGATTTTGAAATTATAGATGTACCAAATATTTTCTCTAATTTATTTATGCTACCAATTAATATAATGTTTTTTATTTTTTCAACAATTAAGTCAATAATATTTTTAAAAAAAAATAAAATTGAAATTTTATTTAGCACTGGTGGATATATGTCTCTACCTTTATGTATAGCTTCATGGATACTAAATTTAAATATATACTTGTTTGAACCAAATATGGTTATAGGTAGAGCAAATAGATTAATATTAAAATTTTCTAAAAAAATTCTTTGTTATCAAAATAGTATAATAGGTTTGCCCGAAATATATAAAAGCAAAATATTTATTATATCTCCATTATTAAGAAAAGAAATTTATAACATGAAGCAAAATATGAATAAAAAAATTTTAGAACCAATAAAAATTATAGTTTTAGGTGGAAGTCAGGGAGCAAAATTTTTTGATGAAAAAATAAAAGATTTATTAATAAATTTATCTAAATTCTATAAAATCTATATATGCCAGCAAGTTTATAACAAAAACAAAATAAATGAACTAAAAATTATTTATAACAAACTGAACATAGAAAGTAATTTATTTTACTACAGCAAAGATTTACATAGAAAATATAATTCATTTGATTTAGCAATTACAAGAGCAGGAGCTTCAGCAATTTCGGAGCTTTGTCATTTAAATATCCCTTTTATTGCGGTGCCCTTCCCTTATGCCAAAGATAATCATCAATTATACAATGCCAAATATTATAGTGATAAAGATTGCTGTTGGATGATTAATCAAAATGAATTTGAAATTCAAAAAATTTCGGTTTTTATCAAGAATTTAATAGACAATCAGTCAGATTATTTTAACAAAAAAGAAAATCTAAATAAAAATTCTTACCAAAACACTTGGAATAATATAAATCAAAAATTAGTAAGACTTATTTATGAAAATTGAATTAGCAAAAACAGAAATTATTCATTTTGTTGGCATAGGAGGAATAGGAATGAGTGGTTTAGCTTTAATTATGCAAGGTCTAGGCTTTAAAATTCAAGGAAGTGATTTAATTATAAATAAAAATATAGAGAGATTGAAAAAAAAAAATATTTCAATTCATATTGGTCATAAAAAAAGCAATATCAATAAATCAACAATACTAATTATTTCTTCAGCTATTAAAAATAACAATCCTGAGTACTTGGAAGCCAAAAGAAAGAAACTTCCAATTTATAGAAGAGGAGAGGTATTGGGACACATCGTATCATTAATGAGAAATGTTGTAATTGCCGGTTCACATGGAAAAACAACCACAACTTCATTAATATCTAATATTTTTTCAGTTTCAAAACTTGATCCCACAATTATTAATGGTGGCGTACTTAACTCATTTGGTAATTCTGCGATATTGGGTAAAAGCAATTGGTGTATTCTTGAGTCTGATGAATCTGATGGTAGTTTTTTAAAAATTCCACAAACATATTCTATTGTTACTAATGTAGATGAAGAGCATGTAGATTATTATAAGTCTTTGAATAATCTAAAAAATAAATTTATTGAATTTATTGAAAAAACCCCATCTTTTGGAAAAAACTTTATTTGTTT
>CEUS01550286.1_pt1 | contig 11001 bp, 10 predicted proteins | sample 427031 | NCBI WGS metagenome assembly CEUS01 (sample SAMEA2622837, study PRJEB7988) | marine metagenome | biome: marine biome (ENVO:00000447); feature: marine epipelagic mixed layer (ENVO:xxxxxxxxx); material: "saline water (ENVO:00002010), including plankton (ENVO:xxxxxxxx)" | depth 140 m | reverse complement strand
CTTGAAATTGATCGTGAGATTCTTACCGACCTCGTGAAAGGTGCTTCCGGCGCAGTTTATTACTGGTCGCGCTCACCCGGCTTGTTTGTTGACAAGAAGAACGGAAATGAATTAGGTGCTAGTTCTGCTGCTCCTGACTTCACCGGTACCGTTTCTGAGTGGTACGAGACTCTTGGCGAGACTATTAATGATGTCTCGGCGCAGATTCATCGTAAGACTCTTCGCGGTGGTGCCAACTTTATTGTAACCTCTCCAGAGGTTGCTAATATTCTTGAGTTCACAAGTGGATTCCGCGCTAACGTCACAAATGACGATACAAAGGGAACTGCTGGTACTCAACAGGTTGGCTCTTTGAGTAAGCGTTATGACGTGTATGTTGATCCTTACTTCCCACGAAACCTTGTTCTCGTAGGTCGTAAGGGCGGAAGCTTCCTTGAGAGTGGCTATGTATACTCTCCTTATGTGCCGCTGCAAGTTACTCCCACCATCTTTGGTGTGGAAGACTTCGTGCCACGTAAGGGTGTCATGACTCGCTATGCCAAGAAGATGGTTCGACCGGATATGTACGGTCTTGTTGTCTGTCGCGGATTACTTGGCGAATCAGGTGCTACTAGCTAAAATTAGCTAACAGATTGTAATTAATCTTGGATTAGCCTTGGCTCTTAATTGGGTCAAGGCTTTTCTTTTTTTAAATATAAAAATGATGTGATGCAACTTATTTTTGATTCTATTTACCTCTGAGTCTTTCGGGGCTCGCCTGTGTTTTAACATGATTATAAATGGCGAGAAGCCAAGGGAGGGTTTTAATTATGGGTTCAAAACGAGTAGGTCTTGCGAGAACGCAAGCACTATTACAAGGATTAAAAAGAGAATTATTGATGACTGGTTCAACTTGGGTTAGTCAGGATGGCATCGGAAGTGTCTCAGACGCAACTTTTGGCACCGGCTTTCATTCAGGGAGCACATTCGAACCAACGACAAAAGTTACCACTGTCAATGGCGAAATTATCACGACTATTGCATTTGATTTAACAAACTTAAGTGCAAGTAGTGCTGCCAATAAAATTGTTGGTAACAAAGAGGCTGGTGTTGCGGAGACAGCCCCTGCTCATTTGATAAAGTGGAGCAACAGCAAGAATGGTATTATGTATAAGGCTGAATTAAGCTGTTTAGAACTACCAACTAGTGATGCCGACACTTGTATCGATTTTGATGTGGAAGCGGGCACTACCGCTAGTGTTTACGCTGCTTCTGTAGCGGGTAGCGCTGTTGTGGTACTCGCATCGGGAGGAAACTTTGCTCTCGGGACCACGAAAACATCCGACGCAGTTAATACTGTTGCAGACGAGTCATTCATTTATCTTACTACTGGCGCTGGCTTTGCCCAAGGCAATAAATATACCGCTGGCCAGTTCATACTTAAGTTGTATGGCCACAAAGCGCTTGCGTAATATTGTAATTTAAAAAAATACTAATATATTTTATCCCCCTCTTCGGAGGGGGTTTTTTCAAAAAACAAGTTCATGTTCAAAAACAAGATCCGCTAAAAACAGCGCCCCCCAATTTTTTGAGATTTTAGTTTTTTAATTACTAATTATATAAAAGGAGATCACCCTATGGGCAAGAAACGAAGAATAAAGTCAAGTACGCGCAAACATGGCGCTAAGTATGCTGGTCATCCGGTGCTAAAAAACACCAACGAGGCAACTGAAGAAACTGAACTGATGACAGAGGAAGTTGTTACAGAAACAGAAATAACAACTCCCCCTGTTGCAGTCACAGAAACAACCCAGCCAGCTCCTGCAAAAAAGCAAACTACAACCCCCAGCTTCTTTAAAAAGGTCAAAAAGACAACGAAGAAGAAAACCACCAAGACTAAGTAAACTTTCTATTCGGTTCACACTAATTACCTTTAGCTAGGAGAACCAAAGAGAATGGCTTTACCAATTTTAAGACCCGTATCTGCAACAAGTGCTGTAATATTGCCGTCTTCAAGTCTAGCAAGTGACGTTGAAGACGCATCACTGCCCTTTTCAGTCTACACGGAAGACGCTTATTTTTTATCTGGTGCGGCTGATCAAGTTGCCTATACATATAAAAAATTAGGTGGAGATGTACTTGATATTGAATTGACCCAAGAACAGGTCTTTTCTGCCTATCAAGAGGCATGTTTGGAATATTCGTATTTACTCAATATTCATCAAGCAAAAAATAGTTTAAAAGACTTATTGGGTGCAACTACAGGCTCCTTCAACGAAGAGGGTCAATTACAAAGTGGTGATGATCTTTCTGGTTCAAATATTAGTTTAAAGTTCCCAAAATACACTTTTACTCACGCACGCAGGATTGGACACGCCTTTTCAACAGAAGCGGGGTACGGAGGAACTAATCCAATATATTCAGCTAGTTTTGATGTCTCGGAGGGTGTTCAGGATTATGATTTACAAAATATTATTTCTTCTTCTGCTGCAACAACCTCTAGCTTGCCTTATTATGGAAAAGTAGGGGACAATAGGGTCAATATCACCAAAGTTTATTATAAGACACCACAGGCAATGTGGAGATTTTATGGATATTATGGTGGTTTAAATGTTGTAGGTAACCTCTCCAGCTATGGCCAGTTTACAGACGATGCCACATTTCAGCTTGTTCCGGTCTGGGAAAACAAGGCACAGGCTATGGCGTTCGAAGATGCCATTTATACTAGAAACAGCCATTATTCATACGAAATTAAGGACAATAAGATAAGAATTTTCCCAAGAATGACCGCAGTTGGGCCTAGAACATTTTGGGTTCAGTTTTTTCTTGACTCTGTTACTCCTTGGGCCGAAGATTCAAGCACCAAGACAGGTGTTGACGGGGTTAATAACATAAACACGTTGCCTTTTGAAAACATTCCTTATCAAAAAATTAATTCTATAGGAAAGCAGTGGATTCGAAGATTTACGCTTGCTCTTTGTAAGGAGATGTTAGGGAACATCAGGTCTAAGTTCGCCACGGTTCCAATCCCGAATCAATCTGTTACGCTAAATGGCCCAGCGTTGATTGCACAGGCAACCACAGAGCAAGACAAGCTTAGAGAAGAACTAAAAACAATATTTGATGAGCTTACATATGCTAAGGTCGCTGCCACTGATGCTGAAATGGCAGAATCGCTTAATAAGCTTCAAACTAAAATTCCAAATTTAATCTACACGGGGTAACATGAGAGATGTCAGACAAAAAAAACAAATGGACACAGCCAACCCAGCCACCCCCTCCTTTATTCTTAGGAGAAAAGGAACGTGACCTTGTAAAGCAGGTTAACGATGAGGTAATTGAAAGAGTGGTCGGCCAAGCCATCGCTTATTACCCAATAAGCGTTGTTCACACCGATTACCATGCAGTCTATGGCGAAGCAATTAAAAAAACTTTTTTAAACCCCATTCGCGTTTATGCTTTGGTGGAATGGGGCGGTTATACGACTGAGATTACTAATTTTGGAGTTGATCGAAGAGCACAATTGAATATCAACTTCCATCGCAGAAGACTTGTAGAAGATCAAGACCTTTTTGTGAGAGAAGGCGACTTTGTTCTTTATGACGACCAATTTTATGAGATATTGACTGTGAGTGAGATTTCTCCTATCTTTGGCCAAGTTGAACACTTCATGGAAGTTCAAGCAAAATGTATCAAAGCACGTGAGGGTTTGTTTAATGGCAAATGATGATAATTTCACTGGTATTGAAGACGCCGATGATATCTTAAAAGATATTGAGATTGAACCTTCGACACTAGAAAATGTAGATGTTGCAATGTTTCGATTTCTTGATGAGCAAATTAATGCATTTGCGACATCCAACGATGGATTTAAGAAAGTACCAGTTCTTTTTGCGAGCGCCGAACGTGCGTTTTTAGTTAAAGAATCAAAGGCATTCGATACTAGAGATGAACAGGGAACTCTACGCTTTCCGCTGATCAGCCTCGAAAGAACAAACACACAAAAAAGCGCAAGTGGCTTGAGAGAGGGTTCGTTTATCGGTCCATCACCACTTTTTATAGATTCCATTCACGGTGGTTATATTCAGGTCAATAAGAAAATTGTTCGGGATAAAACTAATAATTTTGCAGCAGCAAACAACATAAAAGATCTTGATGATATCAGACGAACATCCAATGGACAACCATATTATCCGGGCGATAATAATAAACAAATTGTTGTTGTAAGCTTTTATGTTCCAAGACCAGTTTTCGTTAATTTAAGCTACACAGTAACTTTAAAAAGCAACTATATCCAACAAGTTAATGAAATGATTGAACCTTTTATAACAACTGGTGGGTACTCTAAAGCTTTTGTGATCGGTAACAAGGGTCACAAGTATGAAGGGTTCTTTGATGGGACATTCGCACAGCAAAACAATGTTACTTCGTTTGCAGAAAATGAAAGAATTTACACAAGTACAATTAACTTCACTGTGTTGGGTTATTTGATGGGAGAGGGGAACAATCAGATACGTCCAAAGATTATTAAAAGAGAGAACGCAGTAAGAGTGAAAATACCTCGTGAGCGTGTTATTTTTGGAGATATGCAGGACTTTGACCCCAACAGTGGCTTTTACCGCGATTGATAAAGCACTTTGACAAAAACAAAACTATTTATTAAGACATAACATGTAATTTTAAAAAAAACCTGTAAGGAGAATTATTTCATGTCTTCACGCAAATTTAAGTTTATTTCACCGGGAATTTTTATCAACGAAGTTGATAGATCTCAATTACCGTCCCTTCCAGCAGATGTTGGCCCCGCATTAATTGGTAGATTCGAAAGAGGGCCAGCCTTAAAACCAGTTCAAGTAGATTCATTCGAGCAATTTGTTGAAGTATTTGGCGACCCAATTCCGGGCGGCAAAGGCGGTGATGTTTTTCGTGAAGGCAACTACACTGCTCCTACTTACGCGGCATACGCTGCTCAAGCATATCTTAGAAATAATTCCCCGGTCACGGTCGTTCGTCTTGTTGGAGAAACCCACAAAGATGCAACCGCCGAAACAGCTTATGCAGGTTGGAAAACAGACAATACAACACCAAATATAACCGCCACTTCTCAAGGTGGTGCATTCGGTCTTTTTGTTGCGGAACACGATGATTTAACCTTGACTTTGACGGTGTTAATGAGCGGTTCTTCTGGCGGATTTTCCGCCGCCGAGACGGCTCTCTCTTCGTCAATCGTTCTTAGTGGTTCTAGTAAAGCCACCATCACGGGTTCAATGGGAGATGAGGTTGGTCATGTCCACTCGGCTTCTTACGCCACAGGTACAATGCCCGGTGCAGGATTGACAGATACAGAAATCGCATCCAACATCGCTGAAGCAGTTAATAGTGGAACCATTGATGGCCAAAAACATGGTTTTTCGGCAACAAGCGCAGCTAATATTGTCACATTTACTGCTCCCGGTCCCGACGCCGTAATCACTGTTAGTGGTTCTGGTCTTAACCAAGGAGGTTCGGTAGGTACTACGAGGCTTCTGGCATTAACTGGTACGGATGGCACCACGCAATATCACACAGCGCCGCCAGTTGCCGTTGGTGTCTCCGGAACTTGGTCGCCAACCACTGGTACACTTGCTGCAATTTGGTATCTTGACCAAGGAACAATTGAGTTGTCAGGAAGCAGGATAATTGCGGCTGGCCATACCACATGTAGCGCTGGCGTATTTGTAAGACCAGTCGCTGATAATAGAACATTTAAAGCACGTATTACGAATAATGGTACAACTGTTGTTGAAGAAACATCATTTGATTTTAACCCTAATTCACCACGTTATATACGAAAAAGATTTAACACAAACCCAACACTAACAAACTCAACAATTGTAGAGAATACTGAAAGTTATTTCTTGGGAGAAACCTTTGAAGGACACGTGAAGAACACCCTTACCTCAATAGATAAAGATAAGGTATATGGCTTCATTGCTCCACTCACCACTCCGGATAAAACAACCGCAGTAGGGGGAGACTTTAAATTTAGTTATACTAAAATTAATACTAACAAGGGCGCCCTAGCTAAAACTGGTTGGTTTATTTCTCAAGACCTTTCGACGAACTTTGCAAGTTATTCCCCCTCTAGCATGACTAAACTGTTCCGTCTCGTAGGTCGATTGACTCGTGAAGATGTTCAAAAGAAAGTTAAAATTTCAATCAAAGATCTTCGCAAATCAAGTGATCCTACAAACGATTACGGCACATTTACAGTGGCCATTCGAGAAATTAAAGATACCGACGCGGCCCCTGTCATCGTTGAACAATTTAATAATTGTAACTTGAACCCTGCTTCTGATAACTACATCGCTAAAAGAATCGGTGACAAATATGAAAAGTGGGATTATGATTCAAGACGGTATAAAGAATATGGCGATTACGCCAATAACTCTGACTATATTAGAGTTGAAATGGCTTCAGATGTTGCTGATGCTGTGACAAACCCGGTCTTGTTGCCATTCGGTGTCTTTGGTCCTCCCCAGTACAAAGGATTCCAAGTGTCCCCAAGCGGAACGCTTCTTGACTATGACGGCGACGATCCGGGAAATGCCACTACGTTTGTATCTAAGGGTCTTGCATATGCAGGCGCGCAGCCAAATGATCCGGAAGGAACTCACGTTATCCACACCAGCTCTTTTACCACGGCTCTACCTACGAAGGTAATCTTCCCAGAACTTCGTCTAAGAGTATCAAGTTCTGAAGGGTTTGTTATCGATCCTACCGATGCTTACTTCGGCGTTGATACAACTTTCAATTCTAACGAATTTGATAAAACAACCCTTGATGTTATTCGGGCGAAACCAGACACCCTTGACTCTCATGTTGCAGATAATACAACTACAGAGAATTCTTGGGTATTTTCACTTGACAACATCAGAAACGTAAATGTTTCCGAGTCTTATGCCGGAGGCGGAGCAGATGTATCTGGTGCCTATGCAGTAAATGCGGTTTATGATGCCACTGCTCGCACAAATAGAACGGCATATACCAACCACACGTCATCTGCAGGATTGACGAATGTGCCAATCAACGCGGCAACTGCTTCGTATGAAAACGTACTGGATGCTGGTTTTGATCGCTTCACAACGTGTTTACACGGCGGTTTCGATGCTTTAGACATCATGGAGCGAGAACCTTTCCGTAATACTCTTTTGGATGATGGAGGAACAGAAATAACGAACTACGCATACAACTCGATCAATGTGGCAATTGACTCGCTGCGAGATCCGGAAAGAACCGAGTTCAACTTGGTTGCAATGCCCGGTATCACGAACAACAGCTTGAACAGCAAACTTGTTCGAACTGCAGAAAACCGAGGCGATGCTCTTGCGATTATCGACCCACAGGGTGGCTTTGTTCCAGACACTGAGGGGGTCTTATCCATAGAAGATCGCTTAGGAAGTGTTGAAAGCACAGTTGATAATATGCAACAAAATTTAAAACTTAACTCAAGCTACGGCGCTGCCTACTATCCTTGGGTTCAGATTCGTGACAACGTTAACGGTGCAACATTATGGGCACCCCCGTCAGTTGCAGCAATTGGAGCCTTGGCATATTCCGAGGCAGTTTCAGAGCTTTGGTTTGCTCCCGCAGGATTTACCCGAGGTGGATTATCAGCCAATAATGCAGCCGGTATCCCAGTTATAGGAGTGCGCCAACGTTTGACCTCAAAAGACCGCGACAAGTTGTATGAGAACAACATCAACCCGATTGCAACTTTCCCAGCAGAGGGTATCGTTATCTTTGGTCAGAAAACGCTTCAGGCAACTCCTTCTGCACTTGATCGAATTAATGTTAGAAGGTTGACAATCTTCTTGAAACGTGAAATTTCAAGAATTGCAGCAACTCTGTTATTCGATCAGAATGTTCAAGTAACTTGGAATAAGTTCCGAGGACAGGCAGAAACTTTCTTGAGCGGTGTCAAGGCCGGATTAGGTCTCACAGATTACAAGGTTATTTTGGATGAAACAACTACAACGCCAGACTTGGTTGACAGAAACATTCTTTACGCTAAGATCTTTGTCAAACCAGCGCGAGCAATTGAGTTCATAGCAATTGACTTTATTATCACAGATAGTGGGGCAGCTTTTGATGATTAAAAATTATAATAACTATTTAAAAATAGAGAGTAAGGAGACCTTATAAAATGCCATTCTGGAATAATACCGCAGTTGAGCCTAAACGATCTTTTAGATGGATCTTGTATTTACCGGCTGTTACCGGAGACGCTGCTGCATCTGCTCCAACAACTTATGCGATTAGAGACGTAAACAAGCCATCGTTTACTATTTCCCAGACCGATGTTAATTTTATGATTCATACATTTAAATATCCGGGTCGAACAACGTGGAATGATGTAAATGTTACCCTCATTGATCCGATTAATCCTGACATGTCTGGCATTTTATCTCGAATCATTCAGGCGTCTGGATATCGAAAACCAGAAACCGAGCAAGATGCAAGATTCTCATTCTCTAAGGCAAGTGCTGTCAATTCGCTTGGGAAACCCCGAATTCAACAAATCGATGCAGGCGGCAACCCTGACACAGCCCGATCTGTTCCGCCAAGAATTATTGAAGAGTGGAGTCTTGCAAATGCGTGGATCAAAAACGTCGAATTCGGTGCTTTGAACTATGCAAGTGAAGACCTAGTTCAATTGAAGCTCACCATATCCTATGATTACGCAGAGTACCAAGGTGACTTCGATCCCGCGACTGGCCTAGTCAAGCCTATTCTGTAGGGGCTTCAAAATGTCTCATTTTTGGTCATCAGTTAACAAAAAAACATATATTGAACCAAAACGTCCGTTTCAGGCAATTGGTATTACCGATTTTGTCCAACCCTTTCTTATACAAAGTATGACCAAACCATCATTTCGAAGTATTTCATCTCAAAAGGTTAAAAAAATATTAAAAAATGGTACAATAATGACTGAGAATCATTATAAAAACGACTATGAGTTGAACTCAATTGATATAACAATTATTGATGCTTATGACCAAGAGCTTGCGGATAATTTTTTGAATACATTAAACAAATCGCAGACTATTTTCGATATGTTGACTGCGGGAGGATATACCTCAAAGTCGAATGAACGCTCACGCGAAATTTTAGAAGTTACAAAAGACCAGCTAAGAATGCCAAATATGCAAATTTTAGAACTTGCACCACATAAAAGAAGTGCATCACAAAAAAAAGCAAGCGCAATTATTTCTGCCGTAACTGATGCTGTAGGCGATTTATTAAGCGGTGACCTTAGTTTGGGTAGTCTGGCCGAATCGACTTCAACTGCCGCTAATTTTTTAGGCGAGAACGTAGTGGGAGTCTGGACAATCAATAGACCAGTTATCGCTTCCGCTGATTTTGGGAATTTTAGCTATACCTCTAACGAGGTTTCTATGATCAAGTTAACAGTAAATTACAACAATTTTAAGTACGAAAAAAGTGCTGTTTAGATAAATAAAAAAAAGAGGTAAATATGAGACAGAACGATGAAAGGATTGGGACACCCCAACCCTCGCCGGTTCCACAAACTAGTGTGGGCGGTTTAAACTATGTGATTCCAACGGAAATAGTAGAATTGCCAAGTAAGGGAGTGTTATACCCACCAGAACATCCATTATATGGCAAAGAATATGTTGAAATCAAACAAATGACTGCCAAAGAAGAGGATATTCTAACTTCAGCCACGCTGATTGAAAAGGGGCTTGTTTTAGATCATTTGATTCAAAGTCTGTTATTAGATAAGAATGTAAGTGCAAAAACTTTATTTAGTGGCGATAAAAATGCAATTTTATTAAATGCAAGAATCAATGCATATGGAAATGAGTATAAAGCATCTTCTCTCTGTAATGAATGTGGTAGCTCTAGTGAGGTTACATTTGATCTGTTGGGGGTTAAGAATAAAGAAATAGATTATGAAGATGTTCATCTTCACCTTGATCTACCAAAAACAAAGTTCAAGGCGGCGATTAAATTTTTAAACTCTCATCAAGAAGATCTTCTTATAAAGGAGATAGAAAAAAAGAAAAACTTGGGCATTGGTGATAATACTGTAACTACGTTTTTAAAGTTTGTAATTATTTCGATTAATGGACTTAGCTCGGCTGAAAGTGATGTAAATCATTTTATTGATAATATGCCGTCGTCAGACGCAAGCTATATTAAAAATCAATATGCGAAAATGAAACCAGATGTCGATTTTTCTTTTGAAGTGGAATGTTTCTCATGTTTAAATGTGGAAAGGAGAGAAGTGCCAATTACGGCACAATTTTTTTGGCCTAACCCATGACTACATGAAAGACGTGTATAGACTATTTATTACTTTTAAAAATCACTCTAATTGGTCTTTTCTTGAATTATATAATTTGCCTGTTGCACTCCGGACTTGGTTAATCGAAGAGTTTATTAAACAAAAAGCTGATGAAACAGAAGCCAAACAAAATAACCAACGTTAAACTAATTAATAAAAGAGGTAGTAAAACATGGCCACACCGTTGGAAGAACTAAAAGGAGTTCTTGGTAATCTTAAAACAGCGCTTGAAACTCAAGGCGCCGTCATGCAAAAAATCATGGGGCGCCTTGAAAGTCTTGAAAAGGGTCCCAAAAAGCCTTCCGGCGGTTATAAACCCGGCGCTGGTTCAGCTGACACCCCGGACCCAGACGTTGAAAAAACTGGCGGAGCAAAAGAGGCAGACAAATTCTTTGATGGGGCGTTTAGAGACGCATTTACAAAAAGCTTTCAGAACATAATGATCGCCTCGCTACAGGGGTTCAAAGCAGAGTGGATAAAAACTCTCGGAGTTGGTGCCACGAAAGACATCGCCGGTTATATGAAAGGCTTAACATTCGGAGAAAAAGGTCCTGCAGGCGCTTTCCCCGGAATGCAAGAAAATATCAAAGCCCAGTCGGAAGCTCTTGGTATGGCCAAAGTTAGGGTCCAAGAGCTTATTCAAGCCTATCGAGTTACTGAAAAAACTTTAA
>CEUS01061957.1_pt1 | contig 11002 bp, 12 predicted proteins | sample 427031 | NCBI WGS metagenome assembly CEUS01 (sample SAMEA2622837, study PRJEB7988) | marine metagenome | biome: marine biome (ENVO:00000447); feature: marine epipelagic mixed layer (ENVO:xxxxxxxxx); material: "saline water (ENVO:00002010), including plankton (ENVO:xxxxxxxx)" | depth 140 m | reverse complement strand
AGCAGGAGATCCTTGGCCATATCAAGGAGATAACTCAAGAGCAATTCCGCAAACTCCTGGGCCAAGAGACGGACCTATTCAACCTGATACCAGCTACGCATGCACAGTAGACCGTTGGGGTAACGCTTTCTCTGTTACGCCGAGCGATGGCATCTATGGAGCTCCTATAATTCCTGGCCTAGGAATGATCGCATCGGCTAGAGGCTCGCAAAGCTGGTTAGATCCTAAACATCCCAGCGCCCTAGAGCCCGGGAAACGTCCTAGGTTAACCCCTAATCCAGCGATGGCGTTTAAGAATGGACAGTTCTGGATGGCCTACGGAACTCCTGGAGGAGACACACAGTGTCAGTCTATGGTGCAATCACTAATTAATATGGTCGAGTTTGGAATGAACCCACAAGAGGCAATAGAGGCACCTCGTATCGCAACTTTTAGTTTTCCTAGTTCATTTTGGCCCCATTCATATTATCCTGGGCAAGCTGCAGCCGAAGCACGTATCGAGGCAGACGTAATTGAAAATCTAAGAACCCGTGGACATAAAATCGACGTCTGGGAAGAATGGACAGGTCGCGTAGGGAACGTATGTGCAATTCAAATTGACAGAGACAAGGGTATTATCGTAGGAGCAGCAGATGCCCGCAGAGAGGGATACGCTATGGGCCGCTAAACTATATGCGTCAGCCATTGCTTGTTAATATTCGTTGCCCCTTTAATCACTGTAAACCTAGAACTCCCATAATAGCTAGAGGTCACTATGCAAATCTCTGAAATACAAAGTCTAATCTCTAAACTTTCTGAGTCGGTTCAGTCATTTCATGAACGTTTTGGAATCACTGGTAAAACGACACGAGAAGAACTACTTAGCCGTATACCTATTCAAGTCGAAGAGGTAGACGAACTAAATTACTCGATTCTAAATGAAAGTGAGGAGCGGATCGCTAATGAGGCAGTAGATATTCTTTATGTAGCAATCGGTACTGTACTACGGCTAGATCCAAGAATCTCCAAGTTAGCGTTAAGAGAAGTTATAGATAAAAACAACGCGAAGACCCTGGGTACTCACTATATTAACGAATTTGGCAAAGTTTCCAAACGATCATAATACTGTCAATCACCTTGTCTAAAACATCAAAGGCGGTCGTCATCATAACAGCCTTCTACCTTGACACTTAGTGCCTAGCATAGTAATATTTCGCACAATTCCATAGGTACATTCTCTTATCAAGAGTGGCAGAGGGAACCGGCCCTGTGAAGCCCGGCAACCGGTCGTTTAGGTGAAAAAGCGTTACGGTGCCAACTCCGGCAAGCTTGACAGCTTGGAAGATGGGAGCGAAGAGTAAATTACTTCTCGACTCATCGAGAAGTTTTTTTGTGTACTGGAGAAAATGTATGCCCGAAATAGTACCCCTAGAATGGACTGGAGATTCCTTACGAGTGCTTGACCAGCTAATGCTTCCGCAAGAGCAGTCTGTAGTCACAGCACACACGCACACGGAAGTCATTTCGGCCTTATACAACATGCAGATAAGGGGCTCTTCTTTAGTGGCCGTAGCAGGATCATATGCATTGGTGCTGGCATCGAAATCCATTAACACTCTCGATTTGCAAAGAATGTTTAACTACTTGGGAGACGCTGGAAAAGAACTGGCAAATGCTAACCCAACCAACCTAAGTCTTGAAAAAGCCATCTCTAGGGTTCTTCTGGCAGGATACTCCGCCAAAGCCATTTCTTCAGTACGAAGCCTTATGGAAGAAGAAGCTATAACAATACATAAAGAAGACTTGGCAGCAAATCAGCTTATTGGGGAAATCGGCTCTTATCTATTGCCCAAAGACGGGACTGTACTAACCTTCTCTAATAGCGGGGCATTAGCAACTACTGGATTTGGCACAGCCTTGGGAGCCATACGGGCAGCATATACCCGTAGCAAGAATTTAAATGTTATTGTATCTGAAACAAGGCCAATGCTGGAGGGTTCTCGACTCACAATGTGGGAGCTGGTACAGCTCGGAATACCAAGCACACTAATAGTTGACTCCGCTGCAGGGAAATATATGGCCTCGGGGAAGGTTGATTGTGTCGTAGTGGGAGGTGACAGAATATCCTCTAAAGGGGATATAGTTGGAACTATAGGCACCTATCCTCTCGCAGTTATCGCACACGCCAACGAAATTCCCTTTTATGTGATGTCCCCAACTTCGAACATAGACCAGCCTGAGAAAACATGGGATTCAATCGGACTGGAAGAACGAGATTCAACGGAGGTACTCCAATTCAGCAAGCCCCTAGTTACACCAAAAGGAATAGCCATACACAACCCTTCTGTTGATATCACACCAAGCAAATACGTTACCGGAATCGTTACTGAGAAAGGAACGATAGAGCCTCCTTTTGATAGTGAACTTGAGAAGTTCTCAAAGGTCGGCACCATGATAAATCAGTGAGATCCCAAAGAAATATTACCTGGGGAATATTTCAACAAAGTTAATAATCAAACGAGGGAAAATCTATATGTCAGAACAAAGTGAACCATTTCAAAGGATTTCTTTAGAAGAAGCTTACAAATTATACGAACAGGGAGATTCCACTGTAGTGGACGTGAGACAACTTGACGAATGGAACGCTGGCCACGTAACAGGTGCCATTCATATACCCGTAGAAGATATAATATCCCAGGTAGATACTCTTCCTAACGACAGCAATCTGCTATTCATATGTGCCGCAGGAGTCCGAAGTGCCCTAGCCTGTGAAATGGCGGCAGCTATGGGTCGAGACTCTAGCATATTATTTAACATAGAAGATGGAACGGGAGCTTGGATAGACCAAGGGTACCCAACAACATACGAAACCGATAGTTAGAAAACCAATACATTATTTAGAAGGTTGATATGAACAAACGTAAGCGAGTAGCTCGCCTTAAGCAGCGTCAAAACAAGAAAAGATTCGAAGCCCTACAGAGAGGATCGGTTTTGGACGATCCTGTAACTCAAACACGCCGTACTATAAGTGTAGCGTCAAGGATAAAAGAAGCTTCGTTACAAGACCCATTAGTAAAAAAGTCTCCTAAGAGAACAAGGAATACTCAGAAAGTAGAACTTGAAGCACCATTAAACCTGGTGCCCGAATCTGAAGAGATTAAATTATCTAGTCCATCTACGGTCACCAACGAATCTCCCGACAAAAGTAGTGCAAGTAAATCGAAAAAGGTGGAACAGGCGAGGTCATCTGAGAAAGAAAAACCAAAGCGTAATAGGACCACGTCAACAGGTTCAACCGAAGAAGAAAAACCAAAGCGTGCCAAGCGTACAGTCAAAAAGATCGAAGATGCCTAATGAATCTATCTTAATTGTTGGCTCAGTAGCCTACGATTCGATAAAAACGCCCTACGGAAGCCGGCCCAACACACTCGGCGGGTCAGCGACTTATTCTTCAGTTGCCGCTAGCTATTTTTCGGCCGTGAATCTGGTGGCAATAGTAGGTAATGATTTTAGAGATGAATCTATCTTCCAATCCCATGGAATAGGGACAGCGTCTCTAGAAAAAGCCCATGGTGAAACTTTCCAGTGGATAGGCGAATATAGAAACGACTTTTCAGAAACTCTAACCATCGACACTAAACTAAACGTTTTTTCTGACTTCAAGCCTCTACTGGGATCAGAAGAGAAAAATAGTGAATACCTTTTTTTGGGCAATATAGATCCAGACCTTCAAAAGGACGTATTACACCAGATGAACCATCGACCTAAACTCGTGGTAGGTGACACAATGAATTACTGGATTGAAAGCAAGCCAGATCCTCTTAACGAAGTTATAGAATTACTTGATGCACTACTTATCAATGAATCAGAAGTTAAGTTACTCGCAAAAGAACCCAACTTAGTAAAAGCCGCAAGACTAATTCTGAAAAAAGGACCGTCCATATTGGTAATCAAAAGGGGTGGTGCTGGCCTTATAGGATTCACATCCAGTGACACTTTCGTTATTCCAGCATATCCAATTGACGAAGTGGTTGACCCAACCGGAGCTGGTGACACATTTGCTGGAGGATTCCTCGGATACCTATCAGCTACCGGAACACTTTCTAAGAAAAACCTGCGTCAAGCGATGGTAATTGGGTCTGTTTTAGCATCCTTCACTGTAGAAACTTTCGGGGTTGATCGGCTTGATTCTTTAACCAATAAAGACATCCAAGAACGGTACGAAAACTTCCGAGCAATGACGAAATTTGATACCAATGTAGATATTAAAGTACCTTCTCAAAAACAACTCAGCAAAACATAGAATAAACGGAGGAAAGTTGAAAACGAAAAGAACCCCAGGAGATGTCAAAGATTTAAACCTCGCTGACCAAGGAGTGTCTAGAATAGAGTGGGCAGCAAGAGACATGCCAGTTCTAGATCTCATCAGGAAACGATTTGCTAAAGAACGACCTTTAGACGGCCTACGCATATCGGCGTGCTTACACGTAACTTCAGAAACAGCAAACCTAGTTTTAACGTTACGAGACGGAGGAGCTCAAGTAGCCCTATGTGCAAGCAATCCCCTTAGCACTCAGGACGATGTTGCTGCAGCCCTGGTAACCCGATATGAAATTCCAACCTACTCAATCAAAGGTGCGGACAATGAAACATACTACAAACACATTCACTCAGCTCTAGAACATGCTCCTCATATAACGCTAGATGATGGGGCTGATCTCGTAGCCATAGTACATACCGAACGACAAGATTTGCTAAATAATATTAAGGGTGGAACGGAAGAAACAACTACAGGCGTAACACGCCTCAGTGCTCTCGCGAGAGACTCTAAGTTGCTTTATCCAATAATCGTGGTTAATGACGCGGATACTAAACACCTGTTTGACAACAGGTATGGGACAGGCCAAAGCACATTAGATGGGATAACAAGAGCTACTAACCTCCTTTGGGCTGGACGCAAGGTTGTGGTCATAGGGTACGGTTGGTGCGGACGTGGCGTAGCGAACCGGGCACGAGGCTTAGGTAGTCACGTTATTGTTACCGAAATCGATCCCGTACGTGCTCTCGAAGCAGTAATGGACGGTTTTCAAGTAATGCCTATGCTAGAAGCAGCGAAGACAGGCGATGTATTCATAACCGTTACAGGCGGCATGAATGCTATAGACAAAGAACATTTGGAAATAATGAAGGATGGCGCCCTACTAGCCAATAGTGGCCACTTCAATGTAGAAATTAACATACATGCTCTAAGTGAAATGTCAGAATCACAACGCACAGTTCGTGACTCTGTGGAGGAGTTCTCCCTTGAGGACGGGCGTAAATTGTTCCTTCTAGGCGAGGGTCGACTGATTAATCTAGCAGCCGCAGAGGGACATCCTTCAGCCGTAATGGATATGAGTTTTGCTAACCAAGCACTCACAGTTGAATTTCTCAACGATCAAAGCGAGAGTTTGGCACCAAATGTGTACCCCGTCCCGCAAGAAATCGATCGAGAAGTAGGAAGGTTGAAACTGGCCTCCTTAGGTATAGAAATAGACACTCTTACTCCTGAGCAAGAGAAATATATATCTAGCTGGGATACAGGAACCTAAACTCGTCCACGGCACTTATCTAAAGGAGGAACATTAATTGGCACCAAGTTTTCTAGAATCATCTTCTTACTTATTCACCTCTGAATCGGTAACTGAAGGACACCCAGACAAGCTTTGCGATCAAATTTCAGATGGCATATTAGATGTTATCCTGAGTCAAGATCCACTAGCCAGGGTAGCCTGCGAGGTAACTACCACAACTGGGCTTGTAGTAGTTATGGGAGAAATAACTACTACAAGCTATGTAGATATTGCTCAGATAGCAAGGAACACCTTACAAGAGGTCGGATATATCAACGCAGATTTCGGTATCGACTCCAAGACATGCGGTGTAATGGTATCTGTACAAGAACAATCCCCTGACATCTCAGTAGCCGTTACCAATTCACTAGAGACACGTGGGGAATCGAACAGTCAAGAAGAAGAAACAACCGGGGCTGGGGATCAAGGAATGATGGTGGGATTTGCCTGTGACGAAACTCCAGAACTTATGCCATTACCAATATCGCTCGCTCACAAACTGGCCCAGCAACTTTCAATAGTTCGTAAAACTGGGCAATTAGGATACTTGCGACCAGACGGGAAATCCCAAGTAACTATAGAGTACGCATATGGTAAGCCTAAGCGGGTTCATACTGTGGTGCTTAGCACACAACATTCACCCGAAGTCACCATCAGCGAATTGACTGCTGATTTGCATAAAGCCGTAATTGAAAAAGTTATACCCTCCAATCTTATCGACAAGGAAACGAAGTTTTTCATTAACCCATCCGGTCGATTCGTTATCGGAGGGCCACATGCTGATACTGGGCTAACTGGCCGCAAGATTCTAGTGGATACTTATGGAGGAGCTGCTAGGCACGGCGGAGGGGCTTTTTCAGGAAAGGACCCTACAAAAGTGGACAGGTCTGCTGCTTATGCCGCTCGGTGGGTAGCAAAAAACGTTGTAGCAGCACAATTAGCTGAAAGAGTTGAAGTACAGATCTCCTACGCCATAGGTGTAGCTAGCCCTATATCAGTTAGTATAGAAACTTTCGATACTGGTAAAGTCTCTGACGAGATAATTCTTGATCTAATCAATAAACACTTTGATCTACGACCTGACGCCATAATCAACAAGCTAGACTTACGCCGACCTATATACAAGCAAACGGCAGCCTACGGACACTTTGGACGTAACGACTTGGACCTCCCATGGGAGCAAACTGACAAAGCTGAATTGCTTAAGGCTGAAGCTGGAATAAGTTAAAGGAGACCTCCATATGACCATCCGATTCGGTACAGACGGTTGGCGCGCACTAATCGGCTGGGATTACACCGCAGAGAATGTGAGAGCCTGCGCAGCTGGCACTGCACTGTATTTAAAAAAGAGGGGGTTAGATCAACGCGGCCTAGTAGTAGGATATGATACCCGTTTTGGATCTAAAGATTTCGCTTCCGAGGTAGCAAGGGTCACAACCGCTCTTCAAGTGCCCACCTACCTCTGTTCTACAACCGCACCAACTCCTGCAGTAAGTTACAACATAATGGATCGGTCTGCTGGAGGAGGCGTAGTAATTACCGCTAGCCATAACCCGCCAAATTGGAATGGATTCAAATACAAACCAGAATACGCAGGCAGTGCATCAGCGGAAGTAGTGGAAGACTTAGAAACAGAGATCAACAAAGCCTCAAAAGGTTCTATAGAAATGCTTTCCCTGGACGAAGCACGTCAGCAAAATCTATTGCAAGATATAGACCCTACCACCCCTTACATTAATCACCTTGCCAAGCTCGTAAACTTGACCACTATTAGAAATAGTGGGTTGAAGGTTGTGGTAGACGCAATGCATGGTGCGGGAGGAGGTTATCTCACGCAGCTCTTAGAAGGAGGGAAAACGACCATAAGCGAGATCAGAGCGACCCCCAATCCCGCATTTCCAGGAATGATCCAGCCGGAGCCAGTCAAACATAATTTAACTCCTCTTGCAGAATGCGTCCAATCGAGTGGAGCCGATATAGGCATAGCCCTGGACGGTGACGCTGATCGGGTTGGATTGATAGATGAAAAAGGTAGGTTCATCAATACACTCCAGACTTTCTCGCTGTTAGTTATGTATCTACTAGAACAAAGAAAGCAAACCGGGCCATTAGTAAAATCAATAACTATGACTAGTATGATTTACAGATTAGGCGAGCTTTTCAACGTACCAGTATATGAAGCTCCTGTTGGATTCAAATCATTGGGGCCATTAATGATAAAGGAAAATGCCTTAGCAGCCGGGGAAGAAAGTGGCGGGTTCGCATTTAGAGGTCACATACCAGAACGTGACGGAATTCTAAGTGGCTTATTCCTTATAGACATGGTCATAAAAACTGGCAAGCGACCCTCGGAACTATTGGAGTATTTATTCAGCAAAGTTGGCGACCACTACTACGACCGTCTTGACGTTCAGTTTTCTGGGGAAGACCGTAAGAAAGTTGAAAGTCGCGTACATTCAAAAATACTAGGGTCGCTAATCGGATTGAATGTCTTAAATCGTGACGATAATGACGGAGTTCGCTACACACTAGAAGACGGTAGCTGGCTTCTAATCCGTTTTTCAGGCACTGAACCCTTGTTAAGAATCTATGCAGAGTCCAGAAAAGAAAACCATGTTTCACTGCTGCTGGAAGAGGGGCGCCTATTAGCAGGCGTCTAACACAAATCTCAATGTGAAGGCCCTCTAATTCGAGGGCGATGCTATAACTGGGTTTAGCGCTTGCTGTATTGCTGGGCCTTCCTAGCTCGCTTCAGCCCATACTTCTTGCTTTCCTTTATTCTCGAATCCCGAGTTAGTAATCCGTGTCGACGTAATTCTTTCCTGAATCCTTCATCCAAAGATACAAGTGCTCTTGCAACTCCATGTCCAACAGCCCACGCGCGGCTGCTTGATCCGCCGCCTTCCACCTTTGTTTTAATACTGTATTTACCAACACTCCCAGTAACTTCTAAAGGTTTTAGAGCCATCTCCTGCCATGGCTTCCAAGGCATCGCTTCGTCTATAGGTTTTCCATTTACAAAAACTCCGCCCGGCTCCAAGAAAAGTCTGACCTGTGCAATGGCAGTCTTACGCTTGCCCAATCCATGATAGTATCTTTGCTGAGTCATTCACTCCTCCGCTTTCTTGTCCCAGATGTGACATTTCGAGATTTACTTAAGGATGACGCTTCTTCTTGAGTTACTGCTTCATCTTTACGACTAGTCTTGCTTACCTCAACATCCTTAACATTTTTGCCAGTCTTCGTGGATTCTTTGAGGTTCTTATTAGCGTTAACTTGAGCAGCATGTGGATGCTCCGATCCAGAATAAATTTTGAGCCGTCTAAGCATATGCTTACCCAGCAAATTCTTAGGCAACATTCCCTTAACAGCCGCCTGAATAACTCTTTCCGGATGCTTATTCAACAGAGATTTAAGGGGTGTAGCTCTCAGCCCGCTTGGATATCCTGAATGGCGATAATACATCTTCTGTTCCAACTTCTTACCAGTGGTTGCAACTTGCGAAGCATTCAACACAATAACGTAGTCTCCTGTTAGCATGCTGGGCGTATAAATAGCTTTGTGTTTACCTTGTAAAACCCTAGCTATTTCTGCCGCTAACCTCCCAAGAGGCTTCCCAGCAGCGTCAACAATTTGCCAACTGCTATCTACTTCTGAGTGTCTCGGACTATATGTTCTGCGTTGATTAGTAGCCATCTGGTGGAAAATCCTTGTAGTTTACTTGCATAAGACATAGACCTTGGGGAGCCATAGTCCTTGCTACGCCAGTACTCCAGGGGTCAATTGTACCCTGCAATGTCTCTAGCGCACCTTCTGCAGGGACACGCTTAGATCCAACTGCAACCAATAGCCCCGCGATTCTGCGCATCTGGTTAGGAAGGAACGCGTTGGCTTCAACTCGCACCTTTAATGTGTCATCTTTCCGTTGAACACTAGTAGACCAGATATTCCTAATTGTACTCATTCCTGGCAATACTGGACCACTAAGATTTGCAAAATCGTGTACACCCTCAAGATATTTAAGAGCCTTTCTCATAGCAAAATCGTCTAGCTTTTCTCGAACTCTAACCGCATAACGTTCCCTAAGCGGAGAACGTGATCGACTATTAATGATTGCATACTCATAAAGCCTGCTGAGCGCATGCCTACGTGGGTCAAACCCAGAATCCGTATGATAAGCCTCTTTAACTGCAATGTCCTCTGGCAAGAAATGATTGAGGCCGCTTATTAGTTTTGGTGAAGGGAGCATATTGCCTGTAGAAAAAGCAACTACTTGACCCTTTGCATGAACTCCGCTATCAGTTCTACCAGCAGCCCTAACTCTTACCTTCTCTGAGGTTAGCCTCTGTATAGCTGACTCTATCTCAAATTGTACAGTGCCCAATTCAGGCTGATCCTGGAACCCGTGATAGCGAGTCCCATCATACTCCACAACGAGTGCTGCCTTGTGTTCGCTTAACTCATTCACAGCTAAACCAACTCCAGTAGTGCCATTGGAGCACTATCACCCTTACGCGGCTCAAGTTTAAGAACTCTCGTATACCCCCCAGCCCTTTCAGCATACCTTTGGCTAAGATCATCAAAAACCTTAGCTACAATATCTTTGTCAGGAATGACCGCCAACGCTAGCCGGCGGTGGTGCAACGAACCTTTCTTGCCATAAGTAATAAACCGCTCTGCAAGTCCACGAACTTCCTTAGCCTTCGCCTCAGTGGTCATGATTCTCTCATGAAGGAGTAAATCTCTTATCAAGCCACGATATAGCTGCTTCCTTTGTGCAGCATTTCGATTCAGCTTTCTTCCTGCTATCTTGTGTCTCACGACTAATTAGCCTCGCTTTCTGAGGAGATTTGATCCAACTCATCCTGATGCTCTGTTTCATCCAAATTTGCCTGCGCTTCTTCCTGTTCTCCGTCAATTAGAGACTCAGGCGCTTCCTTAGGAAGATAACCTCTCTCCTCAAGCGTGTTGAAAAGTTCATCTAGGGATTTTTGACCAAAATTACGTATTTTGAGAAGGTCTGATTTTTCTCTTTCTAAAACCTCCCCAACCCGATTTATGTGGGCACGTTTCAGACAATTCAGCGTGCGAGATGAAAGATCGAGCTTTTCTACTGGCATATTATAAACTTCCGCCGGAACTGCAGCAGAAAACGACGCTATTTCACCCGCTGCCTCACTGGCCTTGCGAATATTCGAAAACAGGAAAAACTGATCAACCAATAGCTCTCCTGCTTTCGAAAGGGCTTCAAGTGGGCCTAGTGTCTCATCAGTCCATATCTCTATCACAAGTAGCTCAAAGTCAGTCCTATGCCCAACTCTTGTAAGGTCTACCGAAAAGTTTACGCGGCGAACAGGAGTGTATATTGAATCCACAGGCAACACGCCTATAGGTAAGCCATCGCCCTGTAC
>CEUS01074595.1_pt1 | contig 11005 bp, 9 predicted proteins | sample 427031 | NCBI WGS metagenome assembly CEUS01 (sample SAMEA2622837, study PRJEB7988) | marine metagenome | biome: marine biome (ENVO:00000447); feature: marine epipelagic mixed layer (ENVO:xxxxxxxxx); material: "saline water (ENVO:00002010), including plankton (ENVO:xxxxxxxx)" | depth 140 m | reverse complement strand
CAACCGACGTGCCCAATCGAGCCTACTTTTTGTCCGCGGTATTCCGCACCGTGAGCCTGGGCACAATCCTCTATGACGACGAGTCCATGTTCCTCAGCTATAGCATTTATACCGTCCATATCCGTCGGATGCCCAAAGAGGTGAACGGGGATAATCGCTTTCGTCCTCTCCGTCACGTGGCGAGCCAAATCTTCAGGATCAAGGCAATAGCTAGCAGACTCAATATCAGAAAAAATCGGAATGGCATTTTGGTGCAAGACGGAAGTGACCGTTGAGAAAAACGTGAGCGGTGGAACGATCACCTCATCCGTAGGACCCAATCCATATGCTGCAAGCGAGATATGTAGGGCTGCCGTCCCACTGCAAACAGCAACGGCATGAGAAACTCCAAGGTACTCCGCAAAAGCCTGTTCGAACTCGGCAACGCGAGGTCCCTGCACATACCTTCCTGAGCGGAGAACTTCCGCAACGGCAGAGATTTCCTCGTCACCGACGATGGGTTGGCCAACCTTAATCACGTGGTTTTTACCTCTTGTGGTTTCGGATATGCAAAACAAATCCTTCTAAGCATGACTGACTCAGATTCAGTGATTCCAGCTCACTACGTGATGATGCCGAAGCTCTCTCCGACTCAACAGTGGTCAAGAATTCTTTCCACATAATCGATGGTCGACTCCAGGCCGCTCCGCAAATCTATTTCAGGTGCGAAATTGATGAGTTGTCTGGCCCTCTGAGTTGAAACCTCGAGGTCTAGACTCTCACCCTTCTGTTGCTGAGGCATGTGCTCGACCGTCGTTTCAGGATGACCTCGTTCAGCAGTAATCTCCGCTACCATACGCGCTAGCCCCGCAATCGACATCTCGCTTCCTGCGCCACCTGCCAAATTTAAAGTTTCACCGGCCACACTTGGCGAATCCAGTATGGCAACGTAGGCCGAAATCAGATCGTCAATGTAGATGAAATCCCTGACTTGCTCACCGGATCCCGAGATTTTGAGTGGCTGTCCGCTTAAAGCTCTCTGGACAAATATGTGGACCACAGAATCGAATTTCATCCCAGGGGAAGGGCCATAGACGTTTGACTGGCGGACTACCGTTAGAGGTAACCCCCATTTCCGATGCTCCTGTAATACCATGAGTTCCGACGCACGTTTTGCCACACCATAGATATTATGTGGCTTAACAGGATGTCCTTCATCCACAGGCGTATACTCAGGGTCCCCATAGATGGCTGCCACGGAAGAAGAGAAGAGGTATCCCTGGATTGGCTTCTCCCTCAAGGCATCCAAAACGGCGTAGCGTCCATACGCGTTGACCTCAAAGCACTCTCTAGGCTTCCGCAGCGACTCGGGAACACTTGCGACACCGGCAAGATCGTAGACAAAGTCGACTCCTTCGAGAAATCGCCGCACATCGGGACCTTCAAGGATATCACCTTCAAACACCTGCACATCGAGATCCGCAAGATTACTCTGTGAAGAGGAGCTGAAATTGTCCAAAATCCGAACAGCATGACCTCTCTCGAGGAGGACACCTGAAAGCTTGGACCCGATGTATCCTGAACCACCTGTAATGCCTACGGTGAGTGTCATCTAGACCTCCGCAAAGAACTATCTATTCGAGCACTGCTCAAAAGCGATATTCCAAGGACCAAGAGATTTCCAAAGTTGACCCATTCTTTCCAACTGTACCCGCTTGGATCTCTCCCAAACGCGATTGGAGGAGTCCACGTCCATTCTTCCAGACTAACACGATTCATATAGGTTTATCCTGCGCATCTTTGAGAATCCGTTCGTAGGTATCAGCTGCCTTCTCTAGCGAGAAATTTTGCTCCGCATAAGAACGACCGTGCGCACCCAACTCATCCCGAAGGTCTGGGCGGCCTGCAAGTTCCTCAATACGGTTCCGAAGGTCCTCTTTATCGCCGGGGACTACTACGAAACCACACCTACTTTCTCTTACTACTTCGGCGGTATTTCCTTTTGATGGAACCACCGCAACTACAGGACGAGAAACCGCCATAATGTTATGCATTTTCCCCGGAATCGCGGGCGATTCTAATGACTCGGTCAAAGCAACAAGACCGATGTCTGATGCGCGAAGCGCATCGTAATATCGTTCCTCTGTCACGGACGGCAAAAACCTCACGTTCTCAAGACCAGCAGCAGAAAGTTTCCACTTTTCGGCATATACACCATCACCTATGAGAAGAAACACGATGTCGGACCGAGCCTGCAGCAGACGAGCGCAATCGATAATGGTAGAGAGATCCTGGGCAAACCCCATAACCCCCGCATAGGAAACGACGCAGCGCCCTTCCAGGCCATGCCCAATGCGAAACTTCTCCGCTCGTTCATTCGAGGAAAGCGAATCTAACGGAACCCAATTGGGCACACGACTAACTTGTTCGGACGGAATTTTCTTCTGTTGGATCAGATAAGGCACGCTCCCCCGGTTTGTCACAACAATGTGAGTAGAAAGCCGGTAGATAGCGTTCTCCAACCGTTTCATCGCCCAGATGACCCAACGATTTTTCAGCAGCCCGAGTTCCACAGCAGTCCTCGGGTAAAGATCGTGGAGGTTGAGCACGCACCCGATCCTCGCGAGTCTGCTGTAGAAAGCAGATACGAAAGCCACTGTCATAGGGGGAGATACGGTAAGCATAACGTCAGGCCGAGGGATTGCTTTGATGGCTCTCACGAAAGCCAGCCCTGCGATGATGTATTCCAGTGCCCGCATAACAACTGCTCGATGAACCCCTGGGAGCCCTCGGACCCTGACAACATTAACACCCCTCATCACCTCGCGAACCGGGAGCTGATCTGGAACCGATTCATCTTCCGGCACATACTCCGTGGGATACTTCGTAACGACCGTAACCTCATGCCCTCGAGCAACGAGGGTCTCTGCAAGACTTCTGTGAAGATTAGAAGCTCGGGCAACCGGTGGATATCGATAGCTCAGGTACAAGATTCGCACGTAAACTTCCTCTCTTAGAGACCGTCGTCTCGGTAAGAGCGGTGGGTGTCCACATGGTAGTCGCTGGGTCGGTGGTTCCTAAAGCCCCCCTCCTTAAGACGCGTGAGCAAGTCCTCTGAGATCCGCTGGGAAGATTTTCCATCACCCAGCGGGTTTTCCCAAGTGTGGCCCCGTAGAGACTCTAGCTTGTGAAACATCACGTCTGACGGATAGAAATCAGGTTCTGCCGGATCAAATTTTACGCTTGATCCCACGTCATAAACCTGCGGTCTCTCCGTAGACTTCCGCATCTGCAGCGATGGCACCCCAAGTACGCACGTCTCTTCAACCACAGTCCCTGAGTCAGTGATGACTCCTGCAGAGTCAACCGTGAGAATCAGCATCTCTTGGTAACCAACGGGATCGACCATAATCACGTTATCTGGACACCTCAGTCCGGTCTCTTGCAAAACCTTCTGAGTTCGATAACTCGCGGGAAAATACACTTTCCGGTCCGTCGCACCGATCAGATCTAGGATAGCCTTGAAGGAATTGAGGTTGTCCACATTCTCGCGACGGTGACAGGTCATAAGATAATAGTCACCCTTCGTAATCCCACGTTGCCGATAAAACTCGTCTGTGGCAATCTCATCGTAGCGTGATTTACGCTTATAATAGTATTCCTCCAACACGTCCACGATTGGGTTGCCCGTGACGACAATGCTCTCAGGATTCAACCCCTCGTCTATCCCCTGTTGCTTATATTCGGGGAGATAAGCGTAAATGACGTCGGAGAGGTGATCGATTACTGTTCTGTACTTCTCCTCAGGCATCCGCCAATCGTAGGAGCGCATACACCCTTCAATATGAACGATGGGTATGTTGCACTGCGCCACCGCAAGGCAACCCATCGTAGTGTTTGTGTCGCCAAGGAAGACGGCGGCACTGGGCCTCAACTCCTCAAGGACCGGGTGAAGTTTGGCAATCACCGCTGTGGTGATGTCAGTGTCGGATTCACCCCCAGCTTTCAGTTCAATCTCTGGAGGAGCCACTTTCAATTCCCGGAAAAAGATGTCTTTGAGATTGTCTGAATAGTGCTGTCCCGACCAGATAAAGGTCACATCAACTTCATCATCTGCCCGAATGCAGTTGAGGATGAGGGATGCCCGGATGACATCCGGCCGAATCCCCAGAATCACAGCTAGCCGCCTCTTTTCCATACTAGTCCTGCACCTGCAAGCCTGGCGCAACCGCGTTCAAAGGTCTGCGCGCATCAAACACAAGAGCCCCCATTGACCCTGCCGACAAAAAGAACCACGCGGGCTTGCAGATCCTCCATGGTATAATTGTTCCAATCCGGATGGGACGGAGACGCATGCGCTCGACGATATACTACCGACCGGTCAACAGAGAACCCTGCTTGCACTAGGCAGTCCTCTATCTCGGGTTTGCGCAGAAGATTCAGATTCGATCTGGGTCGGTTCGGTTCATCGTACATAGTACCGAATCCTTTATCAGAGCCCTTATGATCACCAAAATCCACGGCGTGAATAAATACCGCGTCATCTGAACACGCTGCACGACACTGTTGAAGGAGGTCTGGCAATTCTTCCCGAGGTATATGCTCTAGAACACTGTTCGATAAGATGATATCGGCGGACCCTTCAGCATCGCCGAACGGGTCGCTTCGATCATTGATAAGCTGGCAAAACCTCTGGGGACTCAGTTCTGACCCGAAGTTGGCAGTCAATTCCGTGTATAACGGTCGTAAGTAAAGATCCTCAATCTCATCTGACCATAGCACATCTGGACGAAACCACGGCTCGATAAACATAAACCGTGCTGCGCCCCGAAACAGGATGAACGGTCCCCATCCCAGTAGCGGACCACAACCAACTTCAAGAACAGACCGACCTTCAAATTTAAAGCGATCACGGTGTTCGTACGGAGACTGTCTCTCAAGCACTCGCCAATATCGATACCATCGATCAATCAGGTAAGTAGGATTTAAGTGTTTTCTACTTACGAGAATTCCAGGTAATGAGTACGCCCATTCCCACCCCTTTTCCCCGCGCAGTCGTCGTCGCAACCCCGAAATCCACTCGTGGGGAGAGCTATTCCAAATCTTCAAGATCTTACCGGCAATCATACCCAATATTTGGCCATGAACTCGGCAAGCTCTTCCATCATATCTTTTACTGTAGGCGAATCGGAATAACCGGCCATACGCCAGAGCTCATTATTCACAGAATCGTGATTGCTAGCTAATGTCATGTCTACCGCCAAATCGGCATCAGTAGGACTAATAGAAACATCTTCTCTTTCAAACTCTTCCCCAAAAACATTCAAAAGCTCTGACTTAGTGACACAATCTTTAGGTATCAGGTGGTGGAGGTGGCCCAACTGAAAATCGTTATCAATGATACCTTGGCAAATCTTCGCGAAATGAAGAGTAGTGACACCATTCCATAAATGGTTTGTGAATCCAAATATTTCAGCCTGCGGAGGCTGTGAAAGAAACCATTCAAGAAGGAAGGTCTTTCGCCTAAGTTCTGGGCCAATTATTGAGCATCGTATATGGCTGACCGAGTCTGCATAAACCTCGCCGATACTTTTGGTCTTACCATATGCATCCACAGCATCATGGAGATCTTCTTCAGAATAGGACCCTTGTGAACCAGAAAATACACAATCGGTAGCTATCTGAAGAACGTTGGCGCCACATTCACTTGCCAAGTTAGCCACCACGTGGGGAAGAACACCGTTGATTTGGATGGCGGTAAGCACTTTCCCCACATCTTGGTCATCGATGTAAGGCTTAGTCACGCCGATAGCATTGATAATCCAATCCACACCCTGAAAAGCAGAACGCCAGGAGTCATCTGTAAGTACAGGCCAATCTAGGAGATGCCAGGATATATCAGGATTTTTTTCTGAGCACAGTTTCAGAAGTTCCGGATCACGTACACTAGCAGACAAATCAAACCGAGAGGCTAGTCTCAGCCACTGAACAACCATGGATCCTAGCATTCCGGATGCACCGAGAACCAATACTTTCACCATATTTGAGTGCCCTCACAGAAACGGGACGTCCTTCTTTCAGAATGTCCCGGAAGTTTATCTAGGGACGACAGACCAAGGGTCCCATTGGAAGGCGTCAAATCGGAAGTCATCTTTCTGGCTCTCCGAAAGCGAGGCGTCCGAGAAAAAGATCAGCTTAGTGCCCGCGTCCAGTGTCTTGGCTCCATGGGCATACCCAGGCGGAACCCAAAGCACGGTTGGATCTGAGGAGGTGAGTATATAGCGGTAGATATGGGGATCAACAGGCGGGTTTTCTGGGTCCTCTATACGCACAAGGGCAAGGATCGCCGTGCCCTCCAAGGCCATGACATATTTGCTTTCCTCCATGTGGCAGTGCCATGCCCGTATGAAACCGACCTCATGGTTTTCAACCACATAGAACCGCCGCACTTCCGCAAGATCGAAATTGTTGACGAAGCTGATCGAGCCACGATCATCCACAAACATCGCACCCTTGATCAGATCTGGTTCTTCGTGCACCCTTAGCCTCCCCTCAGAAATTTTCGCTACACCTTAAGCCGCATCAAATCCACGACTCCGCATCTGCTTGGCCCTCCTGCTCCATCGCTTCTTTTAAGAAGCGGACATTGGAATGTCGGGCGATACCTAGTTTTTTCACTCTTCCCTCCACCAGGAGATCCTTGAGTTCACTGATCCCGTCGTCGAGAGAGTAGCGCGGTTGAAACCCAAAGGCGTCGATCGACTTCTGGCTGGATACGCGGTAGTTCCTACTGTCTTCAAACTTCATTTCTGTCTTTTCGATCTTCAGATCCGGGAAAAGGGATTTTAGATGATCAGCCAGATCTCCAATCTTCATATTATCTGCGTGGAGGTTGTAAATCCCCTTATGATCAGTATCAATATTCTGGGTGATCGCTTCAGCCACATCCCGCACATGGAGCAAGGGTCTGTATTGTTCTCCTCCGAACACCTTTACTTGACCTCTAGTAAAAGCACGTGCAGTGAGAACATTGACCACAAGATCCATCCGGATTCTTGAGAAGAGATCGCCTATCCCGAAGAGTGTCCCAAGACGGAAAATCATGGCGTTACAATCCTTTAAGCACTCCTCAGCCTCTAATTTGCTCTCGGCATAGACAGAAAGGGGGGACAATGGAGATTCTTCATCTAATATGCCTTCCGCAGCCCCATAAACAGAGCACGTTGACATAAAAATAATTCGTCCATCGAAATCGTTGGCAAGCCTAGCAACAGTATCCCTATTCACTTCTAAGGTCAGTTCTGGATCTAGTGCGCAAGCCCCATCACCAACAATGCCAGCCAGGCAGACAACCACATCCGCCCATTCTAGGTGGGGATAAAGAGAACGATGGTCACGCACATCCCCCAGTACAAAAGGTACCTGTTTACGATACGACTCTTCGTAGAGCAATGAATCGTAAACACGGACGTTATGCTGGGTCAGTAGTAAGCGTTCAGTAAGAGCACCTCCTACGTAACCGGCACCCCCGGTCACTAAAACATTCGCCATCTCAGCATCCTACCTTTTCAGTTGATCCAGCCTAAGCCCTAAGGCGCATCTTTGATTTGGAGAGTCCAAATATAAACATAAATAAACAATCGATTGTTAGCATTTTTAAAAAACTAATACTAGCACACATTTCTTACAGGGTGAGCATATCAAATTAAATATGTCAGTTCCAGGAAATATTAAGAGTCTGAGGATAGTTCTTTGAATAGAATTTCGTATTGACGTATAACCTCACCTGCACTGAAACGTTGTACCGAAACTTTCGCTGTGTTGGCCATACGATCCCGAATATCTGGAGATTTTAAAAGACATTCAATATTAGAGGTCAGAGAATTAGAAGACCCAGGCTCACAGAGTTGGCCATCTATTCCTTCTTCGATTATCTCATCGGGCCCCGACGGACAACGAGTAGCAAGTACTGGGGTTCCACACGCCATAGCTTCTGGAATCACATGCCCAAATCCTTCCCAGCGAGAGGAAAGAACAAAAAGGTCAGCCATCGCAATGTAAGGAAATGGATTTGCAATAAAACCAGGCATTATTACATGTTTTGATATCCCTAGATTCTTAGCAAGTGCTTTGAGGTTGTAATCCTCAATACCCTCGCCAATAATGAGCAAACGCCAAGGGGCATCCAATTGGGAAACCGCTTCGATTAACAATTCAAACCCCTTCTGCGGAACCAATCTTCCCACTGCTATAATCCGGTGCTGATTCGAATCATCGGTCCATCCGGGCAACGGATCAGCTTTTTCCATTGACAACGATTGAATCGCTTCTAAGTCAATGGGATTATAGATCATCCTTACGCGATCTTCTTTCAGGCTGTAACGATCAATAACATCCCTGCGTACACCCTTAGAAAGAGCTATGACGGTTTCGGCTCTCCGATAAGCCCAGCGCACTGCCATCCCTGACAATGTACGCAACGGTCTTCCTGCCGCAGTCAAATTGTTAGACTCTCTGACCACTACTGGAACACCTTTTCGTGATAATATCCCACTTATAACCGTGGCGACGTTGATATGCAGAAGGGTCGACATTACCACATCAGGAGATTCTGATCGTATCCAACGGGCCAATGGTATAATCGACCATAAAGTTCGAACGCTATCCAGTGTCACAATCTTGACATCGGACTTTAACAGCGACCGAAAAGACCCAGCCGGGCGATAGAGAACCAGAATAGGATCGAACAATTCCCTATCAAGATGATTAAGCACATTCAAAAATGTGCGCTGCGCACCCCCACCTCCTAATTCAGGGAGTACAACAGCCACTTTAATCTTGTGATCACCCAAAGTCATCGGAGAATGGATTGGGGCTTATCGATATAAGCATTTGACAGAGCCCTGAATTGTTTGAATAAGAAGGTCCGAGAGGCGCTTGCATTGTTATTCGTAGTTAGGCAAGAGTATTGGCGTGACAACCCGTGTAGAGTGGACAGAGAAGCAACCAACTCTTGGGCTCCCCATCTATTACTCTGCCCAGACTTCATCTGTCATAGCACTCCGCCGGCTTACTCATTTGCCCTCTTTGGCAAACAACATCGATTGGAAGGCGCCTAGAGTTTGCTCCCCAGATAATCGCGGATTGAAATTTTCCGTTATATGTCCACGTACCTGCAACGATGGTAGGAATGCCTTTTCCCTCACCACAAACTTCATCCGTTCAATGAGGCTTAACAAAGAATCTGAATCGAACAGATAGCCGCTCACCCGTTCCTGGATCAATTCATTCATCCCCGGAATATCTGCAGCCAGAATCGTCTTGCCCCTTGCCATTGCTTCCATCAAGGCTCGAGGAATGCCTTCAACCAAAGATGTCTGAAGTACAATATGCGCATTATTTAACAAAGGTCTCAAATCGTCCAGTCTTCCGTGAAATACAACTCGACCATCACCCCCTAGACGAGTAACCAGTCGTTCTAAATCCGCACGCATAGGCCCATCTCCAACGATATCAAGGTGAAGCTCAGGATGTTCATTGGCGACTTCGCAAACAGCCCGAATCGCCCAATCAATTCTCTTATGTGGCTTTAGCTTCCCACATATTACCACACGAATTTCATCATGGGTCGGAGGCAAATCCAACAAGTCTTCTTTTAGCCATTTCTCATCCAAAAAATTTGGAATATGGAATATTCTTTGCGGTGAGATTTTCTGGTCTAACAACCACTTATAAATTGCCTCCGAAATTGCAATCACCCCATCCATTCGCCTAAGGGCGACACAATAGATGCGTACTGCTACCGAACCCAATATCCTGCCTAATTGGACATGGTAAGCATCCCCCAGGAAAACTCGGACGGAGGACACCGACACCCATGGACCCTTCGATACCGCATTTAGAAAGTCTGGTCGTAGATTGTAACTGCAAACCAGATCTGGTTTTTGTTCTTGCAAAAAACGAGCAAACTTTGCTGGTCGGAAAACTGCCAATAAGGTGTGCGAATCAGCAGACACAACCCTAGCACCAGTAACAGTCAATTCCTGCAGCAGGTCAGTGTCCCACGTGTCCTTATGTGCTAGGGTTACCAAAGTGACACTACACCCCAAATGCCTAAGTTGCTTGGCCAAAGCAATAGCCCCTAAAACAGATCCGGAACGTTTTAAGCGCCCTATAACCAATAAAATACGCATCGGGAGGAGTTTTCCCTCGTCTCTCAACCTAAATGTAGATCAAGTTCTCGTACCAGCATCTGCATAACTCGTACTACTTCTTTCCCCTGATCCGCATCAGAAAAGAACTCGCTGTCGAATTCGACATGATCTACGAACTGTTCTACTCCGGCTTGGTGAGCATCGATCGTACGATTAGTCAAATATCTACCTGTGACTCGTCCGAGTTCCCACAGACGCTGACCTATCGCCCGTGATACAGAAGCCCCCACATCAATGGGGCGAATAGAATTGCGCCTTTGGACCGCAAGACTTCGTGCCTGGATATCTGCATTCAAGGTACCGTTGGCACCGAAAATGTTGAGTTCGGCAGCAGTTTCTTTGCTGGCAAAAAGCATAGTAACGGTACTGATACCTTGATCTCCGACGAGTTGGAATCTTATATCTTCCGCGATAGACCACGGGTACTCGGAGAGTATTTTCCGACTAACTATGCTTACTTCTTGTACTTTTCCCGTCCAGGGCAAGGAAAGATAAACCGCATGTGGGCCACTCTCACCCAAAACGCCACCAGGGAGTTTGTGTGACCAGTGATCTTGGTCAGCAGTCATAGCATCAACAGGCGTCACAAGTAGCACCTGCATTCCAAGAAACGCTCCAATATCTCCGTTACGAGTCATTCTCAGGGCTTTGGAGACCGCCATATTGTAAAGTTGATTATGCATGAGGCCGACTTTACGATCTGCCATCGATGCAGCTTCAACGATAGCGTCACAGTCTTCTATAGTCGTTGCCATGGGTTTCTCAAGGAGCACATGGCAACCTCTGGAGAGTGCCTCCACCGCTACAGCTTT
>CEUS01035911.1_pt1 | contig 11013 bp, 10 predicted proteins | sample 427031 | NCBI WGS metagenome assembly CEUS01 (sample SAMEA2622837, study PRJEB7988) | marine metagenome | biome: marine biome (ENVO:00000447); feature: marine epipelagic mixed layer (ENVO:xxxxxxxxx); material: "saline water (ENVO:00002010), including plankton (ENVO:xxxxxxxx)" | depth 140 m | reverse complement strand
CGAGGTGCATACGCCCAAAGGCGAACGGTATTATGAAATCTTAGAGGTTAGCTATCAGTAATGCATATTCTGGCGCTGACGGATAATCGCGCCGGGCATACCTCGCATACGCTGGGCCTGGCCGAAGCCTTGCGCCTGAAAACACGGGGGGTGGTTCAGCAAGTGCCGCTGGCCTATGGGCCTCTCGCCAAATTGCCCGCCCCGTGGGTGGGTGCCTATGCCTATGACAGCATCAGTCGCGCGCGATTGCGGGAAGGAACGCCGGATCTGGTGGTCGCAACCGGCCGTCGTTTACGCAATGCGCTACTGGCCATTAAGCGCCGCCATCCGTCCTGTCAGACCGTCCACTGCTTCGGCAACCCTGCGCCGGGTATTACGGTGAGCTTGCGCCCCGATCATGACGACACCCTGATCGGCGACATTTCTCCTTTACGCTTCCGCGGCGCATTGCATCGGCTGAGCACTGCTTCTCTGGAAGCGGCCTTGCCCCATTTCGAACAGACCTATGACACCCTGCCCGCCCCGCGCATTGGCGTGCTTCTTGGCGGCCATAGCAGACGCCGCCAGTGTCAGCCTTCAGATATTCACCATATTCTCGATCTTGCGGAGCTGCTGCATGGCGGTAAAGGATCGCTGATCATCGCACCCAGTCGCCGCACGCCCAAACATGCCGACCGCTGGGCAGCGGAGCGCATTACCTGCCCATACGCCTTTTGGGATGGCGAAGGGGAAAACCCTTACCTCGCGATGCTAGCCGGGTGCGACGCGCTGGTAGTCTCTGGCGATTCCATTTCCATGATGAGCGAAGCCTGCTTCACCGGCAAACCGGTCTTCATTGACACGCGATTTTCTACGTCTACCCCGAAACATCGCCGTGTTGCCGCCCAACTCATTGCGGATGGCTATGCCGCGCCTTTAACGGGGGATAGCCTGCTCGACTTTCATCCCACCGGCCGGTTAGACGAAATGCAACGCCTGATGCCCGAACTCTGCCTTGCACTCGGGCTATGATGCGTTACATTGTGAGGAAGGAGGCCGCCATGCGCTACATTTTATCCCTTTTCACCTTTTTATTACTGCCATCACTAGCGTTCGCAGGTTCGACGGCCTCGTATAAAGCCGATATGGGCAAAATGCACGATGCGATGCACATGCAGTATTCCGCGCAACCGGATACGGATTTTGCGCGCGGCATGATTCCTCACCATCAAGGCGCAGTCGATATGGCGCGGACGGTATTGCAATATGGGGAAGACGACACTATTGCGTATCTGGCCAATGCGATTATCGTTAGTCAGGTCGAAGAAATTGGTATTATGAACCGTTGGTTAAACCGCCGTGGCTATCCAGAACCTACGAGCGATGTTCCTGCGGAGAGTACCCGTCAATTCCATGCCGATATGCGTAAAATGCATCACGCGATGAATATTGAGTATACCGGCAATGCCGATCTGGATTTTGTGTGCGGCATGATTCCGCATCACCAAGGGGCCATCGACATGGCCGCTGTCGAAGTGTCAGAAGGGCGCAAGCCTGAAATGCTGGCGCTTGCCCCTCGGATTATTCTGCAACAGCAAGCGGATATTGCGCTGATGCGCCGCTGGCTGAACCGTACCAATCAGCATTGTGCCCTGCAATCCGACATGATGCATCATTCAGGAGAACACCATGGCTGAAACCCATCACACTAAAACTCTCATCATTGGCTCCGGTTCTGCCGGATGTAGCGCGGCAATCTATACTGCGCGCGCCGGGCTGGACCCGATCATGGTGCATGGTATGCAACCCGGCGGGCAGTTGACCATCACTACCGATGTTGAAAATTATCCCGGTTTTGCCGAATCGATCCAAGGCCCCTGGCTGATGGAGCAAATGGAAAAACAAGCCGAGCATGTCGGCACCCGCATCCATCACGATGTCATCATGGAAGTGGATTTATCCAAACGGCCGTTTGTTGCCAAAGGCGATTCCGGCGATACCTATATCGGCGAAACGCTGATTATCGCGACGGGGGCCTCGGCACGCTGGTTAGGGCTAGAGAGCGAATATAAATACCAGAATTTCGGCATTTCCGCCTGCGCCACCTGTGACGGGTTTTTCTTTAAAAATAAAGAAGTGGTCGTCATCGGCGGCGGCAATAGCGCGGTCGAAGAAGCGCTGTTTTTGGCGAACCTCGCATCGAAAGTAACCTTGATTCACCGTCGCGACGAGTTACGCGCTGAAAAGGTAATGCAAAACCGCCTCTTCAAGCATGAAAAGATTGAGGTCATTTGGGATCATGTGGTTGAAGAATTTTTGGGTGAAGACAATCCGCCAAACTTAACCGGCGTCCGTATCAAACACGTCAAAACCGGGGAAACGCGCGAATTGAAAACCGATGGCGCTTTCGTCGCGATCGGGCATGTGCCGAATACCGATCTGTTTAAACCGCTCGAGAGGGATAGCGATGGCTATCTTATCACGGCTGGCGATAGCACGCGCACCAACATCGCAGGCGTGTTTGCCGCAGGCGATGTGCAGGACAAAATCTACCGTCAGGCAATCACCGCGGCAGGAACCGGTTGTATGGCCGCATTAGAAGCGGAAAAATTCCTCGCTGAGCAAGAAGATGAAGCGAGCGCTGCCGCTTAGTATCTAGCGCTTAGCTATTGCACCTAATGCATAACTCCGCTAAGGGGCATGTATGGATTGGGACAAACTTCGTATTTTTTATGCCGTCGCGCAGGCGAAAAGCCTGACCCGCGCCGGCGAAGCGTTAGCGCTGAGTCAATCCGCCGTCAGCCGCCAGATAAGCGCGTTGGAAGAGCGGATGAAGGTGACCCTGTTCCATCGCCATGCGCGCGGGTTATTGCTGACTGAACAAGGCGAGATGCTCTATAAAACCGTCAGCGAAATGGTCGCCAAGCTGAACCAGACGGAAACGCAGATCGTCGAAAGCAGCGAAAAACCCAAAGGCCCATTTAAAATCACCGCGCCGGTCGCGATCGGAACCATTTGGCTCGCGCCGATTCTAAAAGAATTCATGGAGCTGTATCCCGATATTGAGGTCACCCTGATTGTCGAAGACAAAGAACTCGATCTCGCGATGCGTGAAGCGGATGTGGCGCTGCGCATGTATCCGTCGAAACACCCGGATCTGGTGCAACGGAAACTCTTGAATCTCAGTAATTCAATTTACGCCTCGAACGATTACCTGCGCGATTTTGGCGTGCCAGGCAGTTTGGCTGATCTGAAAAAACACCGGCTAATTACCTATCCGTCTTATCTGCCGCCGCCCTTCCCGGGCGTGAATTGGCTCTTTGATATCCCGGAAATCAAGCGGATGAAGCTCGAGCCGTATGTGCAGATGAATAGTCTGAACGCGATCCGCCGCGCGGTAAAAGTCGGTATGGGAATTGCCGCACTGCCGGATTATATGTTGCATCGTTCGCGCCATATCTCACGCGTGCTTCCCGACCTTCCCGCGCAAAAAACGGAAGCCTATTATGTGTACCCGGTTGAGCTAAAACATTCGCGCCGCGTTGCGGTATTCCGGCAATTTATTGAACGTAAAATTCAGGAATTCGACTTCGGCTATGCCTATAACCAATTGGAAAACGAAGATCCAGACGCGGTGTAAGCGATGTGTAGATAAAAAACCACATCTGTTGCAAAAAAACCCTTTACTTTATTTTAACCCTTCCCTATATACACGGCAACCGACATCGTGTCGGTTACTGAGCTAGTTGAGCTCAGCCGTTTTCAGATTCTTTTAGAGTCGAGAGCGGGTAGCCTCCCTGTTATGCTTTGCCGTCCGTCACTTCGGTGACGGCGGCTCTTTTTTAGGTGTTGCTCCTGTATAGCGCAGGAATTCCGTCCCCTTTGCGCGCCTACTGGCGCTCGCATGGGACCTGAGCTATCGCAGCTCATGGCTGGGTCGGCGTACTGGCCTACCTTCGTCTTTAAGTTAGTTTAGCGATAGCGTCAGCAATGCGAGAGCAGGCTTCTTCCAGCGCGGCGTCGGACGTAGCATAAGAGATGCGGAAATACCCTTCCGCGCCAAATGCGCTGCCAGGAACTACGGCGCAGAGCGCATCTTCCAATAGGTAAGCTGCGACATCGAGATCGTTCTCAATCTTTTTACCCGCGGGAGTGGTTTTGCCTACTAGCGCTGCGCAGGACGGAAAGACATAAAACGCGCCTTCTGGCGTTTTACATGTAATGCCATCGATCGCATTCAGTTTCGATACGACCAGATCGCGGCGGCGTTTGAACGCCACGCGCCAGTCATCTAAGAAATCCAGCGAACCTTGCAGTGCTGCCAAGGCCGCTTCCTGCGAGATCGAGCAGGCATTGGAGGTTGAATGCGACTGCAGCGCTCCGATTTGCTTCATCAGAGCCAGCGGCCCCGCACCATATCCCACGCGCCAACCTGTCATTGAATACGCTTTGGAAAACCCATTCACCGTCAGCACACGATCCATCAGTTTCGGCTCTACTTCGCCGAGGGTCGCAAATTCAAACCCGTCATAGACCAGATATTCATAGATATCGTCACAGATGACCATCACCTGCTCATGTTTCAGCAGCACATCGGCCAGCGCGCGCAGGTCGGCTTTGCTATATCCGGCACCCGTCGGGTTGGACGGTGAATTCAGGATCAGCCACTTCGTCTTCGGCGTGATCGCTGCTTCCAATGCGTAGGGCTGTAGCTTGAACGTGTCCCCAGTATCGACAATCACGGGCGTGCCTTCACCAATCAGCACCATGTCGGGATAGGATACCCAATAAGGCGTCGGAATAATCACTTCATCACCAGGGTTCAGCGTCGCGACCAGCGCGTTAAAAATCACCTGTTTGGCGCCATTACCCACCACGATTTGATTTGGTTCGTAATCGAGGCCATTATCTTTTTTCAACTTGCCGCAGATCGCTTTGCGTAGCTCTGGCGTGCCGGTAGCAGCAGTGTATTTGGTTTTTCCCTTATCCAGCGCGGCTTTGGCAGCGTCTTTGATGAAATCCGGCGTGTCGAAATCTGGCTCGCCCGCAGCTAGCCCGATGACATCATGGCCCGCGGCTTTCATCTCCTGCGCTTTCGCCGTCACTGCCATCGTCGGGGATGGTTTCACTGCCAGTAGTCGATTCGCGATCAGGTTCGGGTGCATGCTCTTCCTCACTTTTTTCGGCACCATACGGCATGCGTTGAATTTCGACAATGGCTAACTCATCTTTTGGGAAGGGCAGATCGCCGGATTGTGGATGATAGGCGGGCGGTATTTCCAGTTTGCGCACTTCATATTCCTTGATGCCCAGCAACCCACGATCAATCCCATGGCCAAGCGCATTTTGGCCAACCGCGATTTCTTGCGCCTGATCATTTTCCGTACGCGCCAAAAGCTCCTCGCCTTTCGTATTCAACAGGCGCCATGTCACGGGGATCGTTTCGCCGCAACGTGCAGGATTTCCGAGCCCTTCGCGCAATAAGGTCATGGCAAACGGATACGGACTATCGTTAAAAGGCGTCACCGAAAGGATAGAAATTTGTGCCCGGTGTGGGGGCACTTCCAGATCATCAATCTCCGGATCAAAGAGGCGGACGCCGATATCGACTTCATATACGCTTCCTTGCTTTAACCCATAGGTCATACTGTCCCATAGAATCGGCCCGCTACCTACGGTATAGGCGATAGGATTGTCGGGCCATTCGGGATCAGGCGCGGCGGAAGAGGCTTCTAGCAGAGTCGCCTCTATCTCCATCTTTTGACCGCAGACTGCCGGATCGCCGACACCCTCTTTGATCACATGCCGGGTCACGGTTTTATTGTAATCGGGATTATAGACTTTCTCCCACGGCTCAGTATTTGTTACTTCGGTTAGTGCAGGATAATTACTGATATCGATCGGGCTGCCGGTATCTTCTGCCGATTCTTTCCATGCACGCGTGGCAGCGAATAGCACTAGCAACACCATGCCGATGCGCAACCATCCGGGAGTGGGCGGCTGCTCGCGTTTTTTGAAACCAAACATGGCTCCACTATAGCGTATATTACGGGTTTTGGTCTCGTTATTTATACATTGAAGCGGAAATGGAAGATATCGCCGTCTTTCACATCGTATTCTTTGCCTTCAAGCCGCAATTTCCCCGCTTCTTTAGCCCCTTGCTCACCTTTATGCGCGACATAATCCGCAAAAGCGATGGTTTCGGCACGAATAAAGCCTTTTTCGAAGTCGGTATGGATTACACCTGCCGCTTGTGGCGCTTTGGCATTGGCATGCACGGTCCAGGCACGCGCTTCTTTCGGCCCGGCAGTAAAGAATGTAATGAGATTGAGCAAGCCATAGCCTTCGCTAATGATCCGCGCGAGGCCGGTTTCTTCCAGCCCGAGATCTTTCAGGAACTCTGCTTTTTCTTCCGGCTCCAGCCCCGCCAGTTCCGATTCGATTTTAGCAGAGACCACCACCACCGGGTGGTTGGGAAATGCCTCCGCGACTTGTTGGGAAAATGCGTTGCCTGTCGCCGCTTCGTCTTCAGCGACATTGCAGACATACATCAGCGGTTTTGACGTAATCAACTGCAGCATCGTGACGCGCTTAGCCTCTTCTTCATCGGTCGGCGTATAAACGCGTGCAGATTGGCCTTCTTCCAGCAAGGGCAAAATCTTGTCGATCAGCGCCAATATGGCCACCGCCTCTTTATCCTGACCCCGTGCTCTGCGTTGCAAGCCATCCTTGCGCTTGGTCAGCGACTCCATATCGGCGAGCACCAGTTCGGTTTCGATGATTTCTGCATCGCGCAGCGGGTCTACGCCGCCTTCGACATGGGTGATATCGTCATCTTCGAAACACCGCAGCACATGTGCAATTGCATCCACTTCGCGGATGTGACTGAGGAATTGATTGCCTAAGCCCTCGCCTTTGCTCGCGCCGCGCACCAGACCTGCAATGTCGACAAATTCCAGCGATGTCGGCAGGATTTCCTTGGATTGCGCCAGTTCCGCAATCGCGGTCAACCGATAATCTGGCACCGCCACGCGGCCCGTATTCGGTTCAATGGTGCAAAAGGGATAATTTGCCGCTTCTGCTGCCACCTGACTGAGTAGCGCATTAAACAATGTCGATTTGCCCACATTCGGTAAGCCGACAATCCCGCAATTAAATCCCATTTCTTATTCCTTTCGTAATGCCAGCTTGGTCATAAAGGCCTCATGGCCGTCTTGCAACCAAATCGGTAGATCGCGCACAATATCGTCCACGCGGTATGCGACCTCCTGCTGCTCGCTTTTCGCGAAATCGGAAAGAACGTAGGGGCTGACCTGATCTTTATGGCCGGGATGATCAATACCAAAGCGCAAGCGCCAATAGTCTTTACCCAGATGCCGATCGATATCGCGCAGGCCGTTATGGCCTCCATGGCCGCCGCCTAGTTTCACGCGGATTTTGGCGAGTGGCAGATCCAACTCGTCATGCAGCACCCACACCTGATCGGGCGCAATTTGGAAAAAACGCGCGGTCTCACCGACAGCCTGACCGGATTTATTCATGAAGGTTTGCGGCTTGCACAATAACACTGGCTTTCCTGCGATCAATCCCTTGCTAAGAAGCGCATTGAATTTGCTGGTCCATGCCGGAAAGCCGTAGGCCGCATGAAGCGCGTCGCAAAGAATGAAACCGATATTGTGACGATGGCCCGCATAAGACGGGCCCGGATTGCCTAGTCCGGCAATCAGATGCATCGGGCTTATTCAGCCTTTTTAGCTTCGCCTTCGCCTGCAGCCGTAGCATCGCCTGCTGCATCATCCGCATCCTGCTTCTTACCGCGGCCAGTGATGGTCGCAATGGTGAAGTCGCGGTCGCTAATGGCCGGGCGGACACCCTCAGGCAGCTCGATATGGCTGATATGGATTGAATCGCCGATATCGACGTTCGAAATATCCAATTGGATGGCTTTGGGAATATTGTTTGGCTTACACACCAGTTCCAGCTCGTGACGTACGACGTTTAGCGCACCACCACGACGCAGGCCCTTACTGCGCTCGCGACCTGAAATCTTCACCGGAATCAACACATGAATTTCCGATTTATCCGTTACATGCACAAAATCGACATGCAATACTTTATCGCTGACCGGGTGCAGCTGGATGTCTTTCGGCAAGGCCATAAAGCTTTCGCTACCAGCATCAATTTTAATCAGACTAGAGAAAAAACCGCCGCGGGTATAATGGGTGGTCACTGCGTTGGCATCGATAGCCACGCTGACTGCATCTTTATCTTCACCGTAAATGACGGCCGGAACCTTGCCTTCACGGCGCAGCGCGCGGGCGCTACCGGTACCAGAATTATCGCGTTTGCTTGCTTCGAACGTAATCGCTGCTTCCATGGCTTTTCTCACTTTTTTGCTTTAAGAGCGCGTTACTTAGCGGGAGCACGCGACTTAGTCAAGCAGGAACCTAATCAAAAAGCGATGAAACGGAGGTTTCCTGGCTAATCCTTAGGATCGCTTCGCCCAGTAACGGAGCCACCGACATCACGCGGATGCGTTTGGCGGCTTTCACCGCATCGGTCACCGCAATAGTGTCGGTAATTACTAGCGAATCGAGCACGGAATTCTCAACGCGCTCAATCGCTTTGCCGGATAACACGCCATGCGTAATATAGGCCGAAACCGAAACCGCACCCTTATCTTTCAGCGCTGCGGCGGCATTGCATAATGTTCCCGCGGAATCCGCGATATCGTCGAATAAGATACATTCACGGCCAGAGACATCCCCAATGACATGCATGACTTCGGATTCGCCCGGCTGATCGCGGCGTTTGTCGACGATGGCCAGTTGCGAGCCAATTTTGGTCGCCAGCGACCGCGCACGTACCACGCCGCCGACGTCCGGCGAGACAATCATAATATTCGATGGGTCGCTATAATGTTCTTTAATGTCATTGACGATCACCGGTCGCGCGAACAAATGATCGAGCGGGATATCGAAAAAGCCCTGAATCTGTCCGGCATGTAAGTCGATGGTCAAAATACGATCTACCCCAGCAGAGGTCAGGATATTCGCCACCAGCTTCGCTGAAATCGGCGTACGCGGACCAGGCTTGCGGTCTTGCCGTGCGTATCCGAAATAAGGCATCACGGCAGTAATCCGCCGCGCCGAGGCGCGTTTCAGCGCGTCAATACAGATCAACAATTCCATGATATGGTCATTGGCCGGATAGGACGTCGACTGCAGAATAAACACGTCTTCGCCGCGTACATTCTCATGAATTTCGACAAAAATTTCATTATCCGCGAAGCGGCGAACGCTGGCTTCCGTCAGCGGACATTCCAGATAATCCGAGACGGCCTGCGCCAGTTCGGGATTACTATTACAGGCAAGGATTTTCATGGGGCCGATCCATAACTCTCCAATAGCATTTCGACAAGTAAATTCCGGCAAGCGCTGGTCTTTTATCGCGTGAGCGCTTACATTTCGCTTATGACCAGTCCCCTGCAAGGCACCGCGGCAATCAAAGCGGCGTTAAAGGATATTCCCAATAAGCCGGGGGTGTATCGCATGATGAATGCAGAGGGCGATATTCTCTATGTCGGCAAAGCGAAGCATTTAAAAAACCGCGTCAGTTCCTATGCGCAGGCACGGCAGGCGACGTATCGCATCATGAAGATGATCGAACAGGTCAGCCGGGTCGAGGTTACCGAAGCCGCCAACGAAGCCGAAGCGCTACTGATGGAAGCGAGCCTGATTAAGCGCCACAGTCCGCGCTATAATATTCTGCTCAAAGACGACAAAAGCTTTCCCTATATTTTTATCGATGGCGAGCATGACTTCCCGCGCATTCGCAAACATCGCGGCGCGCAAACTGCAAAGGGGCAATATTTCGGTCCTTTTGCCAGTGTCGGTGCGGTGAATGAATCCTTGGCGATCCTGCAAAAGGCTTTTTTGCTGCGCCCGTGTAGTGATTCGGTGCTCGCCAATCGCTCCCGTCCCTGCCTGCAATATCAAATCAAACGCTGCTCTGCTCCCTGCGTCGGCTATATCAGCAAACAAGCCTATGCCGACAGTTTGGAAGAGGCGGTACAATTTCTAAAAGGCAAAAGCCGCGACGTACAAGAGCGCTTTGCGCAATTGATGCAGCAACACAGCGACGCGATGGAATTTGAACAGGCCGCCGCTTATCGTGACCGCATTCACGCGCTGACACGTGTACAGCAGGAACAAGGGCTGTACGCCGCGGGCATGCAGGATGCCGATGTGATTGCGCTGCAATTCACGCCTGCCGGGTCGGGCATCCAGGTGTTATTTTTCCGCGGCGGCAACCATTTTGGCAGCCAGATGTTTTACCCTAAACATGGGGATGACGAAACCGCGGAAGCCGTTATGGCCGGATTTCTAGGGCAATTTTACCAAACGCATACCCCGCCCGGGGAAATTCTGGTCAATCAGATGCCGGAAGAGGCGAGCTTGCTGACCGAGGCATTGGGAATGCGTGCCGAGCGCAGAGTCTCGCTGCATTTGCCCATCCGCGGCGACAAAAAGCAACTGGTCGAGCAAGCCTCAGCCAATGCCAACGCCGCGCTTGAGCGTCATTTGAACGCAAGAATGAGCGAGAAACGTCAGCTGGAAACACTAGGCAAGGTCTTTGGCCTCGACGACGTGCCGCAGCGCATCGAAGTCTATGATAATAGCCACATCATGGGCACCAACGCGCTCGGCGCGATGATTGTTGCGACGCCTGAAGGCTTTGACAAAAAATCCTATCGCAAATTCAACATCAAGGACGTGACTACCGAACCCGGCGACGATTATGCGATGATGCGCGAAGTGTTTCGCCGCCGCTTCGCGCGCCTGCAAAAAGAAGATCCCGACCGCACCCAAGGCCAATGGCCAGATATCGTACTGATCGATGGTGGGTTGGGACAGCTTTCCGCCGTTACGCAAGTTTTCGAAGATTTAGGCGTCACGGATTTGTGTTACGTTGCCATCGCCAAAGGCCCGCAGCGCAATGCGGGGCGGGAACAGTTTTTTATGCCAAACATGC
>CEUS01105411.1_pt1 | contig 11021 bp, 8 predicted proteins | sample 427031 | NCBI WGS metagenome assembly CEUS01 (sample SAMEA2622837, study PRJEB7988) | marine metagenome | biome: marine biome (ENVO:00000447); feature: marine epipelagic mixed layer (ENVO:xxxxxxxxx); material: "saline water (ENVO:00002010), including plankton (ENVO:xxxxxxxx)" | depth 140 m | reverse complement strand
TTCATCATGAAGACCCATTCCATAAGATTTGTGTTCACTTTTTTTTATGCCTGCCATACTTTTACCTCGCCTTCAAAGGGATCATATGTATCAATCTCATGGGGGAGCAAACTTCGAATTGCAACTTCTTCAGAAGCAAGTGCGACCAAATCATCACTTTCATATAAAACCATTGGTTTTGCTGCCATGTGGTCCTTAGCCATTCCTAACTTATCTTTAGTTGCTACTAGATAAGTAAAGACTCCATCTAAATCATCTAGGGAAGATTTCATTGCTTCTTCTAAGTCAATACCTTTCCTAATCTTATTTGCTATATAAACAGCAATTAGCTCCGAATCACATGTAGACATAAATCTCATACCTAATTTCTCGAGTGCTCTTCTAGTATTCCAATAGTTTGTTAATTGTCCATTATGAACCACTGAAACATCACTAAATGGATAACCCCAAAATGGGTGTGCAGAACGTATATCAACACCAGATTCAGTAGCCATTCGAGTATGGCCTATTCCATGAGTACCATTAAAATTACTTAACCCATATTGACTTGCTACAACAGTTGCATCTCCTATATCTTTTACTAATTCTAAAGATTTTCCTAGTGATAATATTTCAGTCATTTCAACTGACTCAATTTTTTGAGCTAGATCAAGCAAATCATCATCTGCTTTAATAATGTATCTATATGAGTAAGGTGTAATTTTTTTTTCTTCAATGATTTCTGCACCCATACTATTAATTGCTAAATTAACCTGCTTTTTTCTTTTTTCATAAACTGAAGAATCTTCAATTTGTGCAGAGCTTCCCTCTTTTACATTTTCTCCAACTTTAAATCGTAATACGTAATCTTTAGATTTTCTGTCACCGTACAACGCGTATCCAGTTGAATCAGGGCCTCGATGTTTAAGAGATTGCAACATATTTTGCATTTGCCCGCCAACATTTGTAGATTTTCCTCTATGTATTAATCCAGCAATTCCACACATATATATTCTCTATTTCTCTTATTTAAATTAACGTATATTTATGGAAGCACATCCAAGTAAGTATCAACATCCCATTGTGTTACTGCTGATAAAAATTTCTCCCACTCATCCTTTTTATAATGCATAAAAACTCTATACATCTCATCAGGAAGAGCAGATTTTATAACTTCGTCATTTTCTAATCGAACAATTGCGTCTCCTAATGTCAAAGGTAATTTATCTACTTTTTTTCCACCTTTCATAGCTTCATAAATATTTTGTTTTTCAGGTTCTCCAGGATCTAAACCTTGATCTAAACCGTCATCAAATGCCTTTAACATACCAGCACCTAACAAGTATGGATTATGTGCAGAATCTACTGATCTGTACTCGACTCTACCAGGTGCAGATACCCTTACGCTACAAGTTCTATTTTGGTATCCCCAATCAGCATATACTGGTGCCCAAAATCCTTGATCCCAAAGTCTTCTGTAAGAATTCACAGTTGGCGATCCCAAACAAGTTAATGCTGGTAAATGAAGTAATAAGCCACCAATACTATTTAAACCTACTGGTCCAGGCTTAACAGGATCAATTTTTGGATCCGGCATAAACATATTTTCCCCGCCTTTAGTATGAGTAAATACCTCATCCATTCCAGGCAGGGGATTATTTCCAATTGGTGTTGGTTTTAATTCACCACCCTTCCATAATGAAACATTTGTATGACATCCATTTGCTGAAACACCCATAAATGGCTTACTCATAAAACATGCTATTAAATTGTGCTCCCTAGCAACTTGTGCACATATTTGTCTATACGTAGTTAGTCGATCTGCATTTCTTAAAACTTCATCATACATAAAATTAAGTTCTAGCTGCCCAGGTGCATCTTCATGATCACCTTGAATTACATCAAGACCCATAGCACGAGCATATTCTATAACCTTCATGTATACTGGTCTAAGGGACTCAAACTGATCTATATGATAGCAATATGGTTTAGAAAATCCGCTTCCAGTTGGAGTTCCATCTTCTTTTCTAGTTAGCCACATCATTTCCGGTTCAGTTCCAGCTCTTAAATGCATGCCGTGTTTTTCTTGAAACTCATCTTGAAAAATTTTTAAATTACCTCTGCAATCTGAAGTTAAATGACCTCCGGGATTTTCTTCTTCTTCTCTATTTCTGAAACAAGTACAAAAAACTCTTGCTACACGTTTGTCCCAGGGGATTTGGACAAAGGTGTCTGTTTCAGGCAATCCTACAAGTTCCGAAGCTTCAGGACCATATCCTATATAGTTTCCATGGCGATCAATAAACAAGTTGGCAGTAGCTCCATAAACTAATTGGAATCCTTTGTCTGCAATACTTTCCCAATGATCGGCCGGAACTCCTTTTCCTACAATCCTTCCTGTTACTGAAATGAATTGATAGTAAATATATTCAATACCTAAATCATTAATTCTTTTTCTGACTTCTTTTATACCTTTATCTCTACCTGGTTGGTTAACAAAATTTTCTAAATCAGTCATTAATTCCCCCTAAAAAAATAACATTATAAATCTAACATTAAATTAACTCCATGGAAATGGACTATTAGACCTTGGATGTAGTTTCCCTAACTCAAATCGTGAGAATCTAAATGGTTCTAAAAGCTTGCTTTTTTCACCTAAAATTTCATTAGCAACCAATTTACCCACACCTATCATCTTATAACCATGGTTTGAATCAGCAATAATATGAACATTTTCTCTAAATTTATCAAAAATAGGAAAATTATCAGGGGTAAAACAACCAAGACCTCCTGTTGATCCTTTTTTATATAAATGTGATTTACCTTCAAATCTTTTCTGGCAAAAAGCTAGTGCTGAGGACCACATATGCGCAAAATCACTGCCAACAACAAATTCGTCTGAATCTGGTCCGTAGGGATCAACATTTACATCATCAGCTGGCATATCAACTTTGTAAGGTGATGACCCTCCTTGAATTCCATCAAAGTGAAAGTCTGGTTTATAATAAATTCCCCACAATTTATCAGTTATAAGTTTTTTATCTACATCAGAATATAATGGTGCATCTGTATCAATATGAATTACAGGAGGCATTTTTCCATCATTGGTAATCTGCATTTTTGGATCTACTGTAAGAACTCCTTCTGTTAAAAACCAATACTTCCACATAGGAAAATTTTCATGCATAATACCTTTGTCATCTTTTATTGAAATCTTTTTTGGTAAATCAAGCATTTGCCAAATATCTCTCATCCATGGACCAACACCTACAATAACATTATCACATTGAATAGTGCCCTTATCTGTTTCAACTGCTGTTACAGCATCGCTCCCATTACCAAACTTAAATCCTTTTACTGCAATACCTGTTAATATTCTGACACCTGCTTCTTTTGCTTTATTTGCTAATGCATAAATTGAAGAAGTATTATTTGCGTATCCACCTTTTTTTTCATGAAGAACCGAAGTTATTCCTTCCGCTTGCCAATCACTAAAAATATTTTTCATATAATTAAATGATTCTTTTTCTCCTTTCACAAATACTGATTCATAACCAATCTGTTTTTGTTGTTCATAAATTGATTCAACATCTTCTTCCATTACTTTTGGGCTTATTTGCATATATCCTACAGGATGATAGTGAAATGCTTTTGGATCACTTTCCCAAATTTCTACACTGTGTGCCATTAATTCTCGCATTGCGGGTTGAAAATAGTTATTTCTTACAACGCCACATGCGACACCACTAGCTCCACTTGCTATAGCATTTTTATCTATAACAATTATATTCGATCCGTCACCTTTGCTTTTGGATTTTAATAAATTGGATAAATGCCAAGCAGTGCTCAAGCCATGAATTCCGGCTCCAATTATAACATAATCTACTTTTTCTGGTACTGCCATAATATTTGATGGTACTAATAAGCATTGATTTATCATAAAGTAAAGAGTAGTTCAGTAATAAAAAAAAAATATAATGTTAGAAGCTAGAAAAACTGACCCTTATATTGCCGGAGTTAGTGGTTTAATGCCTGGAGAAGAGCGTTACGTTGCAAAAGCTCAAGGAATAGTTGGCTTTAATATATATGCTGAAGATAAAATTCAAATAACAAACATTGAAGGAATGCAAATTGCTGAAATTGTAGTGTTTAACAATAATGGTCTATCAGATCCGTCTATTATCAAGCAAAAACCATCGGGTAATGCAGAAAATTTAAAAAATATAATTAAACTAGATAATAATAATAATAATATAATTAAGAAATTAAAAAAAAAGAAATTTGATTTGAATAATGCAAAATCTTTTACATGTTTTACCAAAAGTTCCAGTCCAAATGAAAAAATAAATTTTGTAAGTCAAGATGATGGATTTATATTAGTAGCTGCACCAGGTCAAAATATGTCCGTAGACAAAAATGATGCTCCTTCTGATTTAGATATTAGAGTTTTTAGAAAAAATATAAATAAGAAAAGTAATGAGTTAGAACTTCCTGATCCTTTATCAGATGTAAAAGAAGAATATTTTATTAATCATAGCACAGCTTTTGCTTATGAAGTAAAAGCAGGAGATTTTATTCAAATAATCGATATATTTGGAAGACAATGTTCAGATTTTATGGCTTTCGATTCAGATAAATTACAAAATAATAAAGAATTAGCTATAGACTCGACAGCAACAAGAGCAATTATTGGTGGCTCATATCCTATGCCAGGTTTGTTTTCAAAATACTTTAATAGAGATTTGGAAGCTTTGGTTGAGGTTATACAAGATACTTGTGGTAGACATGATACCTTTGGAACAGCTTGTACATCAAAAGTTTATGAAGATCTTGGATACTTTGGACATCCTAATTGTTCAGACAATTACAACAAACAACTTGATAAATATGGCGTTCAAGCAAGAAAAGGTTGGCAAGCAATTAACTTATTCTTTAATACCTCAATAGACTCTAACAATGTTTTATTTTCAGATCTTTCTTGGTCAAGACCTGGTGATTATGTATTATTTCAAGCTCAAAAAGACTTAGTTTGTGTATCATCAGCATGTCCCGATGATACTTCACCAGCAAATGGGTGGAATCCTACTGATATATACGTTAGAACTTACTCAGAAAATAAAATACTTTCTAAGTCTATAGCTTTTAGAAAAAATGCAGAGGCAAAACCGTTTATGACAAAAAATACTGGATTTCATGAGAGAACTTCTGCTCTTACGAGAAATATGATGGATTCAGCAGGATACTGGATTCCAACAAAATACAATAATTATGGATTAAATGAAGAATATAATGCGTGTAGAAATAATGTAGTTATGATGGATTTGTCTTCACTTAGAAAATTTGAAATTGTTGGACCAGATTCCGAAGAATTAATGAATATAGCATTAACTAGAAATGTTAAAAAACTTTCAATAGGCGAAGTTGCCTATTCCGCAATCTGTTATGAAAGTGGAATGATGATTGATGATGGGACAATTTATAAACTAGGAGATAATAATTTTAGATGGATTTGTGGTAACGACTATTCAGGTGAATGGTTGAGAGAACTGGCAAAAAAATTAAAATTAAGTGTCTGGATCAAATCATCAACTGATCAATTAAATAATTTATCTGTTCAAGGACCAAATAGTAGAAAACTTCTAAAAGAAATCATATGGACACCACCTGCTCAACCAAAAGTTGATGAATTAGAATGGTTCCATTTTTCAGTGAGTCGATTATTTGATGCTCAAGGGACTCCTATTATGATTTCAAGAACTGGATATACAGGAGAATTAGGTTATGAGATATTTTGTCACCCAAGTGATGGAGTAAAAATCTGGGATGCAATATGGGAAGAAGGTAAAAAGTATAAAATTGTTCCTATGGGTTTTGAAGCTTTAGATATGCTGAGAATTGAAGCAGGGCTAATATTAGGTGGCAATGAATTTAGCGATCAAACTGATCCTTTTGAAGCAGGAATAGGTTTTACAGTACCTCTCAAAACAAAAAATGTTGATTTTATTGGTAAAAAAACATTAATTGAAAGAAAGGATCATCCACAAAAAAAACTTGTGGGGTTAGAAATTGATGGAAACGAAAAAGCTAATCATGGTGACTGCGTTCACTCAGGAAGAGCTCAGGTTGGGGTAATTACTAGTGGAACACTTTCCCCAACTTTAAACAAAAATATTGCTCTTTGTAGAATAGACTCAAAATATAGTGAGATAAATACTTTAGTTGAAATAGGAAAACTTGATGGTCACCAAAAAAGAATTGCAGCAAAAATAGTTAAGTTTCCATTCTATGATCCTGATAAAACTAGAGTGAAGTCTTAATCAATATAGTAACTCTTTATTAATGATTCAAAAATTTGGAAGAATAAAACTAGGACATTTTCCTACACCTATAGAATATTTAGAAAATTTAACTCACTATTTAAACGGACCCAAAATATATATTAAAAGAGATGACTGTACTGGTTTGGCAACTGGAGGAAATAAAACTAGAAAGTTAGAATTCTTACTTTCTGATGCTGTCAAAAATCAAGCTAATTTAATTGTAACAGTAGGGGCTGTTCAGTCAAATCATGCACGTCAAACTGCCGCTGCTTGTGCAATGCTTAATCTAAAATGTCTTATTATTTTAGAACAACGATTAGATAATGCCCCAGAAATTTATATGACTTCTGGCAATATTTTTTTAAATAAATTATTTGGTGCTGATATTGTTTTTTGCCCGAAAGATTGTTCACTTGAAGATTTTGCAAAAAAATTAATTAAGAAAAAGGAAGATGATGGTAATAGAACTTACTACATTCCAGTTGGTGGTAGCAATCATATTGGAGAACTAGGGTATATTGAGTGCATGAGAGAAATAACTGAATATGATAAAAACAACACATTTACTCATATCATTCTTGCTTCTGGAAGTGGTGGGACACATTCTGGAACAATTGTTGGAAAAAAATATTATAATCATAAATCAAAAATTTTAGGTATAAGTGTAAAGGATAAAAAAAAAGATCAAGAACAAAAAGTTTTTCAATTAGTAAAGGATGCATGTAGTTACATACAGTGTGATCATCCAAGTAAAGATGAAGTTAAAGTTTTTGATAATTATGTTGGAGACGGTTATGGAGTTCCTACAAAAGGAATGAAAGAAGCCCTTAAATTAATGGCTACAAAGGAAGCAATTCTTCTTGATCCAGTTTATTCTGGAAAAGCATTTGATGGTCTTTTAGACTTAGTATCAAAAAAATATTTTAAGAACACAGACAAATTATTATTTATTCATACGGGAGGATCTGTTTCCTTATATGCTTATGAATGGGCTTTTGGACCTTTATGAACACATATCACTGATTATATCTAAAGCTTTATTAATATTTGTTTGAGAATTTGCAAAACTAAATCTGACAAAATTATTTGATGATCTTCCAAAGCTAGAACCTGAAACTACTGCGACACCATAATCTTCAAGAGCTTTATTAGCAAACTCATCACCAGACATTCCAGTCCCACTTACATTAGGAAATGCATAAAATGACCCCCCTGGTTTAAAACATCTAATTTTATTTAGTAAATTTAACCTATAATGAATTAGATTTCTTCTTGATTCAAATTCTTTTGCAATATTTTCAACTTCTGATTGATCTCCCCTCATCGCTTCTATTCCTGCAATCTGACTTACTGCATTAGCACAAGAATGGTCATTAACAGCAAGTTTGTTAGCATGTTCGATTATTGAGCTTGGCCATATACCCCAACCTAATCTCCAACCAGTCATACAAAAGGTTTTGCTCCATCCATCTAATATAATTACACGATCTCTTAATTCTTGATATTTTAAAAAACTTGGCATTTCTTCGTTATCAAAGATTAATCTGCTGTAAATTTCATCACTTAGGATTGCTACATTAGGGAATTTTTCTAAAGCTTCAGCTATTTTATCAATCTTATTTTTTGTCATAAATGAGCCTGTTGGGTTGTTGGGATTATTAATGATAATTAATCTTGTCTTATCATTAATTAAACCAATCATTTTGTTAACATCTATTTCAAAATTATCTTTTTCCTCTAAAAATAAAGGTACTGCTTTTGCACCGACATAATCTATTACCGATTTATAAATTGGAAAACCAGGTTCCGGATAAATGATTTCCGCTCCTTCTTCTCCAAACATAAGAATTGAAAAAAAAATAATTGGTTTTCCACCTGGAGTAATTAAAATATTTTCTGGATTTACTTTTTCATTGAATCTTTTTAATGCATCCTTCGCTACTTGTTCTCTTAGAGATAAAAGACCATTTGATGAAGTATATCCATGATAACCTTCATCTAAAGCTTTTTTAGCTGCATTAATTATATAGTTTGGAGTAGGAAAATCTGGTTGTCCTAGACTCAAGTGAATAATTTCTTTTCCTTTTTTTTCTAACTCAATTGATCTTTGAAAAACTTTAAATGCTGTTTCTGTTGCAAGTCTTGTAATTGACTTTGAAATCTTCATATCAATTATTCTTTAACATATCTCGGATAAGTTTTCTTGGCATCTCTGGACTTATTTAGATCCAAATTCATGGTGATAAAAGGTCTGTTAGGGTTTGTGGAGTTAAGAATTTCTCCTTCAGGTGAAATTATCCATCCAATACCGCCCAAATCAGCACCATTGCCAATAGGATTATATAAGTTTGATGAAATACAATATGAGCCAGAAACGATGGCTGCAGTTTTTCCTCCTATTGTCCATTTTTTTAGTGAGGCGTAAGGAGTGGCTCTAGGCACACAAAGTATTTCAATTTTTTGATTTGCAAATTTTCTAGCATGATGAAAAAACCACATATCAGTACAAATTTGCAGGCCAATTAAAATTTTTCCTATTTTAAATGGTTTAAAGTTCCCATTCCCCTTACTGTACCATGTCTCTTCCCAAAAACCCTCGTCATTTGGTAAGTAATATTTTTCATGAATTGCTACACTTGATTTTTTACTTTTTTCAAAAAGAAATGCTTCGTTTAAAAATTTTCCTTTATCATTAATAATTGGTCTAGATCCAATAATAAATTCTGCATTTAAATTTGATAAGTTTTTAATTTTCTGATCATGTTTCTTAACTGCAGTTTCCCATTTTTTTTTATCAACATTTTTATCCCTAGATAACCATTCTGAAAAAGGCATTTCGGGTAATAGTAAAAGATCAGTTTTATTTTTTGATAAATATTTCTCTAAATTATAAAAACATTTTTCAAAGTTTTCTGGAATATTATCGATCTGACAAACTGTAACTATCAAAATAAATATTTCTAATTTAAAAAAGTATCCATTGAATCATCCATGGCTTCTGCCCATGGAGTATGATGAATAGGAGCAACAGTACCTGTAACTGGAGATGAAAAAGATTGATTTCTATAAGTCATAATATCTTCCTCTTTGTGGTGTTCCCAATCATGAAAATGTTTACGAATTAATTCAAAGTCAATCTTTGGATAGTCTGATAAACTATGTAAATCTTTTGTGTATTCTGTTTGAAAATCAATCATTTGGATTGGGTTTTCTAATTTTTCTTCCAAAGAAATCCAATGATTTATGTCTTTTTTTACTTCAGAATCATTAGGTATTTTAATTTTACCCATAATTACATCTCGAGCATACCATGCCTGACAATCAAACATATTAAAAGTATGAAATTGGTCTTGCATTCCTAGATACATTAATTTTGGATTATCTTGCCAAACTACTCCTTTATAAAGTTTCGGTGGATACAGACGGTTATGAGTAATTAATTTTAAATTATCTTCTAAATAAGGAAAGTGATGAAGATAGCCAGAACATAATATTATTGCATCAACATCTTGTGTATGACCATCTTTAAAAATTGCTTTTTTTCCTTCTAATCTATCCAAATGGTGAACTTCTTTCATACCTTTTGGCCATTTGAATCCCATTGGATTATTTCTGTATCCAATAGTTACAGATTTAGCTCCGTATTTATAACACTGAAGTGCAACATCTTCTGCTGAATAGCTACTGCCTAAAACAATAATATCCTTTTCTCTAAATTCTTCAGCATCTCTAAAATCATGTGAGTGAAGGATTCTACCTGGAAAAGATTTCATTCCTTCGTATTCAGGAATATAAGGTACTGCAAAGTGTCCCGATGCTACAATTAAATAATCATAATTTTCTTTTGCAATTTTATTATTTTTTTTATTAATAGACGTTATTTGAAATTTATTATTTTTAAAAATCACATTAGTCACAGTTGTATTAAATATTATGTATTTTTTTAAGTCTCCGTTTTTTGCTCTACCTAAAATATAATCGTATAATACTTCTCTAGGAGGGAATGATGGTATAGGTTTTTTAAAATGCTCATCAAAAGAATAATCGGCAAATTCTAAACATTCTTTTGGCCCATTTGACCACAAATATCTGTACATGCTGTTAGGAATACTATCGCCGTATTGGTCAGTTCCTGTTCTCCAACTATAATTCCATAAACCACCCCATCTAGATTGTTTTTCATAACAAACTATTTCTGGAGTTTCTTCGCCTTTTAAATTAGCCTGTTGGAAGGCTCTTAACTGTGATAATCCGCAAGGTCCTGAACCAATAATCGCCACTTTAACCATAATTAACCTCTCGATATATGTGTATGGTAATTCTTTGTTGTAATCAAATCTATCAAATAAATCCAAAAAATAAAGATAAAAATTACGGGTATTCTGGAGAAAAAAAGGCTTGTCCAATATCCTATTTAGAGTAATATTAATTAACTTTTTCTATATAGAAAAATGGAGGAAATATGAAAGCACTTATAAGATGGCTATCTGTTGCTCTGTTGATGTCTGTAATGTTTTTTACAAGCGTATCAATGGCTGCAGATAGTAAAAAACCTATTAGAATTCCAACTCACAACTGGTCAAGTCAAGTAGTTATGGCTTATGTGATTGGTGGAATTTTTGAAAGTATAGGAAATAATGTTGAATATGTACCAGCTGATTCACAAGCTGTGTATGAATCAATTCGCCAAGGTGATATAGATATATCTCACGAAGTTTGGCA
>CEUS01061733.1_pt1 | contig 11023 bp, 7 predicted proteins | sample 427031 | NCBI WGS metagenome assembly CEUS01 (sample SAMEA2622837, study PRJEB7988) | marine metagenome | biome: marine biome (ENVO:00000447); feature: marine epipelagic mixed layer (ENVO:xxxxxxxxx); material: "saline water (ENVO:00002010), including plankton (ENVO:xxxxxxxx)" | depth 140 m | reverse complement strand
TTAACTAAGTTATCAATTTTTACTAACTTTTCCATTAAAGGCTTAAGTTCATCTAATGGTAAAGAGTTTGGCCCATCACTTAGAGCCTTTTCAGGATCAGGGTGAGTTTCTATAAAAATCCCTGCTATACCGACTGCGCTAGCAGCTCTCGCTAAGGGGTTTATATATTCTCTTTGTCCATCCGATGAAGTGCCTTTGCCACCTGGTAGTTGAAGTGAATGTGTAGCATCAAAAATAACTGGGCATTGTGTTTCCTTCATGATGACCAGAGATCTCATATCTGAAACTAAATTGTTATAACCGAAGCTATAACCTCTCTCACAAACTAATATGTTCTCATTACCCTCTGACTTGGCCTTTTTCACGACATTTTCCATATCCCAAGGAGATAAAAATTGCCCCTTCTTTATATTTACTGGAATATTCTGTGCCGCAACTTTTAAAATAAAGTTCGTTTGTCGACATAAAAAGGCAGGTGTCTGAAGGATATCAACAACTGATGAAACTTCATCCAATGGGGTGTCTTCATGAACATCAGTTAAAACTGGAACGCCTATTTTTTCTTTTACGCTTTGGAGGACTCTCAAACCTTCTTCTATACCGGGACCTCGATAACTCTCTATCGAGGTTCTATTTGCCTTATCAAAAGATGATTTAAACACATACGGTATTTCTAGATTTTCTGAAATCTCTTTGATATGTCCAGCCACGTCTTGAGCTAATGTTTCATTCTCAATCACACAAGTCCCTGCAATGAGAAGCAAAGGCGACTCATTTGAAACTTCTATATTTCCAATCTTAACAGCCATAAATATATTATTTTTCTGAATATTCTACAGCAGCCTGAACAAAAGATTGAAATAAAGGATGTCCTGTAAGCGGAGAAGAGGTAAATTCAGGGTGAAATTGACAACCAATAAACCATGGATGATCTTTGATTTCGATCATTTCAGCAAGACCATCTTTAGAAAATCCTGAAAAAACAAGCTCCTTTTCTTCCAACTGTTCCCGATAATTGCTGTTAAATTCATATCGATGTCTATGTCGTTCAAAAACTGAATCTTTGGCGTAAACTGATCTGGCCAATGTTCCCTTTTGCAGCTGACACTCTTGAGCACCCAATCTCATTGTGCCTCCTAAATCAGAATCCTCATCTCTATTCTCTAATGAACCGTCACCGTTTAGCCATTCCGTTATTAAGGCTATAACAGGAGCATCTGTTTTTGGATTAAACTCAGTGCTGTTTGCATCCTTTAGACCTAAAACATTTCTTGTGTATTCAATTACAGCAGCTTGCATTCCTAAGCAAATTCCCAAAAAAGGAACCCTATTTAATCTTGCATATTCTATTGATTGAATCATACCTTCAATGCCCCTGTCTCCAAAACCCCCGGGTATTAATATCGCGTCTAACTGTTCTAATCCCTTGGTTCCTTCTTTTTGAATTTCTTCAGATTCAACATAAACAATTTCAACCTCAGAAGAAGCTTTAAATCCCGCATGTCTCAAGGCCTCACTTAATGAAATATAGGAATCTTTGAAATCAACATATTTACCAACCATTCCAATCTTTATTTTAGTTCTTGAATTTCTCTTTGCTTCCATTATGTTTTGCCAATCAGATAAATCAGCTTCAGGAGCATTTAATTTGAGTTTTTCTATAATAATGTCATCCAGACCTTGCTCTTTCAAAATAAGAGGAATTTGATAGATATCTTCTGCATCATGGGCTGATATTACAGCCTCCTTATTAACATTGGTAAATAAAGCAATCTTTTCATAATGCTCCTCTGGTAATGGTAATTCTGAGCGGCAGACCAAAGCATCAGGCTGGATACCAATTGCCCTCAATTCCCTAACCGAGTGCTGTGTTGGTTTTGTTTTTATTTCATCTGAAGCTCTTATATATGGAACTAATGTTAAATGCACATAGGCAACCTCATAATCGTTTTTTTCTATTCCCATCTGTCTTATCGCTTCTACAAAAGGCAATGATTCTATGTCTCCTACTGTTCCCCCTATTTCAACTATCGTCACATCATAACCTTTAGAGCCGTCTTTTATACTGTTCTTGATTTCATCGGTAACATGAGGAATGACTTGAACTGTGGCACCGAGATAGTCACCCCTTCTCTCTTTCGCAATGACATTTTCATATACTTTGCCGGCAGTAAAATTACTGTGTTTACTTGTAACGGTATTTACAAATCTCTCATAGTGACCTAAATCAAGATCAGTCTCTGTCCCATCCTCTGTGACAAAAACTTCTCCATGTTGATAAGGGCTCATTGTTCCTGGGTCAACATTGAGATAAGGGTCAAGCTTCATCATGCCGACCTTAAGGCCCCTGGCTTCTAATATTGCTCCTAAAGAAGCAGATGTAACTCCCTTACCAAGAGCTGACACCACACCGCCAGTTACAAAAATTAAACTAGACATACCCGGATTTTTTACCTTTCCTGTTCATATTAAATAATGTGGGAGTTTCTACAAAACATCGGGAAATGTAAAACTGCTATCCCGGTATTTCAAGTTATCAGATTATGGCCTATCTAACAATCATGAATTATGAATGATATCGATGTCTCTATCCCAAGAAATAAGAAACCCGTCCTCTTGTTCTTTTGCTTTATAGTCCTGATTGAACCAAAGATCCCCCACAGATATGAGCTCATCATCAAGATAGACCAATGGAATCTGATCCCTTACCCATGGAAGGACATTATTTTCTTGGAAAAGGTTTTTTAAAGATTTTGTAATTTTATGACCTGAAGGTTTAATTTGCTCACCGCCTTTGCGATATTTTATTTCTAAGCTTTTAGGGCATTTATTTAATGCTATTCCTTCACCTTTTATAAATTTAGCTTGTATTGAACCCCTCTCCCCTCCTAATTTAATAGTCTCATCAATAACCCATTTCATTTTAATAGGTTTTTTTTCATGCTGTTCAAAATCAGGATTAAAGAAATAAAGTGTATTCTTGTACCTCCTAATCGAGTATCCATTCCAAGTAACTATAGGAGAATCTGATTTAGCCTTTAAAAGCGTCTCTATTCCTTTTTCTAAAATTTTTAAACTAGGTACTCCCATGTTGTTCTTAAGGATCATGAATCTAAAAATGTTGTTAATTCTCAGGCTAGATTTATTCGATAAGATTCCCATATCTAGAACGTTCAACTTTTCAATTTCACCAATATCTTCTTTAGCTAGTTCGTGAAGAAGTTTCTGATTACTTTCAGCCAAAAAAGAAAGTCTGGTAATGGCTCTTTGGGCTTTAGGCCATCTTTTCTTAATTGAAGGAATAATATTATTTCTCAGATAATTTCTATCAAAATCAATATTTTTGTTACTCGGATCTTCAATCCATTTAATATTGTTTAATTTTGCATATTGCTCTATAGACTCTCTTGGAACATTGATCAAAGGTCGACAAAGTAAACCCTTCCCAAACTTGGTGTTCTGTCTTATCGATCTTAATCCATCAAGTCCCGTCCCCCTAAAAATTCTATAGAGAATAGTTTCTATCTGATCATCAAGGTGATGCGCAGTTAAAAGACACTCATTATCTAGGATAATCTCTTTAAATTTCATATATCTTTGGTCTCTCGCCTCAGCTTCAAGACCAAAGCCTTGTTGCTTGGGGTTGATCGACTTTATAATTAAAGGCAATTTATATTTCTTACAAGTATCAGTAACAAAATCTACCCATTCTTTAGAGTTCTCGTTTAAATTGTGATTAACATGAATTGCCTTAACTTCATCAGAAGATCTCTTGGCTTTTGATATCAGATGCAAAAGAACCATTGAATCTAAGCCTCCACTCAATGCTATGATAAATCTAGTTACTCCCAATGAAGCAATTTCATTAGTTATTAACTCATCTAAATTCTCGTTAAAATCCATAAGAACTAGATTTCGTTGAATTGACCAATGGCCTTAAATCTTTTTCTTCTTTCCAAGAGAAGATCATCAATATTTTTATTCTTTAGAGTGGCCAAAGATTCTATTAGATGATCTTTTATCTGTATGAATGTTTCTTTAGGATTTTTATGGAAACCACCAAGAGGTTCTTCAATAATAATATCCACAAGCCCTAACTGTCTTAATCTTAACGGTGAAATACCCATTGCATCTGCAGCAGCTTCGGTCTCATCTGGATTTCTCCATAATATTGTGGAGCAGGCTTCAGGGGAAATAACTGAGTATATAGCATATTGAAGCATAATTAATTCATCACCCATACCAATGGCTAGCGCTCCGCCCGAACCTCCTTCTCCAATCACTAGATTTATAATCGGCACCCTCAAGGAGGCTAAAGTAAACAAATTTCTAGCTATAGCTTCACTCTGTCCCCGCTCTTCAGCACCAATTCCTGGATATGCACCGGGTGTGTCTATGATAGTGATTATTGGGATTGAAAATTTTTCAGCTAATTTCATAATTCTCATTGCTTTCCTGTAACCCTCAGGTTTAGGCATACCAAAATTCCTATGCATTTTCTCTTTAGTGCTTACTCCTTTTTCCTGAGCAATAAACATTACAGGTAAATCTCTAACTTTACCTATACCAGCAATAATCGAAGAATCATCCGCGTACATTCTGTCTCCATGTAATTCTTGAAAATCTTGTGAAATGGATTTAATAACCTCTAATGACTTTGGTCGCAATGGATGCCTAGCAAGTTGTGCTATCTGCCATTCAGTTAAGTTATTAAATATTTTTTTTGTAAGTTCTTCGCATTTTTGCTCTAACCGTTTTATCTCTTCGTCAATTTCGACGTCAACATGTTCTTCAGACAGATTATGTCTAAGGTCATCAATCTGCTTTTGTAGCTCTACAATTGGTTTCTCAAAATCAAGGAAATCCATAATCACTCTTATCTTAAGTATCTATTGATTAAATTATTCTATAAGTAGAGTTAAAAAGCTAATTGGCTATTAGAGTTCAATGACTAATAAACTGGAAATTATGAGAACCTAATTCAGCTGTAAGGTCAGCTCTCAATTCTTTAGTAGGGCTCACAGTCCACTCTTCTCCTAATTTTAGCTTGGTAAAATTAATATCAGTTTCATAATTTAGTTGAATCGTACAACTACCAGGAGTGTGCATCTGTAAGATTTTTTGTAATCGCTCAGGATCAAATTTTGAATCACACTTGATAAGAAGAGTTTTAGCTTTTTTATTGATGATTGAATCAATTGTTACTGCATCTTCAACAACAAATTGCCATAAATCAGCAAATGAATCGAATCTCAATCTGCCTTTAAGAAACAATAAAGAATTATTATTTAATAGATCTCTAAAATTATCTCTTCTTTCACCAAAAATGATGCCTTCCAAGATTGCCGAACCATCATCTATCTTAAAGGTATAATTGTTCCCCCTTCTTTTTAAATTTGTTATCAGGCCTGCGACTTGAATCATTGATTCTTTATCGCTATACCCGTTGCCATTTTTTTGAGAATCCATCATTTTCTTTAATGTCGCTAAATTAGATTTTGTTAAGTGTTTACAATCTTCTCGATATGCATCAAAGGGGTGACCGCTGAAATAGAAACCAAGACTTGTAAATTCGTTTTTTAATAACTGACTCAATACCCACTCTTTTGATCTATTGAGCGTAGGCAATGATTCCTGAATATTCTCATCAGAATAGAATAGATTGTTTTGTCCCGTTTCTTTTTCAAGCGAAAGACGATTTGAGTAATTTAAAGCCATCTCTATGGATTGATATAGAGTTGCTCTTGTCTCTCCAAAGCAGTCGAAAGCGCCGCTTGTTATTAGTGCTTCAATTGTTCTTTTGGAAATTTTTTCTGACGATAACCTTGAGCAAAAATCAAAAATATTTTGGTATTTACCATTCTCCCGTCTTTCCCTACTAACCGCTTCAGAAATTGATTCACCTAAACCTTTAATTGCACCCAATGCGTATCTAATCTGTTTCTCACTCTCAACAAAAAATTCATATCTTGAATGATTAACACACGGCCCCTTTATCTTTATTTCAAATGACTCACAATCTTCCTTAAAAACGATTAACTTATCAGTATTATCTATATCAGCAGTCATGGATGCTGCAAAAAATTCAGTCCTATAATGAGTTTTTAACCATGCAGTTTGATAGGCAATCATAGCGTAAGAGACTGAGTGAGATTTATTAAACCCGTAACCAGCGAACTTCTCTATCAAATCAAAAATTCTTTTTGCGGTGGGCTCTTTAACATTATTTTCAATGGCTCCCTGAATAAAAATATCTTTTTGTTTAGTCATTTCTTCAGGAATCTTTTTACCCATAGCCTTTCTTAAGATATCCGCACTACCTTGCGTGTAGTTCGCTAATTTTTGAGCAATTTGCATTACCTGCTCTTGATAAACTATAACTCCATATGTAGGTTTGAGTATGGTTTCCAAAGTTGGATGCAAATAGTCGATTATTTTTGTTTTGCCCCCTTTTTTTCGCTCAATATAGTCATCGACCATTCCTGATTGTAAAGGCCCAGGTCGAAATAAAGCTACAAGTGCTACAACGTCATCAAACCGACTGGGCTGCATTCTTTTGATCAAATCTCTCATTCCAGTTGATTCCAGTTGAAAGACACCAACAGTTCTCGCCGAAGAAAGAAGTTTATAGGTTTCATTATCCTCCAAAGAGATATCTTTGATATTTAACTTTTGAAATTTACCTTTGGTCTTCTTGATGTTATATGCATTGATTATATCTACACTCTTTTGTATGACTGTTAGAGTTTTCAGACCAAGAAAATCAAACTTAATCAAACCAATAGATTCTGCATCGTCCTTATCAAATTGAGTGACAGTTCCAACCTCGTCATCTAGTTTATATAAAGGCATGAAGTTTGAAAGTTCTGAGGGAGCTATAACCACCCCACCAGCATGCGTTCCAGCATTTCTAACAAGCCCTTCAAGTTTTAAGGACAAATTTAAAATAGCTTCTACATCCTCCTCCTCTTCATACCTTTCAGCTAATTCCGAAGATTTTTTCAAAGCATCGTTTATTGTTATCCCTATTTCAAAAGGTACTAGTTTTGCAATCTGATCTACCACAGGATATGGGTAGCCAAGTATCCGTCCTACATCTCGAATGACTGCTTTAGCAGAAAGCGTTCCATAAGTGATAATTTGAGAGACCATATTTCTTCCATACTTGCTAGAAACATAGTCGATAACTGCATCCCTTCCGTTAACGCAAAAATCAATATCAAAATCTGGCATCGATATACGCTCTGGGTTTAGGAACCTTTCAAAGATTAAGTCGTGCTCAATTGGGTCAATATCAGTTATACCCAAGCAATAAGCCACTAAAGACCCTGGTCCGGATCCGCGCCCTGGTCCAACAGGAATATTTTGCTCTCTGGACCACTTCACAAAATCTGCAACAATAAGAAAGTAGCCAGCAAACCCTGTTCTTTTGATAATCTCCAATTCTTCATTCAATCTAGTTTCATAAATTGAGCGATTAAAGCCATCTTTATAATCTAATGCATCGAGCCCTTCTATAGCTTGCTGAGTTAAATATTCATCTATGGAATAATTTTCAGGTGTTGTGAATTCTGGAAGGACATGGTCTATATTTTCGAAACCAAAATTACATTTCTTTGCAATTTCGACAGAATTATTAACTGCCTCAGGAAGATCTCTGAAAAGCTCCTTCATTTCTTCTTGAGTCTTGAAATATTGTTGATCTGTATAGTCACGATGTCTGTTTTGATCTTCAAGGACTCTCCCTTGATCAATGCAAGCCCTTGCCTCTAGAGAAATATAATCATCGTCAGATAAAAATTTTGGATTATTTAAGGCAACCAATGGGACATCATACTTTGTAGACAAGGAGACAATCCGATTGATGTCCTCTTCTTGACCAGATAATCCCAACCTCTGAATTCCAAGAAAGAAGTTATCTCCGAATAGTCCAGATAATTGCTGTATATCAACATTAACCTTCTCTTGGTCTTGTGCTGAGTGAATTTGGTGGACTAATCCATCCTTATATGCAGAAATAGCAATTAAACCTTCAGAAAACCCGGTCAACCAATCGATATTTATGGACGGTTGATCATTTTTAAAACCTTCGATATATGATTTTGTAATTAGATGACAAAGATTTTTATAGCCTTTTTCACTCTTACATAAAAGAATTAATTTTCTCAGATTATTTTGATGTTTAGTTTCCACAGAAACGATCGAGCCAATAACTAACTTAATCCCTCTTTTTTGAGTCTCTTTGTATACCTTGTAGGCAGAAAAAAGGTTATTGTGATCAGTAACACCAACCGCCGGCATATTATACTCATCACATAAATCGATTAGATTCTCAATTCTCACAACACTCTGACCTAGAGAATACTGGGTATTAACATCCAAATGAACAAAATCAGAATTATCTATAGTCTCATTTTTCATACAATTCTGATTTAAAAGTTAATCGATGATACGGTGTGGGTCCAAATTTTTGAATCGCAAAAATATGTTCTTTTGTTGGGTATCCTTTGTTCTTTTTGAAACCGTATTGAGGGTAAAGTCTATCTATTTCATTCATATATTTATCTCGTGTCACTTTAGCAATTATAGACGCTGCAGAGATACATGGAAATAACTTATCCCCACCTATTATAGGCTCATATTTGATTCTTTGTCCCAACAGATTTTTTGGAACATGAGGGCCATCAATATAACCCCTGACAAAATCTGATTTGAGCATTGATATTGAATTTTCCATTGCTTCCAAAGAAGCATTGAGTATATTCAAATCATCAATTTTCTTATTGTCCAAAGAAGCCACTGAACATTCAAAAGAATCTTCAGTAATCAACTTAAATAGATCTTCCCGTTTCTTTATAGTTAGTAATTTAGAATCTCTTAGGCCTTCTATTATTTGGTTTTCTTCCATAACAACTGCCGAGGCATATACGGGGCCAGCTAAACAACCTCTTCCAACTTCATCTACACCAACAATAAGAGCCATATATTCTATCTTTTATTAGTTAGGCAACTATATCCTCTATTGCTTGAGCTGATTTAAGGGCTGAATTTTTCTTGAGTGAATCATGCAGCTCTCTTAAATCATTGATAATTTGATCTGTTTCCTCTTGATGAGATAATATTTCTAAAGCTTTAATCTTTATGTTCTCAGAAGTGACGTCATTCTGAATTAACTCTGGGAAAATTTCTCTACCCAATAATATGTTAGGTAACGCTGCATATTGTGTTTTAACAATATTTAAAACTTTCAACAAATAGAAAGAAAGAGTTGGCATTTTGTAGATAACTATTGTGGGCTTCTTAAAGATCGCAGATTCAAGTGTTGAAGTCCCAGACTTTGTAATTACCAAGTCAGAAGCAGGAATAGCTTTAGAGGCATCATCTAAGAAAATGTACTTTTCAAATTCATCTCGATGTTGCTTAATGAGTAAATCTTGTAATTCAGGGAATTGTGTTGGAACAATGAATCTGACAGTTCTTTGTCCTGAACTATATAACTCTTTTGATAGTTTCTTAGCTGCATCGAAGATGATACTAGCATGGTACTTTAGTTCATTTCTTCGACTTCCTGGCATCAAAGTGACAACAGTATCCTCTTCAATACCCAGGGATTTTTTAGCCACTTGCTGGTTAATTTCTAAAGGTATTTTATCAGCCAGAGGGTGGCCAATATATTTCGCATTTACCCCGTTTTCACGGAGTATTTTTTCCTCAAAAGGAAAGAGGCAAAGCATAAGGTCTATTTTTTTAGAAAATGTTTTTACTCTGCTTTCCCTCCAAGCCCAAAAACTTGGAGAAACGACATGAACAGTCTTAATTCCTCTTTGTTTTAACTTTGATTCAATACTTAAATTAAACTCAGGATAATCAACTCCAATAAAAGCGTCAGGAGGTCGTTCTAGGATTTTTTTCATCACTTGTTTTCTGATCTTGAGTAATCTGGGAATATGTTTTAATACATTAACTATTCCCATGACAGATAAATCTTTAATACCGAACCAAGGTTCGCATCCTGCTTCTATCATTTTAGGGCCGGCAATCCCCTTAAATTCGTGATTAGGATTCCTTTTCCTTAACTCATGGATTATAGAAGATCCTATATTGTCCCCAGAAGACTCCCCCGCTAGAATGACAAAATAGGCCACAGTATGATTTAGTTTTTCCTGACAATCCCGCGGGTTGCCTGTTTAATAAATTCAATAAATAATTTAATTTCACCTGAAATATCATCTATTTTTTCTATTTGACTAATAGCTTCTTCTAACCTAAGTTCTGACATATATAGCTTCTTATAAGCAGTCTTAATATTCCTTATCTGATCTGATGAGAAGTCTCTTCTTTTTAGTCCTTCAAGATTAATGCCTCTTGGTTCAGCAGGTTGTCCCATAACCACCACATAGGGTGGCAAATCTCTGGCAATTCCAGAATACATGCCCAGAAAACTATGGGCACCAATTTTGCAAAATTGATGCGCTCCTGAAAAACCTCCAAATATTACAAAATCACCTACAATTACATGACCCCCTAAAGTGGTGTTGTTTGCGAAAATAGTGTTATTACCCACTTGGCAATCATGAGCTATATGAACATATGCCATAATCCAATTATCATCGCCTAGACGAGTTGTTCCAACATCTTGGATAGTGCCTTTATTTATAGTCGTATACTCTCTTATTGAGTTACGATTACCTATTTCTACTGCAGTGTCCTCCCCATCATATTTCTTATCCTGAGGGTCATCCCCAATTGAGACAAAAGAATAAATATGGTTATCTGATCCTATATTGGTCCTACCCTTAATCACCACATGAGAGTCTATGACCGTTCCGGAACCTATAGAAACATCTGATTCGATAATAGAATAAGGTCCTACAACCACATTTTCAGCTAGGTCAGCAGTTTCTGAAACTACGGCTGTCTCATGAATCTGTGTCATCTTCATCCTCTGCTTTAATTTTAGAGATAAGGGATCTCAGTTTTGGTAAATTCCTAAAAATAGCAACGTTCTTTTGCCATAGAGAAG
>CEUS01148106.1_pt1 | contig 11026 bp, 10 predicted proteins | sample 427031 | NCBI WGS metagenome assembly CEUS01 (sample SAMEA2622837, study PRJEB7988) | marine metagenome | biome: marine biome (ENVO:00000447); feature: marine epipelagic mixed layer (ENVO:xxxxxxxxx); material: "saline water (ENVO:00002010), including plankton (ENVO:xxxxxxxx)" | depth 140 m | reverse complement strand
AAAAAATGTGTTTTTCAACTTATTCAGAATATAAAAAATTAATTAATTAATGCCAAATATAAAACTACCAGACGGTAAAGAATTAAGATTTGATAATCCAGTATCAGGTTTAGAAGTTTCAAATAAAATAAGTAAATCCCTAGGAAAAGCAGCATTAATTATGAGTGTAGACGGTAAACTTAGAGATTTATCCTACAAAATTGAGAGGGACTGTTCAGTTAAAATTTTCACATCAAAAGATCAAGAAGGACTTGATGCAATAAGGCACGATACTACTCATATTATGGCGATGGCGGTTCAAGAACTATTTCCAGGAACTAAATTAGCGATTGGACCAGCAATTAAAGACGGTTTTTATTATGATTTTGCTAGAGAAGAACCTTTTACTCCAGATGATCTTGAGAAGATTGAGAAAAAAATGAAACAAATTGTTGAAATGGATGAATTGACAAGAAGAGAAGTATGGGAGAGGCAAAAAACAAAAGAACATTATCATAAGCTAGGGGAAAAATATAAAGTTGAACTAGTGGATAGCATCCCATCTGACCAAGAAGTCTCAATTTATTTTCATGGAAAATGGTATGATTTGTGTAGGGGACCACATCTCACATCAACTGGTAAAATTAGTAAATATTTTAAATTAACAAAAGTATCAGGAGCCTATTGGAGAGGTGATTCAAATAATGAAATGTTACAAAGAATTTATGGAACCTCTTGGCCTTCACAAAAAGAGCTTGATAATTATTTGAAAAGAATTGAAGAGGCTGAGAAAAGAGACCATAGAAAATTAGGAAAGGAAATGGATCTATTTCATTTTAGAGAAGAAAGCCCTGGCTCAGTTTTTTGGCACCAAAAAGGATGGACACTTTTTCAGAAACTAGTTGACTATATGAGAACAAAACAGAAAGAAGCAGGATATAAAGAAATAAATACGCCCGAAATTTTAGACAGGTCACTATGGGAAAAATCTGGACATTGGGAAAAATTTGGAGCAAATATGTATACATCTACAACACCAGATGAAAAAGTATTTGCAATAAAACCAATGAACTGTCCTGGGTGTGTTCAAGTTTTTAATCAAGGATTAAAGAGTTACAGGGATCTTCCTTTAAAAATGTCAGAATTTGGCAAAGTTCATAGATACGAACCATCCGGAGCTCTTCATGGATTATTAAGAGTAAGAGCATTTACTCAAGATGATGCTCATATTTTTTGTACAGAAGATCAAATAACTGAAGAATGTCTTTCTGTTACAAACTTAATTCTAGATATTTATAAAGATTTAGGTTTTGAAAATGTTATTTTAAAGTACTCGGATAGACCTGATCTTAGGGTTGGGGATGATAAAGTTTGGGATAAATCTGAAGCTGCTTTATTAAAAGCAGTAACTGCAACAAAACTTGAATATAGTATTAATAAAGGGGAAGGAGCATTTTATGGTCCAAAAATTGAGTTTGTATTAAGAGATGCAATAGGAAGAGATTGGCAATGCGGGACTTTACAAGTTGATTTAAATTTACCAGGCAGATTAGGTGCATCATATGTAGAAAAAGATGGCAGTAAAAAAGTTCCAGTTATGCTGCATAGGGCTTTGTTTGGTTCACTAGAAAGATTTATTGGTATTTTGATAGAACATTATGCAGGAAAGCTACCTTTTTGGATTTCACCAACTCAAGCTGTTATTATACCAGTCTCTGATGAGTTTGATGATTATGCAAAAGAGATAAACAAAAAAATTAAAAACTCAGGTATAAATTGTGAGGTCGATCTCAAAAATCACAATTTAAATTATAAAATAAGAGAACATTCACTATTAAAAGTGCCTCTTCTGCTTATTTGTGGAAAAAAAGAAGTTGACAGTAATAGTGTAACTATTAGAAGATTGGATTCTAAAAAACAAGAGAATATGGAACTAAAAACATTTTTAAAAACTTTTTCTGCTTTAAATAAAGCACCCTCAAATTAAGTGGCAGAATTCAAACAAAATTATTTTCAGAGAAGGACAAAGGACAGAGGTCCCAGGGCTAACAATAGAATAAATTCACCTGAGGTACAAGTGATTGCTAGTAACGGTGAGAACTTAGGAATTCTAAATACCAATCAAGCTATAGCTATGGCTAAAGAAGAGGGCCTGGATTTAATAGAGATAGCACCAAAAGCTAATCCTCCAGTGTGTAAAATTATTGATATTGGAAAATTTAAATACGATGCACAAAAAAAAGCAAATAAAGCTAAAAAGAAACAAAAAATTGTTTCTCTTAAGGAAATTAAATTAAGACCAGTGACAGGTACACATGATTATGATTTTAAAGTTAAAAATGCGAAAAAATTTATTATAAAGGGTGATAAAGTAAAATTTACAATAAGGTTTAAGGGTAGGGAACTTCAACACTCACATTTAGGGAATGAGCTGATGAATAAAATTAAGGAAGATATGAAGGAGATTGGCAAAGTAGAATTAGATCCTAAGTTTGATGGAAAACAAATGATCATGGTTATTCAGCCTTTATAGCTTATAATATTAGTTGTAAATTTCTAACAATATTTGTATAAACCCTGACAATTATGCCAAAGTTAAAAACAAAAAGTTCAGCAAAAAAAAGATTTAAAATCTCAGCTAGGGGAAAAGTAATATCCGCTCAAGCTGGAAAAAGACACGGTATGATTAAAAGATCAAATTCACAAATTAGAAAACAAAGAGGCACCACAACTTTGACAAAACAAGATGGTAAAATTGTCAAATCATATATGCCTTATAGTTTAAGAGGATAAAATGGCTAGAGTTAAAAGAGGTGTTACAAGTCACGCTAAGCATAAGAAAGTACTAAAAGCTGTTAAGGGACAGTGGGGAAGAAGAAAAAATACTATTAGAGTTGCAAGGCAAGCAATGGAGAAAGCTATGCAATATGCATATAGAGATCGTAGAAATAAAAAAAGAGATTTCAAATCATTGTGGATCCAACGAATAAATGCTGGAGTTAGATCTGAAGGTTTGACTTATTCGAAATTTATTAATGGCCTTAGTAAGTCTGGTATAAAATTAGATCGGAAAATACTTGCTGAGATTGCATATGATAATCCAGAAGCCTTTAAAACTATTGTTAAAAAAGCACAAGCGGCACTTAACTAATCTTCTCTATTGTTTTTCTTAAGTTAAGAAATATTCTGTATAAATGTCTGAATTTGAAAAAATAATTACTGAATATAAAGATAAGATTAATAATTCTAAAAACTCACAAGAAATACTTACAATAAATTCTGAAATTTTTGGAAAAAATGGAATAATTAATTCTGAATTCAAAAAATTAAGCTCTATACCACCTGAAGAAAAAAAAATTTTTGCTGCAAATATAAATAAAGCAAAGCAAGAGTTGACAGAAATTTTAAAAATAAAATCAACTCAAATACAAAATAAAGACATAATAGAGAGAGTAAATAAAGAAAAAATTGATATTACTTTACCTGAAAAGGATTTTAAAATTGGTAAAATCCATCCTGTTTCACAAGTAATAGATGAAATATCATGTATTTTTTCAGAAATTGGTTTTTCTGTAGAGGAAGGTCCAGATGTTGAGGATGACTATAATAACTTTACCGCCCTAAATACTCCAGAAAATCACCCTGCAAAAGATATGCATGATACATTCTACCTAGATAAAGATATGAAAACTTTATTGAGGACTCATACTTCTCCTGTTCAAGTAAGAACAATGATAAAAGGCAAACCCCCGTTTAAAATAATAGCACCAGGAAGAACATATAGAAGTGATAGCGATCAAACACATACACCAATGTTTCATCAACTGGAGGGACTACATATTGATAAAAATATTAATATGGGTCATTTAAAAGGCTGTCTAAATTACTTTATAAAAGAGTTTTTTGAGGTAGACAAAATTAAAATGAGATTCCGACCAAGTCATTTTCCATTTACAGAACCTTCCGCTGAGGTTGATATTGGTTATAGATTAGAAAATAACAAAATCATAATTGGCGAGGGAGATAAATGGTTAGAGATTCTTGGGTGTGGAATGGTTCATCCAAATGTTTTAAAAAATTGTAAAGTTGATCCAAAAAAATATCAAGGCTTTGCCTTTGGTATTGGCATAGATAGATTAGCTATGCTCAAATATGGTATCAAAGATTTAAGATCTTTTTTTGATTGTGACTTTAGATGGTTAAATCATTATGGCTTCGACCCTTTAGATGTTCCAACTAATTATAGAGGGCTAAGTAGATGAGGTTTACTAAAGATTGGCTAGAAGACCATTTAAGAACAAAAAAAAGCGAGCAAGAGATTATCGATAAACTTAATGGAATTGGTCTTGAAGTTGAAAAAGTTGAGCCCGTTAAAAATGAATTGAGCGATTTTATAGTGGCAAAAATAATTAAAGCAGTCAAGCACCCAAATGCCGACAGACTAAAATTATGTGATGTTGATATTGGAGCAACAAATACCATTAAAGTTGTGTGTGGCGCCCCAAATGCGAAAGACGGTTTGTTAACTATTTATGCTCCTCCTGGTTCAACTATACCAAAAAATGGAATGAAATTAGAAATTTCAAAAATCAGAGGAGAGACATCATACGGAATGCTTTGCTCTGGTTCAGAACTAAAGTTATCTAGTGAAACTGACGGAATTATCCAATTAAGTAATAAATATAATAATAAAATTGGAAAACCGTATTTTCAGGGAAAAAAAAATAATAATGTTATAGAATTATCAATTACTCCAAATCGACCTGATTGTCTGGGTGTCAGAGGAATTGCAAGAGATTTATATGCAAGTGGTTATGGAGATTTAAAAGAAATTAAAAAAATTAAATTTACAAAAAAAACAAAACACAATCTAAAAGTAAAAATAGAAAAAAATAATAATCAAGCATGTTCTATATTTGGAAGCTGTTTAATTAAAAATATTACAAATAAAGAAAGTCCAAGTTGGCTAAAAGAGAGAATTTTAGCACTTGGCTTAAGACCAATTTCTGCCGTTGTTGACATAACTAACTATGTTATGTTTGATTTAAATAGACCACTACACGCATATGATTTAGATAAAATTAAAAATTCAATTAAAGTAAGAAATTCAATAAAAGGTGAATCGCTTAAAGCTCTAGATAATAAAACATATATATTAAAAGAAAATATGTGTGTGATATCAGACGATGAGGGTGCCCTTGGTTTAGGAGGTATAATTGGTGGAATTAAATCAGGAACTGAATTGAATACAAAAAACATTTTAATTGAATCCGCATATTTTGATCCAGCTATTACAAGAAAAACCGCAAAGGAACTTGAAATAAACAGTGATGCAAAATTTAGATTTGAAAGAGGCATAGATCCTAAATCTATAAAAGATGGATTAGAAATAGCTGCAAAATTAATTATTGAAACCTGTGGGGGAGAAGTTTCAAATTTTGATATTCAAGAAACTATAAAGCAGAAAAATAATAAAATAAATTTTGATACAAAATTAGTATCAAGAACAATTGGAATTAATGTCAAAGATAAAGATATTATTAAAATCTTAAATAAATTAGGTTTTGAGACAAAAAAAAGTGGGAAAAATATAGAGACAAAAGTCCCATCTTGGAGACCAGATATTTTTGGTGAGATTGATTTGGTAGAGGAGGTTATAAGAATTTTAGGTTTTGATAATATCAAATCTATTGAACCAGAAAAAAATAGAATAAAACCAACATTAAATTTTTATCAACGAAATTTTCATTTAGCTCAACGTTCAGTTGCCTCTAAAGGATATTATGAAACAATAACTTGGTCATTTAGTGATGAAACTATTAATGACAAGTTTAGAGAAAATTATAATACTATAAAAATTATAAACCCTATAAGCTCTGAACTTGGAGTATTGAGAAATTCTTTATACCCTAATTTAATGTATTACATGGAAAAAAATTTAAATAGAGGGTTTGGTGATCAATCTTTATTTGAAATTGGTCCAGTTTTTATAAGTAAAAAACCTGGTGATCAGATCACCGTTATATGTGGAATAAAAAAACAACAACAAGATGAAAATGAATCAAGAAAAAATCATTTAGATGTGTTTGATATTAAAAAAGATTTTATACAAACACTAGTGGAACTTGGAGTAAATAAAGACGAAATGTTAATCTTAGATAAATCACCTTCGTACTATCATCCTGGTATTTCAGGTTCACTATATTCCAAAGATAGTAAGTTTTTATTTGGATATTTTGGTCAGCTGCATCCAAAACTTACAAATAAAACTTACGGCTTTGAGATTTTTTTAGAAAATATAGTTAATTTCAAAACAAAAAATAAAAGAAGTAAAGAAAGTTTAATACTATCTGACTATCAAAAATCAGATAGAGATTTTGCTTTCTTAGTTAATAAGGATATAAAGGCACAATTGCTCGTGGATGCAATTGAAAACATTGACAAGTCATTAATTAAAAATATTAAAATTTTCGATGTTTATGAGGGAAAAAATATTCCTCCAGATAGAAAATCTATTGCAATTAAAGTAACAATCCAATCAGATAATAAAACTTTGAATGAGGATGATTTGACAAGTATTTCAAAAAAAATTGTTAAATCAGTTGAAGAAAAGACTGGTGCACAATTAAGATCGTAGAATGTCAACAATTCAAAATATAAGAAATTTTGCAATCATTGCTCACATTGATCATGGCAAATCTACTATTGCAGATCGTATTATTCATAAATGTGGAGGTCTTTCTGATAGAGAGATGAAAGCTCAAGTTTTAGACTCAATGGAGATAGAAAGAGAGCGAGGAATTACTATTAAAGCTCAGACTGTGAAATTAAATTATAGATCAAAATCTGGGAAAGAATATATATTAAATATTATAGATACTCCTGGTCATGTTGATTTTAGTTACGAGGTAAGTAGATCATTGTATGCTTGTGAGGGTTCAATATTAATTGTAGATAGCACGCAAGGAGTAGAGGCACAAACACTTGCAAATGTTTATCAAGCTTTAGACTCAAATCATGAAATTATTCCAATACTAAATAAGATTGACTTGCCTGCTTCAGATTTAGAAAAATCAAATAAACAAATCGAGGACGTTATAGGAATTGATACAAAAAATTCTATACCATGCTCTGGCAAAACAGGTGAAGGAATTGATGAAATACTAGAAAAAATAATTGAGTTATTACCAAGTCCAAAAGGAGACCTAAATCAAAAGCTAAAATGTTTATTAGTCGATAGTTGGTATGATGCTTATTTAGGAGTTGTTATTTTAGTAAGAATTATTGATGGAAAAATTAAAAAAAATATGAAGATAAAGATGATGTCTAGTAATAAAGATTATAATATTGAAAAAGTTGGGGTATTTACCCCCAAAGCAGAGGATGTAAAAGAGCTGAACGCTGGTGAAATTGGCTTTATCACAACAGGAATAAAAGAATTATCTGAAACAAAAGTCGGAGACACAATTTGTGATGCAAATGATCCATTAAAAGTTGCACTCCCAGGATTTAAACCAAGTAAACCAGTTGTTTTCTGCGGCCTTTTTCCTATCGATAGTTCAGAGTACCAAAAATTAAAAGACGGTCTTGCTAAATTAAAATTAAATGATGCCAGTTTTACATTTGAAGCTGAAACATCCTCAGCATTAGGATTAGGTTTTAGGTGTGGTTTTTTAGGATTATTGCACTTAGAAATAGTAACTGAAAGACTGGAAAGAGAATTTGATATCAATTTATTAACTACTACGCCAGGTGTTGTTTATAAAGTTCATTTGAACAATGGAGAAATTAAAAACTTACAAAATCCATCTAATTTGCCTGAGCCAAACTTTATAAAATATATTGAGGAACCATGGATTAAAGCAACAATTATAACACCTGATCAATATTTAGGAGCGATAATGAAGCTTTGTCAAAATAAAAGAGGAGTTCAAACAAATTTAAGCTACTCAGGAAATAGAGCGGTAGTAAATTATGAAATTCCATTAAATGAAGTCGTTTTTGATTTTAATGACAGATTAAAATCTATGACTAGTGGATACGCGAGTTTTGATTATGAGATTATAGGTCATAAAGAGGGTGATTTGGTCAAAATGGGAATCTTAGTGAATTCTGAACCTGTAGATGCATTAGCAATGATGGTTCATAAAGAATTTGCACAATCTATTGGTCGTGAAGTGTGTGAAAAATTAAAAGATTTAATACCAAGACATAATTTTATGATACCAGTTCAGGCCGCGATTGGCGGAAAAATAATTGCTAGGGAGACTATTAAAGGTTTCAAAAAAGATGTTTTAACGAAAATTCATGGAGGTGGGGCAAGAGATAGAAAGAGAAAATTATTAGATAAACAAAAGAGGGGCAAGTCCAGATCTAAACAATTTGGCAAAGTTGAGATACCGCAGGAAGCTTTTATAGGTGTTTTAAGAATAAATAAAGATTGATAAATATTTTATGAAAAGCAAGATATTTGATTGTATTACTTTTTTTGATAATAACTTTATGTTTGATTTTAGATATAATGTGCTTCGAGATTTTGTAGACTATTTTATAGTATGTGAGTCTATTTTTGACCATAGAGGAAAACCTAAAAAAAAAAATTTTATTAAAAAAGACAATTACGATGATAAAAAAGTTAAGTATTTTTTACTAGAGGAACCTTTTCCTGCAAATACATCAATTTGGCAAAATCAAGCAATTCAGAGAGAATTTCTTCTAAAAAGTACTGATTTTGCAGATAAGGAAGACTTTATTTTTTTCTCTGATCCGGATGAAATACCAAGACCTGAGTTATTAAGCAATTTTAAACTTGATAAAAAGTACGGTATATTTATGCAAAGCTGTTTTAATTTTAAGTTTAATCTTTTTAATAAATATGAAAATCCATGGGAAGGTACCAGGGTAAGTAAAAAAAAAAATCTTAAATCTATTGATTTTATGAGACAAAAAGTAAGATCGAAGAATTTAAAATATAAATTTTATAGATTTGACAAAGAAAAAAATATCCAAATTTTCGATAATGCTGGATGGCATTTTAACAATATAAGTAGTCCAGAGGAAATTTCTCTAAAATTAAAGACATTTGCACATTCAGAGTTTGCAGATGATAAATATTCATCACCAAAAGTAATTAAAAAAAAAATAGATTTAAGAATAGATTTATTTGAAAGGGGTCATATTTACCAAAAAAAAGAAATTGATAATACTTTTCCAAAATATCTTATTAATAACCAAGATAAATTTAAAAATTTTATAATTAGTTAAATTATGAAATCACTAAAAATGTATTGTTTTTCACTTGCAAACTCAAACTTAGATAAAATAAAAAAAATCAATTATATTCCCGTTGGTTTAGGAAAAGAAAATTTTGATAAAGAATGGTTAAGAGAAAATACCAAGGATAACATAAGTGAAAAAAATAGCTGGTATGGAGAAAATACATTTTATTATTGGCTATGGAAAAATGAATTAGAAAAAAACTTCGATGCAGACTGGATTGGATTTTGTCATTATAGAAGATTTTGGCTTAAAGATAATAAAGAAAAGAATTACGAGGATTTTAAAAAATCAATTATCCAGGAAGCTCCAATTGAATGGAAAAATCATGAAGTGATACTAAGAGATGAGGTTAATGTAAACTCTACGAAACTAAGTAAAATCTTAAAGTATGGCAAAAGACAATTAATAAAAAATCCTTTTGTTTTTTTATCAAAAAAAACAATGACAGTGAAAGTTCATTATGACATGTATCACGGTTATGGAGAAATGGATAAAGCTATTGAACTATTAGACAACGAAAACAGAGAGGACTTTAGAAAATGGGTAAATACTGCGGGTTCTTTCAATGCTAATAATGTCTTTATTTGTAAATCACATTCACTTTATAATGATTATTGCAAGTCTCTTTTTAATTGGCTCGAAAGATGTGAAGAGATATTTGGTTTTGATCCCAACAGATCATATAGTCGGATTAGAGTTTATGCTTTTTTAGCTGAGAGATATCTAAGCTATTGGTTCAAAAAGAACTCAAATTATATATTATGGCCTATGAAGTTTCATGATATTACGAATGATAATGAGAGCTTTTAATTTTTAATGAAAAAAAAAATTTTTTTATCTGGCGTTGGTGGAATGTTAGGTGAAGCATTTTACAAGATCTTCTCAAAAAATTACAAACTAAAATGCACCGATATTGACGTTAATGAGAAATGGCTCGAGCATTTAGATTTTAGAGATGCAGAAAAATATAGTTTACTGGTAGAAAAGTTTGACCCAGATTATCTGTTTCATATTGGAGCCTACACAGATCTAGAATTTTGCGAGAAAAACCAAGAGGAAACATTTAAAACAAATACAGATTCTGTCAAAACAGCAGTAAGGATAAGCAATGATAAAAATATTCCGCTACTTTATATAAGCACAGCAGGTATATTTGATGGAAAAAAAAACTTTTATGATGAGGATGATATACCCAAACCAATAGGCACTTATGCTATATCAAAGTACGAGTCTGAAAAATTTGTAATTCAAAATTCAAAAAAATTTTTAATATGTAGGGCTGGCTGGATGATGGGTGGTGGACCTAAAAAGGATAAGAAATTTATTCAAAAAATAATTCAACAAATTAAAGATGGAAATAAAGAATTATTTGTAGTGGATGATAAATTCGGAACTCCTACTTATACATATGACTTTGCTAAAAATACAGAAGCTTTAATTGATACAAATAATTTTGGTTTATTTAATATGGTATGCGAGGGTAACACTAGCAGGTTAGAAGTTGCCGTGGAAATTTTAAAAATTTTAAATTTAAGTGATAAAATTAAAATAAATAAAGTAAAATCTAATTACTTTAATAAAACTTTTTTTGCAGAAAGACCCAATTCAGAAAATTTAATTAATAAAAAATTAAATGAAAAAAACCTTAACCAAATGAGACCTTGGAAAGAAACACTTAGAGAGTATATAAATACTTCGTATGTAAATTATTTATAATAGCGGGAGAGATGGCCGAGCGGTTTAAGGCGCACGCTTGGAAAGCGTGTTA
>CEUS01118496.1_pt1 | contig 11027 bp, 9 predicted proteins | sample 427031 | NCBI WGS metagenome assembly CEUS01 (sample SAMEA2622837, study PRJEB7988) | marine metagenome | biome: marine biome (ENVO:00000447); feature: marine epipelagic mixed layer (ENVO:xxxxxxxxx); material: "saline water (ENVO:00002010), including plankton (ENVO:xxxxxxxx)" | depth 140 m | reverse complement strand
CTCATAGCTAACTTTACAGGTTGCCCTGCCTTACGAGCCAATGCAGCAACGATCGGTTCAATATAACAGCCACCCTGACCTTTCCCTCCAAATCCACCGCCTATTTCCATAGGGATAACTTTTACTCTTGACACGGAGACACCCAATATTCGAGATGTGTGATCTCTGAGAGCAAAATGGCCTTGGCTACTAGCCCAGATAGTTACGGTGTCATCCGTATTCCATTGGGCAGTGGCTGAATGAGGCTCAATATAACCTTGATGCACAGGCTTGGTGTGATACTCTCGTTCAACAATTACGTCTGCCTCCTTGAAACCTTCTTCTACCTCACCAAGTTCGAATTCAAAATGATTTGAGACATTGGTAGGAGTTCCCCCGTCTCCCCAACCCCCAGAGCGTTGGGCTGGATTTGCCAACATGACTAAACGCTCATGAAGAATCGCTGCTCCTTCATCCATTGCGGCATAGGCATCTAACACTGGATCTAAAATCTCGTATTCTACGTCAATTAAATTAAGAGCCTGTTCGGCCACATGCTGACTATTAGCAGCTACAGCAGCAATTGCGTGACCTTTATACAGAGCTTTTTCTCTAGCGATAACATTTCTACTATAGAAACCGTAATTAACAGCTGCTCCTTCATCCTGTTCGGATAAATCAGGAGATATGTTAGGAAAATCATCAGCAGTCACTACTGTCACGACACCAGGAAGAGCTAACGCTTGACTAGCATCAATATGTTTAATAACAGCATGCGCATGAGGACTTCTCAAGATCTTAGCATGTAACATACGGGGAAGATGTATATCAGCAGCATATCTCGCTCTGCCCATTACCTTATCAGGTCCGTCATGGCGTACTGGTCTCGTACCGACAACATTATATTCTTGGTTCGATAGGACGATATTAGGTTTATAGTCCAACATGAAAATCTCCTTAACTTCGAAACTAGTGTGATCCTCCACGGGTAATGTACCACAAATAAGTAAATCAGTTTTCAATTACTGAGCAGAACATTCAATAGCGAATATATATTCATACTAGTTGGAATCCACTACTCTCTCTCCCCGTATGAATGCTATTAAGAAACCTATTAACGTAAAGCACCCCAATACAAGGAAAGCCAACCTCAAACCATCTACAAAAGCCAAAGCTACATCGGGAGAAACAGAATCCAAACTAGGGGGCGCACCCCTGAATGCCATTACTGTAACTACGATACTGGTAGCCAAAGCGACACTTAGGACGTTTGCAGAATTTCTAACTAGTTGCGTTAATGCTGATACAACACCAAAATCCGACGGTTCAACAGCACTAAAAATAGAACTATTATTTGGAGAGTTAAACAGTCCGAGTCCCGCACTTTGGAGCATCAGCATAGCAACAATCAAAATAACTGAGGAGGTTTCAGTAAGGGTTAGTACTAAAACAAACGAAGCCATAGTAGATAATCCGAGCCCTCCCATGGTCAAGTATCGCCATCCGAACCTGTCCGATAATCGCCCACTAAGTGGCCCAAATATGATCATGCACACAGCTGCAGGGATCAATAGCAGGCCAACTTGACCCGGAGTAAGACCCAATAGTTTCTGAAGATAGAAAGGCAATAGAAACCGCGTTGCTGAAATGCCGAAAAAAGATAGCCATCCCGCTGTGACGCCGAGAGCTACCAAACGTCTTTTGAACAGCCGCAACTGTAGCATTGGATGAGGGTAACGTAGTTCCCAGAAAATAAATCCCATTGTGAAAATGACAAATAAACCTGTTGAAATCAATATTAATGGGGATGCCCACCCGAACTTGGTTCCATTTCCGACAATCAAAAGCAAAAGGAATAACGCAACGCCAGAGAATATTGCCCCTAGCCAATCAAAGCGGTTTGTTGGAGTATCATTCTTAGCCGCTTTGTCTGATCTCAGTACTAACACAGCAACCAAGATTGCGACTATGCCAATAGGCACATTAATAAAAAACACAGCCCACCAATCAAAATAACTAACCAGAAACCCACCAAGAGCAGGTCCCACTATAAAACCCGATCCGACTATACTCATGTTTGATCCGAGAGCCTTACCGCGTTCGCTACTGGGAAATACAGAGATAATCATCGCCATTGCGTTACTCTGAATCATTGCCGATCCAACACCTTGCGCTATACGAAAACCTATCAGCATGAATACATCAGGAGAAATAGTCGAAACAGCTGCCGCTACGACATAGATACTGAAGCCCGCAATGTAGACCTGTTTGCGACCAATAAGGTCTCCCAGCCTACCCATAGGAAGCAGTAATACACAGATAGACAGGGCATATGCCACAACCACCCATTGAACGGTAGGCAAATCTGTTTGGAAATAACTCTCAATTACTGGTAGCGCTACCTGAATAGCACCAATATCCATAACTGATAGGAATATACCGATCGCTATAGTTCCAAATACCCACCATTTGTAGTTGGAACTATTAATAATAGATTGAATCAAACAAAAACCATCAACTTATAAGCCGACTAGTATTCCGTATCACAAAAGACATTAGGATGAAACTATAAGAAATGAGGGTCTTCTGACTGATGAAAGGGTATTCGGCAGTATGAACTATATATTAATATACTACGAAGCCCGCTAAATGGCATTCAGCGTGTTAATAGGAGTAGTTATGTCTGGGAAAGATAAGCAACATGAAACTCAGCATATCGGAAGCACCATCATGGTAGTGATGATGGAAGTTGATCCTGACCACGAAGATGAATTTAACGAATGGTATAACGAAGAGCACCTAGTAGAAAGGTTAGAAATTCCAGGCTACATCAGCGCCCGTAGATTTAAATTAGAAGAAGGACAAGGAGTACTCAAATACCTCTGCATATGGGAACTAGAAGATGGGAGTCCCCTACTTAGTCCTGAATACCATCTGCAACAGCAGAGGCCAAGTGAATTACGAGACCGTGCCCATAGTTACATAACCAACCGAGCACGCGGACTTTACCATCAGATTTACCCCAACAAAGGTTCGTTTGAAGACCATTCTGGGTTTCATCCAGATATAAAGTAAGCCAAACCTATGGTGCTGAAGTCATGCCTCAGATTTTGGTAAGCCTCATAACTTCGCCGATATCATCTATGTTTTCAAGGTCCCACAGACGAGTTAAAAGCTCATCAGTCTGGGCTGGGCTCAACAAATCTTTGACCAATGAGCGAAATTTAAATTCAACTTCCTCGTCGGTCATAGGGTTTTTATAATGCCCCTTGTGGTATGGAACTTCAGAGGAATATTTTTCTCCCGACTTCATTACTACATCCATATAACATAGCATAGCTTCAGGAACCCTAAGATTTGCTTCCTCAGACTCTTCAATTTTTACTTTACTAGTCAAAGACAATAATTTTTCGTTCCTAATATATTCATCATCAAAGTGATTTTGGTTAACAAAACCGTAAGTCAGTGCAACAGCGGTTGTATAGGGCATACTATGATCGGCAGTTTCCCTAGTCTTAGGGTCCCATTTCTCTTCGTCATCGGCCATAATGTTGATAGCCCTTGTCAACGTCCGTATATTAACCTCTGCAACTTCGTCAACATCAAAGTTTGGTACTTTGTCCCTAGCTTCCAGCGCAGCCTGAACCACGGTTTGGGAATACAACCCTAGAGGAAATCTCTTGATCGTACACTCCGAAATTTTGAAGGGCTCTCCATTACCGCCAAACTGATCTAGCTCATACGAATCACGAGTTACAACCTTGAAGAATCCATTTACTCCTTCAAAAATGGGAGCTGGGCCGGTTAGTCCTCTCTCAGCAAGCAAAGCCGCAAATACTGCATTCCTACTAGCATTAGCATATGCACATCCTTTCCAATGCGACAATACTTCTACTCTGGTTTGATGAAGGGCTATATTTGGTGCTATAGCCAGATTAATAGCTTGAGTTGTATGTTCTACGGATAGGCCCATCCCTCTCGCTGCGCCTAAAACGCTTGCTACACATCCATTCGTGACATGATCAAAACCCAAATAGTCCAAGTTTGCTGCATCACCCAATCGACAGAAGATTTCATATGCGACGATGGTTGAAACAATAGCTCTCTTGCCACCCTGACCAGCCAATTCGGTAGCTGACAAGACAGCAGCAATGCTGTCGCTCGGATGTCCGGATTGTTTAGCAGTGTATCCGTCATTGTAATCAAGATAACGAATCATGACTCCATTCGCATAAGTAGCTAAATCCGGACTGCTTTCTTGACCACTGCCTATAACGGTACAGGGGTTAAGAGAGATAACAGTTGACGCCAAATCTCGAGCAATCTTACTCGGTTCACTAGTGTATCCGCCGATTGCACATCCAATCGTGTCGATCATCATACGTTTAGCAAGATGTACCACATCTGCAGGTATTTCATCGTACGTTAGAGAACATGAAAATTGGGCCATTCGTTCGGCTATGGTAGTCATATCGTTACTCCTATCGTCTCTGTCTACAGATTACATAAAACATAAGCGATACTCACAATATCCGCAAGTTGAGATAGTTTTCAATGACACAATAAGCAAGTCCGCTCACCCAATAAAATGCGATAATGAAACTAATATACTTGGTTTAGAAAATTCTGCAGAAGATCTTTTCCTACGGGAGTGAGAATCGATTCAGGATGAAATTGCACTCCTTCCACAGGATATTCCTTATGCCGCATACCCATTATCAGACCATTGTCTGTCCAAGCAGTAATCTCTAGGCAATCTGGCAGACTATCTGGGCAGACTATCAGGGAATGATACCTAATCCCATCGAAGGGATTCGGCAATCCAGTTAGCACGCCTTGACCAGTGTGATGTATCTCAGAAGTCTTACCATGGCGTATCTCTCCTGCTTGACCTACAGTAGCTCCATAAACTTGGCCCATACATTGGTGTCCCAGGCATACTCCAAGCGTAGGTATATTGGGACCAAAATGTCTTATCACATCGTTGGATATCCCAGCCTCATCAGGAGTACAAGGGCCAGGAGAAATCACTATTCCTGCAGGCTTCATACGTTCTATTTCTGCGATGGTAGTCTTATCATTACGTATAGTAACAACCTCCGCGTTCAGTTCCGACAAATACTGATAAAGGTTATAAGTAAAACTATCGTAATTATCTATCATCAACAACATCAGAATAGCTCCACAAATTCTAGCCAGTTACCGTCAGGATCTTGTGCGTACAAGGCTTTGCGCAATAACTTACCGGATTCGTCATGAAGAGCTGCCGGTTCATTATTAAAACGGAGTCCTTTAGCAGAAGTCTCTGTATAAAAATTATCGATGTCATCAACAAAAAATGCCAAATGACTCGCTCCTAAATTGTTCCTCTCAAAATCCCCTGCACCACTGATCGGATTTATATACTGAATCAATTCCAGCTGGTGCCCATCGCCAAGGTCTAGAAAAGCACCTTTGATATGCGCGTCTGAGAAAGCTAGCAACTGGCATGCGAATTCACCAGACCTCTCCATTCTTCCTGCAACTCGTAATCCCATAACATTAGTATAAAAATCGATCGTTTTGTCCAAATCTTGAACTACAAAACCAGTGTGAAAAAAAGCTTTTAACATATCAGCCCCTTATATATTGTTATGCTTTCAACCGCATAGCTAACCGCGACCACCTTTACGCTTAATTATTTACCTTCTGCTATATCTATGGCACGCATCAGAGCACCAGATTTATGTTTGGTTTCCATATATTCATCTAATGGATTGCTATCCGCTACTACGCCACCACCTGCCTGAACATACATGACTCCGTCTTTATAAATGCCTGTACGTAAGACTAAAGCCGTGTCCATATTACCCGAGAAGCTAAAATATCCAACGGCCCCTCCATAAGGTCCCCTTTTCTCACCTTCTATCTCGGAAATTATTTCCATAGCTCTAATTTTTGGAGCGCCAGACACAGTTCCAGCTGGGAAACATGACCGAAGAGCATCGTAAGAAGTAAGTTCTGCTTTGAGGTTCCCCTCTACATGCGAAACCAAGTGCATAACATGAGAAAATCGTTCCACTTCCAAGAATTGAGTAACTTTCACACTGCCAGGATCACTTACTTTCCCTATATCGTTGCGACCCAGATCAACCAGCATAATATGTTCTGCACGTTGTTTTTCACTGTTTTGCAATTCGTGTTCCAGCGCTTGGTCTTCCTCATTCGTCGCACCTCTTGGACGTGTCCCCGCTATAGGGTGAGTAGCAGCTACTCCATCCTGAACCTGTGCTACAGTTTCAATTGCCGCGCCGACAATATCAAAATCGTCTAAGTGTAAGTAGTACATATATGGCGATGGATTGACACTACGCAAGCACCGATATATCTGAAATGGATGAGCAGAAGTATTCCTGGAAAATCTCTGGGAATTCACTACCTGGATCACGTCTCCCGCGTAAATATATTCCACACATTTCTCAACCGCCTGGAGGTATTGAGGCTCAGTGAAATTCGATTCTATATCAGATTGATTAACTTCATCACTCACATTGAAATTCCTGAGATGCTCAGGTAATTCCAATGGTTGTTCAAGCTTTTCAACCAGGGCGTCTATTTTCTCGACTGCCTCGGCATATGATGCATCTATATCACCATCTAGTTTAACGTGACTTACAACTTTGATGTCATGACTAATGTGATCAAAAACTAGCAGGGTATCTGAAAACATAAAGACAGATTCTGGTAACCCTTGGGGGTCAGCTGGCATTGGAGGAACCCTTGGTTCAAAATATCGGATGCAATCATAAGCGAGATACCCTACACCGCCTCCGTGAAACTTCGGCAATCCTGATACAGGTACTAACTGAAATTGATCCATTTCTGACTGGACTAAGGTGAGAGGGTCAACTTCTCCAAATTCCTGGCCTTTACCCGTTTTAATTACCTTATACGGATTGGTCCCGATGAAGCTATACCTGCCCAAACGTTCTCCTCCAGAAACACTTTCCAATAAGTAACAATAGGAGTCTGTAGCGACTTTCAAGAATGCTGATACAGGAGTCTCTAAATCCGCATTAATGGATCTGTACACTGGAACCAGATTACCTTTGTCAGCGTATGATCTTACTTCTGATAAAGTCGGATAATGCATATTCTCATCCATTCAATTAAACCTAATCTATATCCCTATAAATGACTTTCCAAAATAACGACAAAGCTCGCCCCATAGGGACGAGCTTTGTCGTGGTACCACCCTTTTTCGAATAGGTTCATTTACGTACACCTATTCACTCAGTCGGTCATAATACAACAGTATTCAGACCGTAGGCATTTAACACTGCCCATTCGTCACAACGTAATAGGATAAATGTATCCGTTCAATTGGAAGCTCCAGGGTCCATTCACCGCCCGCATTTGGCACCGGTTCTCAGCTGCTCCGGCTCTCTGAGCCACGCCATACGATTACTAATCCCTTTCTTAGCATTTAGTATTCTGTTTGGATCGAGTATAGGAGCCTTAGCGAAATAGTGTCAAGGCATAAGAAATGGGGTTTAACAAAGTTTAAAACATAGACTGTTTCTTGAAGAACGATTTACGGAACCAAAAGCACTTTCCCAGTAGTCTGACGTCCCTCCAACTGCCTATGAGCCTCTGCCGCTTCTTTGAGTGGAAGGCTAAGCCCTATATGGAGTTTTATTTCTCCCGATGAGACCCATCCTAAAACTTCATTAGCCCTATGCAACAACTCATCGCGATTAGCCGTATAGTCTCCTAAAGTGGGCCTAGTAAGAAATAAAGATCCACTTCTCAAAATACTCGAATCAATAGATGTTACTGGTCCACTAGCTTGACCATAAAACACCATATAACCTCGCCTGCCCAAGGATTTTATACTATTTTGAAAAGTAGTATGCCCCACTGCGTCATAGACAACCTTAACGCCCACGCCGTCAGTACTTTCTGTAATCACTGTAGCAAAATCCTGGCTCGTGTAGTTAATAGTTTCATCAGCACCCGCGGCAATCGCCAAGTCAGCTTTTTCTTGTGTAGAAATCGTTGTAAAGACTCGTACGCCTAAACGTTTAAGCATCTGAATCAATAGCAACCCGACACCACCGGCTCCTGCGTGAACCAGAACCGAGTCACCAGAGTCTAATTCCGTTATCCCATAGGCAAGGAAATGGGCCGTCATAGCTTGCAACATTGTTGCGGCCGCTGTATCAAACTCGATCTCAGAGGGCAATGGAACCAACAACCATGAGGGTACTACTGCTTTTTCTGCATAGGAACCGGTATACATTGCATAAGCTACCCGATCGCCTACTTTGACATTTGACACCCCTTTTCCAATCTTTAAGACTGTCCCTGACGCTTCTCTGCCAGGGATCCAAGGAAATCGCTCTGGCGGGTTAGTACCCTTACGGCTCGATACATCAGTATAATTGACGCCAATCGTATTAATCTCAACCAGAGCTTCTCCAGCCACAGGTATCGGATCAGGCACTTCTTCGTACACTAGTACATCGGGGCCACCTATTGTATGTGCTCTTACAGCCTTCATAATTTACACCTCACGCGATATAAAGAGTCTCTTATCCTCCAAGAACAGAAAACATACCTGTTACGTTCTCTATATTCTCGAGTCCTCTAAAACTATCAATAGCTTCTTCTATGTGATCAGGGGGTAATATATATCTTGTGCAATATAAAAATTTAGCATCTATCTCTTCTTTGTCTAAAGGAAGTTCTGGTTGACCACGGGCGAAGTCAACTTTATTCTCCAGAGTTTTACCATCATTTAACACAAGTGACACTGTGCACGGATTTGAGGATACAACGGAAGTTATTTCAGTTGCTTGGACAGTCACTTTATCCATAGCATGTCTGACCTCTGTATTGGCAACTGCCGCGTCCGAGAAAAAATCTAACAACGGTTGGCCATGCAATAAGGTCGCAGCGATGATATAGCTCATACAAAATCGAGATTCCCAACCGCCTGACGGGGTCACAATCGGTAAGCTATTCATACATTCGGGAGTAACACTTACATGTACAGAATCAACCTCGCTTGCTTCAACTCTGTATTGCTGCAATAACTGAAGCAAAGCTTCTATAGCGGTATGGCTAGCTGTATCACATGGATATAGTTTGAGAGTAGCTCCTGGAGCTTCTATCTGGTAGGGAGAACCTATGGAAGTAAAAAACTCATCCGAATTTATCTGAGCACCCCAAAACAATTTTATTAAACCTTTATCGGACCCGATTGAATCACTTGACCCTACCATTCCATTTGCAGCCAAAGAACAAGCCATCAACCCATTCATAGCTGCTTGACCACATTGATAGGCACGAGCAGGCGTCGCATAATTAGCAGATATCCCCCCGGCGGAACCCGCGGCTATCCCTATTGCATTGGTAAGCTGCTGTAGCTCCAATCCGTCCATAAGACCTGCTGCTATGCAAGCACCGATGGAGCCTAATACCCCATCAACACTCAACGTCGTACTATTAGAGCCCTCAAGCTGAGAACAATTACGGGCTAACCTTGCCATAATTTCACTAGCAGTAGCGTAGGCGGAGATCACTTGTTTACCGGTACAGCCATTCATTTCACCAATAGCCATTACCACCGGCATAATGCTACTCGATATATGCAGAGAATAGGCACTAATCTCATCATCGAAATCAAGTAAATTGATCATCATTCCATTGGCCAGAGCAGCGTAAGTTGGGGAAGTCCTAAGGCCCATACCGATGATAGTACATTTACCATTTCCTCTTAAGTCTTGGATCAGGTTAGTGAGTACCCTACTATCAGGCTGAGCAGCGGCGGCAAGAGCTACTCCAGCCGCATTCACCATCATATCTTTAGTAATGTCTATTACACGTTCCGGCAGTAGTTCATAACTATTATTCTGTATCGCAAATCCGGCTAATTGACTAGTAAAACTCATAAGCAAATATTCCCCTAGGTAAGGCGATCAGTAAAATGACGTCCTTCAGTTGAAAGAATACTAGTGCACATTGGATTTATCAACGCGGAATGGTACATAAAATTCCATCTGACAATTTAATCGTTTGCTTTCCCATTGCCTTGTGGCTATTATTGTTTAATTCAGGTTAACTGACGTTTATTTACAAAATAGCAAGTAGGAGTTGCATCAATAATGAGCTACGAATTCATTACAACCGACCAAGTCGACCGAGTCGCAATAATTACCCTTAACCGGCCCGAAGTACTTAACGCCCTTAGCTTAGGTCTGACCACAGAAGTAGATCAGGCCATTACAGAAATGGAAGCCGACGAGGGAGTTGGCGCGATAGTAATAACTGGGTCTGGAGACAGGGCTTTCTCAGCTGGTGCGGACATACATGAAAACAGAGAAAACACTCCAGAACAAAGACAAGCCGGTTCGGTCGCCCGAGCGGAATATACTTGGCATCTCGCCACCGCAATGAAACCAGTCATTGGAGCTGTCAACGGACTTTGCTACGGTGGAGGCACGGTTATGGCTACATCACTGGATTTTTTAGTTGGTTGCGAGAGCAGTAGCTTCAGATTCCTAGCTGTGAATTACGGGCAAATGAACGCTACTTGGAGTCTACCAAGACTAGTTGGTATAAACAGAGCCAAAGAACTCCTCTTTAGTGGGAGAGAAGTTTTCGCTGATGAAGCCTATCATATAGGCCTTATAAACCATCTAGTTCCTAAATCCAACCTAATGGAAAAAACTATCGAAATAGCAGCAGGAATGGCCAAAAACAGAATTGAGGGCATTGCCAACATAAAACAAATACTACTCGAGCATTCTGGACAATCATTGGAAGACCAATTCCAAAATGAAATAACCTCACGAGTAGATCGGTTCAAGGGATTATCAGTTGAAGATGGTTTCAAAGATTTTCTAGAGAGGAAAGGTAGAAAACCGAGAGCCTAAACAAAATGCCGGAGCGATTATCTAATCGCTCCGACATTTTAATTACCCGAGGTGGAATTCTTACATGCAATCCCTAAACTTAAATCCAATAACAACGGCTAAGATAATATTACCTCTGATCGTATTCGT
>CEUS01039156.1_pt1 | contig 11031 bp, 10 predicted proteins | sample 427031 | NCBI WGS metagenome assembly CEUS01 (sample SAMEA2622837, study PRJEB7988) | marine metagenome | biome: marine biome (ENVO:00000447); feature: marine epipelagic mixed layer (ENVO:xxxxxxxxx); material: "saline water (ENVO:00002010), including plankton (ENVO:xxxxxxxx)" | depth 140 m | reverse complement strand
AAGATAAGAGTCAAAAGTGTGTCAAAAGTGTGTCAAACAGTAAATGCCATCCTCAAAATAGGGCTTAAAATGCCAGGTATTCTACAGGTTCAAATCCTAGCTAAATCTATATCTCATAAACCAAGACTTTTTGATAACTCGTTAAAATCCTCAACTATAATATTAGGTTGAAAAATTGATTCATCCTTGGGTAAATGATACCTGTCTACTAATGCAGCTTGGTAACCAGCAGAACGAGCACCGGTAATATCAAACCTATTCGATGAAACCATTAGAATATATTGTGGCTCAATTTGAATCTGTTTTGATGCATCATGATAAACACTTGGATGTGGTTTAAAGAACCCAACGTCATCGACTGAAATTACTGCATCAAACTCAAAGTTAATACAATCTTTAACCAGATGATCTAAAAACCACTTATCGCCATTTGATAATACAACTAGTTTATACAAAGAATGTAACTTAGGAAGTTCACTAATAACATCAGGGAACATTTTTAAATTCTGCCATTCATCCATTATCATATTAACTTCTGAATCAGTAAAAGAAATTGAATAATAGCGTAAAGTATATAATAAAGCTTTTTTTGCAGTCTCTAAATACCCTGAATGCCCAGCCATTAATAATGAATCTTGAAATTGTTCGATTCTCTGACGTTCTCGCCAAATAGCCCAAAAACTGTCTGGAGTTAATTTAGTATTGGAAACTCGTTTAATAGATAAATAATTTGTGATTGAGTCGATTAAAGTAGACTTTAAATCAAAAATAGTTCCAAATAAATCAAAAGTAATTGCTTCTATTTGCTTCATAACTTACTCAACTTATTTTGGACCATCAGATCGTTTTTTTGCATCTTCTAATAACTTGTTTAGTTCTTGGACTTTAGTGATATCTGCTTCTGCTTTATCAAGTAGCCCAACTTGCTTATAAGCATTGCTCCTATTATGGTATGCAACAATCAAAGAAGGGTCAATTTCAATAGCTTTCGTATAGTCAGAAATAGCCTCTTCATACTTCTCTTTTATGTGGTAAACTGCGCCACGACTAAAATAAGCTAAAGCATTATTTGGATTCTCATCTATTGCTTTAGTATATTCTAAAGTAGCATTCTGGTAATCTCCAGCATCAGTATAGCTATTTCCTTTTAGGATATGATCTTCAAAACTAGAAGAAAGAGTCAAATTATCTTGATTCGTCTGACAAGCAAGAAAAAAAGTGAACAATAAGAGAAAGCATAAAACTGAAGATCTGTATGAGTAAGCACAAAATTTCATAATAACCATTTATAACTCCTAATTCACACGAGCTTCAACACCAGATAAGTTTTCATGAGCCTTAACAAGGGCTTGTGTACCCTCATCTCCTAAATCACGAGCAAGAAGAGATGCGAAAAGTTGACTAACAAGTGCTGTACCTGGAATAGAAACGTTCAACTTTTGAGCAGTTTCAATAACTAATCGTAAATCCTTTTGCTGAAGTTTTACCATAAATCCTGGTTCAAAATCTCCAGCAATTAATTTAGGACCGAGTGTGTTTAATTGCCATGATGCAGCGGCACCCCCTCCAACGGCTTGAATAGTTTTTTCTAAATCAGCTCCAGCCTTCGCTGCAAATACTAGTGCTTCAGCGACAGCATTCATAGTACCTGAAACTAAAATTTGATTTACTAATTTTGTTGTTTGTCCCATACCTGAAGGACCAGTGTGAATGATATTTTTACCCATAGCATTAAAAAGTGGAAGACATTCATCGAACTTACTTTTTTCTCCACCAACCATAATAGACAGTGTTCCCTCAACTGCACCCCATGATCCTCCGCTAACTGGAGCATCTAACAATGCACAATTTTTAGCTACTAGTTGTTCGTTAATAGTTTGCGTTATTTCAGGAGATATCGTACTCATATCAATTACAACAGTATTCTCATTAATACCTTCAATCACACCATTAGTACCTAAAATTACTTGTTCAACATCTGGAGAGTCAGTCAACATTGTAATTATATAGTTAGATTGAGATGCAACTTCAGCTGGGGATTTTGCAACAGATGCTCCTAGTTTAGCTAACTCTTTCGTTTTTGAGTGGGTTCTGTTATACACTATCAAATTAAAATTTGATTTAATTAAATTTTTTGCCATAGGAATCCCCATGATACCTAATCCAATGAATCCAATTGTTTTATTTGTTGATTCCATATACATCCTCTCAAACTATTAATAAATATTTCCTATAAAAACTTTAAAGCAAATTTCAAAACATAGTCAACAAATAAAAAATGTTTATTTGTCTTATTTATCAATTATCACTCTTTAAAGAAGATAAATAAATAGAATTTGTTGAAAAATAAAATGTATAAGATTAAAATTGTCATAAATAACTATGGGCAAAGAGAAAAATAAACCTACTTCAAATTTTTTTCATACCATACTACACCCTCATCTAAAAATCTCCACATTTAGGTCATTTAGTTCTTTCGATTATTTCCTTATTTGGTTATCTGGAAGTATTATGATCGGTGCTCACCAGATGATGGGAATAGCACAAGGATATTGGATATACGAATTAACTGATTCAGCTACTATTTTAGGAATAATTGCTGCAATTACATCACTCCCAATGTTAGTCCTTGCTTCAATATCTGGAACAATTGCTGATAGATTTCGCAAACGATTAATTATTTTATCTGTACAAACAATTAGTCTTCTAATCTCGCTTTTTGCTTTATTTATTATAGCTAATAAGCTTAATTGGCAATATTTTATTTTCCTCGGATTAATGCAAGGATGCGTTTGGATATTTAATGGACCCGCCAGGCAGGCATGGTTACCAAAAATTGTAAGTAAAAATAATTTAGGTAATGCTATTGCTCTATTTTCAACAGGCGTCTCTATTGCATCTATAGCTGGTCCTGCAGTAGCTGGAGTTGTATATAGTTCTTTTGGACCTGAATTTGTATGGATTGGAGCTGCTTTTATATTCACAACAGCAATTATTTTAACTTTAAATATAAAAGCCCCAGATATTAGCAACGATCTAAGAGATAGACCATTTCTTAATGAGATAAAAAGTGGGTATTTATATATATTTAAAAATAATAATATTAGAGTACTGTTCTTAATAGGAGCTGTATTTACCTTACTTGCTTTCCCTATACAAAGTCTCTTGCCCGTACTCATAATCGATGTGTATGGAAAAACCTCAGCTGAATTAGGATTATTAGCTAGTATGCTAGGGATAGGCGCTGTTGTCGGTAATATTATCGTTGCATCTATATCAAAGCACAATCGTGCAATTTTCTTATTGATATTAATATTCACAGCTGGACTATGTATGCTTGGAATTACTAATATACAATATTTCTCAGTCGGCCTTATATTGCTATTTATACATGGAGTAGCAACTGGCTCAGAATACTCTATTATACAAATTTTAGTAATGGATCAGATTGATGAAGAATACCGTGGAAGAACAATGTCATTTTTGATGTTAATATGGGGGATTTTACCACTTGGTGTATTTCCAGCTGGAATAGGAGTAGATCACTGGGGACCACAACTCGTTCTCAGTATATTAGGTATAGGGTTACTGGTCCTTGGAACTATAACAATAATTACACAAAAATGGATTAGAAAGATTGAATAAACTAGTTATAGTGTAAGCCAGAAAGAGGCGTAGTTACTATAAGTCCAGCGTCTACTGGCAAAACAACTCCGTTTACCCATCGTGATTCTTCAGATGCAAGAAATAATGCTGCAAGAGCAATGTCCCACGGTGTACCTTCAGTACCTAGTGGTGCTGCTTGTACACGAAGATCACGTTGTTCAGGTGTCATTTCAGCTGAAACCATAGGAGTATATATTAATCCTGGAGCAATAGAGTTAACTCTTATATTATCTCTGCCATGCTGTACAGCCATAGACTGAGTTAAAGTATTAATAGCACCCTTTGAAGTCGAATAAGGAATACTATCAAATTGTCCTGAACCTCTGAGTCCAGAACATGACGACATATTGATAATTGAACCACCACCAGTAAGCAACATTTTTGGAATGGCATATTTACTTGTTAACATCATACTCTTCAGATTAGTATCAAGGACATTATCCCAATTCTCTTCTTCAACGTTAGTTACATCACCAACACCTAATATACCAACATTATTAACTAAAACATCAAGACGACCGAAGGAAGAAATAGCTAAATCTACCATTTTTTCTGCATCCGAAATTTTAGTCACATCAGAGTTACATATTACAGATTCTCCAGCTAGATCACGAATGGCTGAAGCCGTATTTTTCGCATATGTTTCATTTTTATCAACTAATAATACTTTACACCCATGTTTAGCAAAAGTAATTGAAATAGCACTACCTACACCATCTCCTCTATCACTAGAACCAGCACCAGTTACTATAGCTACTTTATTTGATAATCGTTGATCCATGTTTAACTACCTTTTTTAATTATTACCACCAGGAAATTGACTAACATCAAGTTCGCCAGAGATCACATAAATCGTTCGCTTAGAAACCATATGATCAGTTTGTTGTCGATTTGTACCAAGTGATTTTGAGTTTTTATGAAAATTTAAGCTGGCATCATCAGCATAGACTTCAAAAAGTCCGAACTTATTAGGATCAGAATCATCAGTCAACACATCAAATACAAGACATCCAGGTTCATTTTTCAATGTATTTTTAGAATGTTCAACCATTATAGAATGAAATGAATCACGATAGTCAGGATATACTAAGATCTCAACATAAAAAAGATGTCTATTATCCATAAATCCTCCTCTAAAGTGATGTAATATCCTATAAGTTGTTCGTTACGATAATAACATTATAAAATACTGTTCAAGGATATACTACAATTATGGATTTCGACATTATTATAAAAAATGGGACGATTATTGATGGTACTGGTCGTGACAGATTCTACAGTGATCTTGGAATTAATAATGGAAAAATAGATGTAATAGCAAATCTAAATAACAATACATCTAAAACAAATATTGATGCCACAGGATTAGTGGTAACACCAGGATTCATAGATATGCACACACACTCAGATGTATCTCTACTCGATAATCCAGAAGGTGAAAGTAAAATATTCCAAGGAATAACTAGTGAAGTGATTGGAAACTGTAGTTACTCACCTTTCCCAGTAGGAAAATCTGGTTCATTTACATATTCACCATATGTAATTGGCCCCCCAAATACTGATGATGATTCCGATCAATGGAACGATCTAAATGGCTGGGCAAGTTTCCATGAATCTCGTGGAATCGGGATGAATCTCATTCCTCAGGTCGGACAGGCAGCTTTACAATATGCAGTTGGGGCTATAGAAAAGCGCTCTGTAAGCAAGGAAGAAATGAAAGAAATGCAAACTTTACTTATTGAGGCGATAGAGCAGGGTGCATTTTCAATTACAACAGGATTATCCCTATATCCATCTGGATATATGTCGACCAATGAAATAATAACTTTATGTAAAGTATTAAATAAATACACCAATGTTTTTTACGCAACGCATGCACGTGAAATTAATGACAATGGTATAGAAGAAGCAATAAAAATAGGTTTAGAAGCTGAAATACCTGTACAATATTCTCATATTGCTCTTGTTGATCAAAATCAACATGGAAAAGCTGCAGAAATTTTACAAATTTTTGAAGATGCAACAACTAAAGGTCTTGATATAACATATGATGTTTATCCATATACAGCTGCTCAAGGTGGACTCAATCAATCAATTCCCGGGTGGGCTCAAAGTGGCACCTTAAATGATTACATGAATCGACTAGGTGACACTAATATACGTAAAAAAATACGTAAAGAAGTAGAAGATGGAATTTTAGGTACTCCATCATGGAAGAGCTGGATAATTGCTAACACACCACATAAAAATGCAGATAAAATAATAGGTAAGTCAGTACATGAAATCGCAATTGACCGTGGAATTGATCCAGCTGAAACTGTACTGCAGCTTGAAGAAGAATCTTATGGTACTGTGTCAGCTGTTATACACAACAGAATAGAAGAAGATCTTCAATATTTTTTAGCACATCCACTTGGTATGTATGGATCTGATGGAGTTGCAATATCTCCAAAAGGTAAATACAGTAGTGAAAAACACCATCCACGATTCTATGGTACATACCCTAGAATACTTGGCCACTATGTTAGGGGAAAATCTATACTAACATTAGAACAAGCAATCCACAAAATGACTGGAAAACCAGCAAAACGTCTAAATTTAAAAAACAGAGGTGTTATAAAAAAAGATGCAATCGCAGACATAACTATTTTTAATCCTGAAACAATTAGTGATAAAGCAACATTTGAAGATCCTCATCTTGTATCAGAGGGTGTAACAGATGTTTTGGTAAACGGTATCCCAGTAATTACTGATGGAAAGCATACAAAATTGCTTCCTGGCAAAATACTTCGTCGCAATTCTGACTGATCATTTAAGTAAATCTTGCAGAAGATTTTTCAATAAGATAAGCTAATCAAAATTATGCAAATATTATTATTTAAGGAGAACAAGTGGATTTAAATATTACGCAGATAACAGATTCAGATAACAGCCGTGTAGTAGCTGTACATAACGATACTATTTATGACTTAAACAAGTGTTGTTCAGAAAAACTTATAGCAGAAAACACCTCAAATGCAAGTTCTATGGCTAATACTTTAATCCCAAGTAATCTCAAAGATTTCCTGAATTCTAAAATAGATGTTATCAATCAATCTCAGAAAGTTATGGAATGGGCAACAGCTAAAGGAATACAAAAAGTACTTAGCGACCACCAATCTTCTTGGAAGATAGCTGAAAAAAAACTAGAGTCTCCAATTATCAGCTCCAGCAAAATAATAATGATTGGAGATACATATATAAGTCATGCTGATAGAGCAGGGATATCTCCACCAGACCGGCCCGGAATTTTTTTCAAAATGAGCCAAGTTGTCATAGGGAATAATGATTGGATAATTTATCCAAAAAACTACTATCCACAACCACTGAAATTCGACACTGAGCTTGCAGTAGTAATAGGTAAATCAGGGATGAGTATTCCTGAAGATCAAATCCAAGATCATATCTGGGGATATACGATCTGCAATGATCTTACGCTAAGTGGTGCTAAGGACTTAGGACCAAGATATAAGTGTTTTGAAACCTCTGCTCCTATTGGACCTTGGATTGTACCAAAAGCACAACTAAAAAACCCCCTTGACTTACACATGGAATTTCGCATAAATGGAAAAACTGTGCAGGAAGGCCATACAAGTAACTTAATATTTTCTATTGAATCAATTATTTCAGAAGTTTCTGAGTATCACAAACTATCTCCAGGGGATATTATTTCCCTAGGTGGCCCAGGTCCTACAACATCACTTAATCCTGGTGATATTGTTGAAGCAGAAATCGAATCTATTGGAATACTAAGTAATCCTGTAAAACTTGAAGATTAAATAGCTATGGAGAAAAAAATGAAAACACATCCTAAAATTATGTTTTATCATGACGGAAGACACCCTCATATGTATAGATATGAGCCTCCAATGTCCAAAGATGAAATGAATGCAATGATTGATGAACTTGTATCTACTTCAGTTGATGCTGTCGTGTATTGCCTTGGTGAAGGAAGAACAATGTTACATGATACCCAAGTTGGTGAACTACTGGGTCATAACGTAGATGAATGGGATCATACAGCTTTTCGCAGAGTACATCAAAATGCAGTTTCTTTAATCAATGAAGGGCATGATCCTCTCCAGTTAATTTGTGACCGTGCACACGAAAAAAACCTCCTTTTTTATGCTAACTTAATAGTTAATGCTGGAGGCCCCGATTCAGTACCAATGCGATGCTCAAACTTTCGTAAAAATAACACACATCTTGAAATTGGTGCTTCAGGTAATGTAGATGAATCTTTTAAAGGATATGATTATCTAGATTTCCAACATAATGAAGCAAGGGATGAACGATTTGCACTCATTGAAGAAACAATTACAAAATATCCAATAGATGGTTTCGAATTAAATCTTTTTAGTGCTCCATGGTTCTTTCAACCTGAAAAAGCTTATGAATCTCGTCAAATAATGACAGATTGGATTTCAAAAATTTATGAAATTACAAAACAAGGAAATAGTAATAAGGAATTAGTTGTTCGTATACCCAATAATATCGATCGCTGTTTGAGCCTAGGATTTGATCCAGAAAAGTGGGTTGAATTAGGTATTGTCGATGCATTAGTAGGACAAATAGAAGAATACATTATTAATCCTGCAAATGAACTTAGATCTTTGGTTGAAATCACATCAGAATCAAAATGCAGGGTCTATGCAGCTCTTGGGTTGGATGTAAATACTGATCGGTTAAAAACTGCATCTGCCTCAATAACACGAGCAATTGCATCTAATTATTGGGATCAAGGGATTGATGGATTGTATCTAACACAATGGTTTGCAGAATGGCCTTATTCTCCTGAATTCTATGATAAATTGAGAGATTTACCACATAGAGACATCATGGATTATAAAGACAAATTCTATTATATACCCAAGTACTCCAAAGCTCATTTTAGTAGTTCACCAGAAATCTCAACCCAAAAGGATCAGAAAGTAAATAATTTCTTACCCGTAACTTTGAATACAAGTAATACAAAAAAATTTATACTGCCAGTAGCTGATAATTTGGAAAAATGGGAACAACAAGGGCGTGTACATGATGTTCTTCTTCGAATACGTATACAAGATATAACAGAACTTAATGAGTTTGAATTCAAAATTAACAATAAAAAACTCCCTTTTTCATTATGTAGAAAAATAAACCAATTATATGTAATGCCTGGGTCTGCCCCTCGTGATCGCGTAATGGGTGGTTACTGGTTCATTTTTCATCTAACTTCTGAATATTGGCCTGTCAAAGGAAATAATGAAATTGATATAACTCTGCTTAATCGAGAATCAGATTTATCGGATAAAATTATATGTAAAGTTATAGATATTGAACTAGAAACAAAATATTTGAAAGGAAAAAACTTTCATCGTGAATTTAGCGATTTAGAACTCGGTCCACATGAATTTCGAGGTTCTTAAAATTTAACTATTGCCCGGCCTAATATTTTACCTGAATCAAGATCTTTATAGCTATCGATAATCTCATCAAAAGAATATATTTTTGTTACTAATTTATCTAAGAATAATTTTTTTTCTCTGAATAATTTCAGGAACATTGGAAATTCTTTCACAGGATATGTTGCACCTAAGCTACCACGATAAGTACGCTGATGAAACAATATCAACCTAGGGTCAACTTTTAATTCAGCACCAGGAATACCAACTAATATTGATACTCCACCTAAATTATCAGCTCCTGGTCCACCTGAACGTGTAACTGGTAAAATTTGTTCTGTTGTAGATTTAACTCCAACTGTATCAAATGCATAATCAAGACCCTTTGGAACAATTTCAAATACTTTTTCTATTGGATCATCGATTGAAGAATTAATTAAATGTGTAGCACCAAATTCTTTTGCAAATTGTAATTTTTCGTCTAAAAGATCGACAGCGATTATTGGGTAAGCTCCAATAATACTTGCCATATTAATAGCTGATAAGCCAACACCTCCGACTCCAAAAACTGCAACAGACTCTCTAGCTTTCACATTAGCTGTATTAATAACTGCACCAGCTCCAGTAAGAACCGCGCAACCTACAATACAACTAATATCAGTAGGCTCATTTTTATCGATAGGAATTACATGTTCTTCTTCAACAATACAATCATTTGCCCAAGTATAAATCCCACAAGAACAGCCTAATGTATTGCCTTTATAAGTTGCACCTGCAGGAGTATGATCAGGTCGTCCTGTATATGGTGTTCGTGTAACCCAAGTCACAATACAATGATCACCTTCTTTTAAATGAGTTACAGCACCCCCTATATGTGTAACTACTCCTGTTGCTTCATGTCCAAAAGCAAGAGGCCGTGGAGTAGTAATATCATTCATTTGATGTACTTGAGAATGGCATATTCCAGTTGAAAACAACTTAACAATTACCTGGGTTGGACTAGGATCAGGAATATCAATTTGTTCAATTACAAGATCTTGTCCTTGCTCTAATTGTATTGCAGCGTAGCTTTTCATTATTAAACTTTATACACCTAATATATAAAACTGAAATAAATATTTTAACTATAACTCAGAGCACTTAAGGATTCAAGAAGTTAGATTTCCTCATCATCTAAAGTTCTTTCAGTCCTTAGAAACTTAAAGAAACACCAAGTAGCAAATGCAGTTAATAGATGCCAAATAGCATGTGGTTGTATAAATGAATCTGGATTACAAAATGCTGTATCAGGATATCCTTGTAACCATGTATAAAATGCTAAAACATACATACTAACTCCAGCGAAAAACCAGGGAGAATAAGATCTTCTTTTCACTACAGGATTTTTAGAAATCAGAGCAGGTAACCAGAAAAAAATAACCCACCAGTAATTATCAATATTGGAAAATATTTCTACTGGCATTATTCCAAAAACAGCAGCAACGACAAAACCTATTAATCCTGAGAAATATCTAAAGAGCGGTGTCCAAAAACGAAATAACATTTCTGAAATCATCCATAGTGTGATAGAAAGCTTAAAAAGATCTAAGTTGATTCCTAAACTTGTTCCCCAAAACCACCTGGCAAATGCATAAATTAAAATAATAAGAACATAAATTATCCAAAATTTCTTTTTACTCCATTTACCCATTTCACCAACATTAATCAACCAAGGTAAAGTAATATACATAATCATGCTAAGGTTATCTGCCCAACCACCCCAATCTGTGTTAGTTCCATGCATCAGTAAAGAACCAACACCCAAAAACACAGTTACACTAGCATACACAACAGCTTTGGAATTTAACCCATAAAATTGATTGAATAAACGAGGTTTCCTGGATTCACGAGACAAAATATAAAACATGAATAAACCAGTAACCATATATCCCAAATTACTTAA
>CEUS01255442.1_pt1 | contig 11032 bp, 8 predicted proteins | sample 427031 | NCBI WGS metagenome assembly CEUS01 (sample SAMEA2622837, study PRJEB7988) | marine metagenome | biome: marine biome (ENVO:00000447); feature: marine epipelagic mixed layer (ENVO:xxxxxxxxx); material: "saline water (ENVO:00002010), including plankton (ENVO:xxxxxxxx)" | depth 140 m | reverse complement strand
GTAAGTCTAAGAGGACCTGAAATTTCGGATTATCATCTTTTTCTAAATCAAAAACTAGTAGAACAAACTAAAAATAAAGAAAAAGTGGTTTTTTTTCTGCCTCTTCAGAGAAATATTGATACAATCATAGAATTAAAAAGAATAAATGCCTAGAGCTAAGAATTCTTTAAGAAAATATTCCCTGAAATATTCAACTATTGAGGGCTCGTATTGGGGTGTAATGTATGGTGCGGGTGAAGCTTATTTACGTGCATTTTTTGAATATTTAAAATATTCCAGTTTTCAGATAGCATTCCTTACAACATTTCCTTTTTTTATTGGTTCGATTGTCCAGAACATATCCAATTATTTATTCCATGTGACTAAATCAAGAAAAAAACTCATAAAAGTTTTAATAGTTTTGCAAAGTTTTTCATGGATTTGTTTCATTTTAATTGGTATTTATAGTGGTAATTATTTTTTAATGCTTTCCATGGTGTGTATATACAATTGTATATGTCTTCTGATGAACGCACCTCACATTTCATGGATGGGATATCTTGTTCCAGCCAGAATAAGGGGTAGATATTTTGCAAATAGAATTCAGGTAATTAGAATTTTTATGTTTGTATCCACTCTTATCTGTGGTTTGGTTTTGGATTTTTTCAGGGAGAATACTATCAATGGTTTTCTCATCATATTTTCAGTTGCGTTTGTATCCAGGATGATTTCATTAATACCTTTGAATAAAAAATACGAGCAGCCTTACTCAGAAGATGATGAGCAGCAAAATAGAATCGATATAAGAGCAGAAAAATATGAGCCTATAAAAAATTTTTTTGTCTTCAACGCATTATTTGATTTTTCCATTTCAATTAATGGACCGCTGGTGATTGTTTACTGGATGCGTGATCTAGGGTTTAATTATTTTGAACTAGCTATCATAACGGCTTCTAGTCAATTTGTTGGAGTAATCGGACAACGATTCTGGGGGAAAATAATAGATAATTTAGGTTCAGATCGCATAATGTTTATAACTGCTTCAATTATTACTTTTTTGCCACTGGCACTAATTGCATATTATTTCTTGCCTAAAGTATTAATCTTTCCGGCTGCAATTCTGGCTGAATCATTATCTGTGTGGATATACTCCGGCAACAATATATCAATGGATAACAAAAAAAGATATGAGATGATGAAAGGAGAAAATGTTATTCAGCTTTCCTCAAAAAATCTATTTTACAGAGGGACTGGAGTTTTTTTTGGCGGCATTATTGGTGGTTATCTTTCATCGATTGATATCTCATCTATGCCGATGATTGCTACACCACTACATATTGTAATGATTATCTCCTGTATATTTAGAATATTGGTGTGGTCATATTTCCTGCTTGCGTCAAAAAAATTTTAAAGGGATACTTACTGAATTTTGTAGTGGGAACATATATTCAATGGTAGTGTGATCAAAAATCAGTATAAATTGCAAATGTTTTAGGTAGTTAAAAAAATATATGTTCTCAATTGCACTAGACATAGGGACTTCTTTCGTAAAGGCATCTCTCTTTGATTGTAATAAAGGTATTACAACCGCATTAGAGAATTCACCAGATAAATGGCTGGAACATTTCAAAAATAAAATACTTAAATAATTAGAGTCTAGGAGTGATAAAGAATTTTATTGAGCAGAAATCTTTTTTGCGCAGTGTAGTTAAGAAAGTAAAACTGGAATCTATATCTGGTTCCAGTATTGAACTAAATACCATTACCTGTCCAGAAAAATATAAACCACTAACTTCACTAGATATTAACCCACTGGAATCTGCAGACATAAAAAACGGTAAAAAAGTAAAGAGTAATATCAGAATAGATATATTAATTGATGAAACACTTAGGGTACGATTTTATTATGGGGAGCGAGTCTCACCCAATCAAACAGAGATGCTAATCTCGAAGCCGAAATTTCAGAAAAGTATTAATTATAGTTTCAGAGATAAGAATAATTTGGTATTTAAATCTCTCAATCTTAAAGATAATGAGTCATACAATCTATCGAAAAATGTCAATCAGAATCTTGCAGCATTAGTTGTGGAAACAAAACGAACTCAATTTAAAATTCAATTTGAACCTTTTTCAATAAGTGGGAATCATAAGGATGGATGGTGCTTTGAAGTTGGAGGGCGTGAAAAAAATAATTTTGAAAGGTGGGATAGTCATAATACTGGCATTTGTGAAAGTATAGATTCTGATAAAAAAGTAGTAGTTGAAAACTTTTCTCTTGATTCTCAGGAAGGGGTCTATGGTTTTGGAGAAAAATTTGTAAAACTAAATAAAGTTGGCCAAACATTAGATTTGAATATGGAAGATGCTTTTGGTGTCCTATCTCCAAGATCATATAAGAATGTACCATTTTTTGTAAGTACGAAAGGCTACGGTGTGTTTTTTAATCACAGTTCTCTAATGACCTTTTGGGTGGGCAGTAGTTCTGCTGCGGATATTCAGGTGGCTATAGATGATGAATTCCTTGATTATTTTATCTTTATGGGGTCAATTAAAGAAATATTACATAAATATACTTACTACACTGGTAGGGGGAACCTGCCGCCTGAATGGAGTTTCGGTTACTGGCAGAGTAAGATTAGTTATAAATCTGCAGATGAGACTCTTGAAATTGTAAAAAGAATGAGAAAAGAAAATATGCCGGTTGACGTAGTTCATTTGGATACACATTGGTTCAAGGAAGACTGGTACTGTGATCTTGAGTTTGATAAAAAAAGATTCCCTGATCCTAAGAAATACCTTAAAGAAATGAACGAATTGGGTGTAAAAGTCTCATTATGGCAGCTACCCTATATACCCATCGGATCTAAGCTATTTGAATCAATTAAAGAAGTAGATGGTTTCGTAAAAACAGGATCAGGCGATATTTATGATATTGGTCTTCGTTTTACGCCGGGCTTTGATGGAATAGTAGGAATAATAGATTTCACAAATAAAAAAGCGGTTAAAATATATCAGAATGCACTTGATAGATTACTTAAGATGGGTGTTTCTGCATTCAAGGTTGATTTTGGAGAATCAGCTCCGACAGATGGAAAATATTTTGATGGTACACCTGGAAAAATTATGCATAATCTTTATCCGTTATTATATAGTAAGGTAGTGGATGATGTTGTTTTTCGTAGAAAAAAGTATCATTTGAATTGGGCAAGATCAGCCTGGGCAGGTTCCCAGAGATATCCTTTACATTGGGGTGGAGATAATAGCCCCAACTTCTATAATATTATTCCGCAGATCGTAGGTGGTTTAAGTTTTGGTTTATCTGGTTTCCAGTTTTGGAGTCATGATATTGGTGGATTCCAAGGAGATACTAATGATGATTTATTAATTAGATGGATGCAATTAGGTGCATTTGCATCCCATACAAGAATACATGGTATTGGGAAAAGAGAAATATACAGCTTTAGTAAAAAAGTGCAGGAAGCTTCTTTAAAAATATTAAGGCTAAGATATAGTATCTTACCATATATCCTATCATCTGCGCAATTATGTCTAGAAAAATCTTTGCCTATGATGAGAGCTTTAATCATTGAATTTCAAAATGATTTAAATGTATTGAACATTGAAGATCAATTTCTTTTTGGTGATAGTATCCTAGTTGCTCCAATACATAAAGTTTCAGAGAAAGGAAGAAAAATTTATTTTCCTGAAGGACGCTGGGCAAATTGGTGGAATGGAGAAAATATAACCGGCCCTGTTTGGAAGTATATTAGTGTAGACCATACAGAGATACCACTTTTTATCAGAGAAGGAAGAATAATACCAATGTGTAAACCAAAAAATTATATTGAAAAAAAATATTTAAGGCCTGAAGAAGTTATTTTAAATCCATTTGTGAGACCAGGATCTACGGAAATGCCATTATATCCTGATGGATTGATAAGGTACCATTTCGATGGCAATAGCCACAAGGCTATTATTCAAAATACAAAAAAGATTAATCTGAGAGCTATTGGTCTAGAATCAATTGATATAGAATATGTTTAATATATTAATATTTTTGATACAAAATGGGTAAACCAGGCTTTTTATTTATTAAAACAGACTATCAAAGAGATATTGATTCAGGATTATTAGAAAAATTGGATCAGGCTTCTATGTCCAGGAGGCCTCCGAAGCCTATGCGTTGTAATATATGAAACTCAGTATTAGCCAGAAAAAACAATTTTTTGATGATGGATATTTGATTATTAATAATTTTTTCAATCAGTTAGAAGTTGGTGCAATGCTCAAAGAGATGTACTGTTTAATCGAAAATAAACATGGAAGAAATGTTGTAGTTAGTGGGGAAACAATCAATTACCAAATTCAGCCATTAGTGAACCACAGTAACCTTTTTCGGGCCTTACCATATTATAGTAAGGTAAAGGATGTTGTTAGTGTATTGATAGGAATACCTTATGTGAGGCAAATAGATCAAATATTCTATAAGCCTTCAAATATTGGTGCTGGTACCAAATGGCACACAGATAATAGTTATTTCGGTATTAGTGACCCCACAAAAGGGACCGGAATGTGGATTGCATTGCATGATGCATCAGTATTAAACGGAACGATGTATATTATCCCTGGTGGACACAATTATGACTACAGTAGCGAGCACCAAAGAGATATAGATACTGATCACTTGATTAGTTTCAATCCGGATGATTCTAAAGCGGTTCCGGTAGAAGTTGATGCAGGTGGTGTGCTTTTTTTCAATTATGGTATTCCTCACTGTACGAAGGAAAATATAACTGATACTGCTCGAGCTGGCTGTGCGTATCACTTTTTAAGGCAGGATTATATTGACTATGAGTCTTATCATCATAGTGGGTTTGAATCTATGGAAGATTTACCAGTTATTGCAGGCCCTGGATCAACAGGAGGTATGAAAGAATACGGTACCCTGATCGAAGGAACTTGGGAAGATGAAGTAATAAAAGTATTAAACTAAATTATTATTATACTCTAAGGATCAACTTTTTTTGTAATAGATTAATGCTTTGTCCACTTCAGGAGGTATCGTAACCACACCTTTCGCCTTGTTAATTGATAATTCCCCATTGTCAGATTTAGCTTGGGTTATATTATTTTTTAAGTAAGCAATATTTAGAATAATAGTTTCAGGGCTCCTACGCTTTGATGTTTCAATACTGATGTATTTATTGGTTATTGAGATCTTAAAACTAAGGCGTCTGTTATTATTAATAGGGACAGAGTTCCAAGCTATAACTGCTCCATTATAAATCCATTTATCGGGAATTCCCCTACCTAATATGATCTGACCATCTAATTTTACCGAGATACACATTTCAAGGATAGCTTGTTTTGTAAAACTCAAGCCCCATGTTTCGAGATCTGCTGCAGGAATTGTCCAACTGTCTCTATCTATGGATTGGTCAAATGACTCGCCCCACTGATTTGGTGCAGATTGATTATCCAATAAGAACTCAATATAATCAATAATCTTTGTCCGAAATTTCTCCGAATATAAAGTCTGTGTTGATATACCAGCATTATAACAGCTTCCATATTCATGCCCCCACCAGGCTCCCCAGCTATTCTCTGGAATATTATAGGGGCTCCTTTTTCTAAGGGATTCACATGCCTGTAAGGATCTATCAAAATATTTTTTCCATGTTCCTGATGGTAGCTCTCCTTTCAATGAAGCATTCCAAGGAAAAGTCGACATCATAAGGCTTGTACCAAGCCAGTTTCCATCGTAACCCCTCTTCCAAAAAGTTGTTTTATCCTGAAAAGCACACATATAATAATTGAGTTTCCGCCTCGCCATTGAATTATCAAGTGCTTTATTTAAGCAGGTATTAATATCTTGAATCTGTGCTTCAGCCCACTGTACTTCTTTTTGAAGTGAAAATTCACTGGATAAATATTTATATGCGAGAAGACCATGGATCGCAGCAAAATTATCCACAAGCAGATAATCACCAACATTATCCAGAGTACCTGATTTACGCATTATTCCGGTCTGATAAATAGGAGGATTCTTTTTTTTACTTTTTCTTGTTCGATAGAAACTTATCTTTCTTGCAACAGATTTAATTCGATTTATTGTTTTTTTATTAAAGAAGTCTCGATCGCCGGTAAACTGTAGATAATAAGCATAGCTAACTATATATTTTGGTATTGCATCTATATAATTTTGTTCTAACTCAAGTCCTAGCCTTTGAAAATAACTGCTCTCTATAATTGATCTCGCTCTTTCAAAGTCACCATCTTTTATAAATTGGTTTACCATGTCGGGGACATCATGAGAAAAAGTCCTATCATACTGATAAAAAGTATGTGGGTTCCCGCCTGATCCTCTCAATTCTATATCGCCATTAGTTTCTTTTACAAAAGATGACCAAAGGGTGATCTGTAGATTTTTATAAAGACTAATTAAATTGTTATTTGGGAGCTTAACTGGCCGAGCAATTCTTTTAAGCTCATCAGTGTAGTGTTTTTTAAGTAAGACCAGATTTCCATCGAAATTTCCAAAACTTTTTAAGGTTTCTCTTCTTAGAAAACGGTCAACATTTGATGCAAACTGGAGATTAATATTTTCTAGTTTCTTAAGTTTCAAATGGTAAATCATTTCATTTTTCTTGTTAGTATCAGGGTCTTTTTTTAGCGGGACATGAGTATTTTTATTAGAGTTTATTAGGAAATTGAAATCAATATTTTTTTTAGTTGTATTTTTTATTGTTATTTTTGAAAAAATAATAATAGCATTTTTACTATCTATTTTTCTAGCAAAATGATGGCATGTTAAAATTATTGGGCCTGCTTTCCATGATGATGAAATGCATGGGTAAACACCGCCATCAATTTTCCATTTAATTTTTTTCTTTTGTTCTATAGAAAATTCGTCTGGGTAATATCTTTTTTTGTTTAAATCTATTACGTATTGTATAATATTATTTTCCTGAGGTGATTCCATCTTCGGATCATCAGGGTAACTGGGTATCCATGGCCTTTTTGCACATAATGCTCCACCCATAAAAACAAATGATTTTGGATAACTATTTTCCCAGCCGATATATAGCCAGTGATTTGTATTATTTTTATAATAATTCATAGAGAACCTGTTACACTCCTTAATTTATAAATATTGTTTTTTTATTAATTATTGATATTTTTTAGTATTTAAGTTACGAATGCAAACGTTTACAATGCCTTAGATAACTCCTATATTCAACGAGTTTTTCCAAATTATATTTTATTAAAAAATGAAAAATTATTTAAAGGACAATAAATAATTATGCAACAAAAGTATAACATATTATACATACACTCTCATGATTCGGGTCGATATGTTCAGCCTTATGGTTACAGTGTTAATACTCCAAATATACAGGAACTTGCAGAAGATGGAGTGTTGTTTCGAAAAGCTTTTAGTGGAGCACCTCAATGCTGTCCTAGTCGCGCAGCGCTTTTAACCGGTCAGGCTGCCCATAGTTGCGGACAATTTGGATTAGTCAACCGTGGTTTTGAGCTTCGTGATCGCCACAAACATATAGCAAATTACCTGAAGGAATTATTTTATAGCACCCAATTAATAGGTGTACAGCATGAAGTATGGGATCCAATTACTTGCGGATATATGGACTGGATAAATCCTATTAACTATAGTAAGCCTAAGCCCATTGAAGAGATGGATCATGATACTGCACAGAATGCAGCTAAATTTTTATTAGGTTCTCCCTCAAAACCTTTTTTTCTTTCTGTTGGTTTTGCGAGCACACACCGTGATTTTTCAACAAAAAATATTTTGGATGATCCCCGCTATTGTGCACCGCCTTTACCATTACCGGATACTCATGAGATTAGATTAGATTTTGCATCGTATAAAACCAGTGCTAGAAAACTTGATTCATATATCGGAACTGTCCTGAATGCACTTAAAAAATCGAAGCTATATGAAAATACTCTAATAATTTGTACTACAGATCATGGTATAGCTTTTCCAAAAATGAAATGTAATCTGACTGATCATGGTATAGGAGTTATGCTTATAATGCGTGGGCCTCATAGTTTCAGAGGAGGGAAGGTTATAGATGCGATCATTTCACATATAGATATTTTTCCAACAATTTGTGATTTAACTGGTGTAGATCATCCCAATTGGCTGCAAGGGAAATCTCTGATTCCTGTCGTTGGAGGGAAAGTAAGCGAAATAAACGAAGCTATTTTTGCTGAACAAAGTTTTCACTGTGCATATGAACCAATGCGGACTGTTAGGACCAAGAAATGGAAATATATTAAACGCTTCTATGATTTTAACCGACCAATGCTGTCAAACATTGATAACAGCAAAAGTAAAGATTATCTTATTGAAAATGGTTTTTCTCAAAAGGAAGTTGTACAGGAAGAGTTGTATGACTTGATTGATGACCCATCCGAAGCTAACAATAAGATAAATGACCCAAGACTAAAGGATATCTGTAAAAGCATGCGAGAAACATTGATGAATTGGATGAAGGAAACTAATGACCCGCTGTTGGATGGTCCCATACCGATACCTGAAAATGGTTTTGCTTGCGACAAAAATGATTTATCCCCTTACGATATCTGGGATAGAGTAGAAAAACCTGATGGCTATGGATAAAATTCATTTAAAATGATTATTAAGAAATTTTTTCAAAATGTTATAATTCTGTTTTCCGCTCTATTGGTAGTTTGGTCATTATTTTGGTTTTTTTCGAGGCCATATAGAATGAGTAGTGATCTCGGTGGTAAAACAGAAATCACTTTTTATCATTGGGGAAGTAGGAAGACAGATAAAATTTTTCAGACTATCATTAATAGCTTTGAAGAACAAAATAAAAATATAAAAGTCAAAAGGATAAATATACCTCTTCGCTATGAAGATAAACTGCAGACCCTTTTTGCTTCTGGGGATCCTGCAGATATTATGTATTTGGGACATGAATTGGTTCAGAAATATGCTGAAAAGAAATTACTATATAATCTTAATCCGTTAATAAATGAAGATAAGGACTTTAGAATGGATGAGATTTTTAGCCCTGTACTTGAAACATTTATAAGAGCAGATAGCAATGGTTCCATTGGCCTCTACGGGCTCCCTTGTGAGTTTACTACACTTGGCTTTTTTTATAATAAAGATCTTTTTGATAAAGCTGGTATTCCGTATCCCACCAGTGATTGGGATTGGAAGGAGTTTGAAGAAAAAGCAAAGAAAATTTCGGCAATTGATGGTGCTTATGGTGTACAATTCAACCGATGGTTGAATAATATGCAGGTTATAATGCATACCTTTGGTACAAAAATGTTTAATGATAGCCAGACAGGTTTGAACCATGAAGATTCCACATTTATAAGAGTACTCGAGATGATAAGATCATGGAAATTAGATCATGAAAAGATGTTACCGAGCTTCACAAATCCGCTAACTGCTGAAGGTGCGTTTAAAGCAGGAAGTATAGGAATATATGGACCAGTAGGGAGATGGCCGGTTCTGAATTTTGAAGATATAAAAACGTTTGATTGGGACTTTGTTAGATTGCCCAGGGGATTGAAAAGAGCAAATAATATCTGGAGTGGCGGTGTAGTAATAGCGAAAGATGGAAAGCATATAAAAGAATCCTGGGAATTTGCAAAGTTTATGCAAACCAGAGAAGCTCAGTTGATGATGGTTGCTGGAGATGGAAATATTCCAGTAAACATTTCAGTAGCCTACAGTGAGTTCCTAAATAGAGATAAACCTCCCAAAAATGGACTGGAATTTTTAGAACCGCTTGATTATGCAAAACCGATAAATTTACCTACTGACACCAGATTTACTTCAGATGTAGCTGAAGTATTTACCGATGCTTTATTTTATGGCCATATTGGAATAAGGACTGCATTGAACAATCTAGAGATTAGAACAAGGAAAAGGCTAAGTTCACCTTTTTTTAACGTCCACTCAATAAAAATGCCATGGTCCAAAATACTAATTTCTTCCTTAATATTATTTTTTCTAATCTTACCAGCAATAATCTATTATTGGTACCAAGACAGGCCTAAAAAGTCCATTTTTAGAGAAGAAGTCTGGGGCATTATACTTACTTCTCCATGGATAATTGGACTATTAATTTTTACCGCTTTTCCAATTTTTATAGCATTTTTTCTAATGTTTACAGATTGGAATGGTATGATGCCACTTCAGGATGCGAACTGGATAGGTACTACTAATTTGTCTCATTTATTATTTTATGATGAAAAAATTATAAAATCCCTATTTGCTACATTTTATTTTGTTATCCTAAGTATACCACTAGGACAGGGTTTCGCTCTTGCAGTAGCAATCCTTATGAAAGATAAAATTTGGGGAATTAATTTTTTTAGAAGTGCTTGGTATCTACCTAGTGTTATCACTGGTGTTGGTATGGCGATACTTTGGACTTGGGTTTTTGATGATAAATCAGGTTTTTTAAATAATATTCTAAGGCCAGTATTTCAGTTGTTTAATTCTTCTCCTCCAGAGTGGTTCGGTAAAGATGCGAAAATTTTTGCTATACCAGCTTTTGTTATCATGCAGCTATGGACTGTTGGAAGTGGTATGCTAATATACCTTGCTGGTTTGAATGCAATACCGGATGATTTATATCATGCTGCGAAGTTAGATGGAGCAGGTCCTGTAAAGAGATTTATTCATGTGACTTTGCCTATGCTCAGCCCCATTATCCTTTTCCAAGGTATTATGGCCATAATTGGTTCATTTACATACTTTACTAACGCTTATATAATGACAGGAGGTGGAGAAGGAAGTACCAGTTTGTTTTATTCACTTTATCTATATTATCAAGCATTTCAATTTCATGAAATGGGATACGCTGCAACTATGGCATGGCTCTTGTTTATTATTATTCTTATTATGACCTTTTTAACAATGAAGCTAAGTAAAGATAGAGTACACTATGAAGGATTGAGGATTTGATAAGTAGAAGAAAAATATTGGTATATATTTTATTAGTGTGCGGGTCATTCATATTTATTTTTCCTCTCT
>CEUS01082341.1_pt1 | contig 11032 bp, 8 predicted proteins | sample 427031 | NCBI WGS metagenome assembly CEUS01 (sample SAMEA2622837, study PRJEB7988) | marine metagenome | biome: marine biome (ENVO:00000447); feature: marine epipelagic mixed layer (ENVO:xxxxxxxxx); material: "saline water (ENVO:00002010), including plankton (ENVO:xxxxxxxx)" | depth 140 m | reverse complement strand
CTCCCTATAGCGGCTAAGGCCCCTGATAGAGAAATATAATTAATGTCATGTCCTGCAGCAGAAGCTAGGGGACCATCCTGTCCCCAACCAGTCATTCTTCCAAAAACTATTTTTTTATTCCTTTCTAAACAAACATCAGGGCCCAATCCCAATCTTTCCATTACTCCTGGTCTAAAACCTTCAAAAATTGCATCTGCTTTTTCAACAAGCTTCAGTACCACCTCAACCCCCTCCTCTGATTTTAAATCTACTGCTATAGACTTCTTCCCTCTGTTAGATGCATCTTTCTTAGATCCTGTGCCTATTGCAGAAGCCCTATCAACTCTAATAATTTCTGCACCTAAATCAGCCAACACCATTCCACAGAAAGGGCCAGGACCTATACCTGCCATTTCTACTATTGTTAAACCCTTTAATGGTCCCATGTTTTCTCCTTAAGTATTTTCTTCTCCTAAAGGCTTAAAAGTTATAAGCAATTGAGGAAGTAAAGTTAACGCTCCTAATAGTGCCATGAACATAGCCAGTGACACAAATAAACCGAAATAGACCGTTGGATTAAAATTTGATGAAATTAAAACCAGAAATCCTATTATTATTGTTGAGGAAGTGTAGAACATAGCTCTGCCGATAGTGTTATGACTGTTCTTCATTGATTGTTCGTAGCTTGAGGTCTTACTAAATTCTATTTTAAAACGGTGTATATAATGAATGGTGTTATCTACTGCCATCCCCACACTTATAGCAGCTACAGTGATCGTCATAATATCCAAAGGAACTTTCATTAGCCCCATTGTCCCAAGCACTACACTAGCAGCTAATAAATTAGGAATAATTCCAATTAGTGCAAGATAAACTGACCTAAATAAAAATATAAACATAACTGTGATTACTAAGAAAACAATTCCTAGGGTTCCTATTTGTGAACTAAATAGGCTTTGTAGCATGTTGTTATAAAGAACAGCTAAACCCGTTAACCTGTACTCGTCTTTAGTAAAACCAAAATCATTCTCTAATGTATCTCTAATTTCATTTAATAATTCATTTCGCTTAAGGGTCTTGCTGGTCTCTAAAACTCTGGAAGATATTCTTACTTGATTTTCATCTTCGCTAATATAAGAACTTAGAAGAGTCTCTTTTATATCTTCTGGCAAAAGGTTTTTGACCAGGGCAAGATCTAGTTCTGAAATGGGCTGCCCATCTTTTAATTCTTCAGCAACCTTAATGCCGCTCGCAACAGAAAGAACCTTACCTACTTCAGGCAAGGAATCTAAATAATCATGTACTGCTTCTAACTCTTTAATTTGAATAGTATTCCACCAGTATCCATCTGTATAATTTTCTTCGTCATCAAAATCATCAAAATCATCTTCCCATTCATTCTCTTCAAAATAACTAGAAGGTGCTTCTAGAACAATGTCTAAAGGAGCAGTGCCTCCAAGTTTAAGATCTAATAATTCCATTCCTTGGTAGATCTCTGTGGACTCCTTAAAGTAATCTATAAATCTATTTTCTACAGTAAGCTTACTTATGCCTACTAGAGAAGTTAGAAATAAAGCTAGACTTACAGTTAATACAATAATTCTATTATTAAAACTAAAAGATGCTAATTGTAAGGTTAAGCCTTTACTAAAATCCTTATCTGTATCTGAAGAGAATTTTCTCAATAATGACATTACTGAAGGCAGGGCAGTAAAAGTAAAAGTAAAAGCTATTAGAATTCCAATAACCATCATTTTTCCAAAATCAATTACTGGTTTGATATCACTTACTGAAAGAGATGCGAAAGCAACCATGGTAGTCAATGCCGTATAGATACAAGGCTTAAACATCTCTTGAAAAGTTAAGGAAACAAGGTCTTGTTGATTTAAAGACCTATCTCGTGAAGCTATTTCTTGATACCTCACAATGATATGAATGGATAATGAAATGGAAATGATTAGAAGTAGAGCAATGAAATTAGATGATACTACTGTTACTCTCCAGTCGAGCAGGCCTAATAGGCCTAAAACAAAAAAACCTACCATTCCGCTACATATAAGAGGAAGTGCTACCCATCTTGTCCTTCTAAAAACTACACTCAAAGTAAATATGAAGACCAACAAAACTCCTATTCCAAAAAAGTTAAGATCGCTTTGTACAAAGCTCATCATATCTGAAGCTATCATGGCAGTTCCACCAAGATAGAAAGTGCCTTGGGTTGAAAAAATACTGAGTATTTTACGAATATCTTTCACAAGCTTATCCCTATTGAGAGATTCTTTATTATTTAAATAGCCAATTAAATTATTGATTTCTTCAATCTGATTTTGGATTTCAAGGTTATCTTTTTCTATAGCTTCCTGTCTCAGCTTATAACGCTGCTGGATAGCCTTATCATATTCTTCATTCTCTATCAGATTAACTTGTAGTGCCGTTGTTCTTCCATCCCTGCTAACTAAAAGCTCTGTATACAAGGGACTGTCTTTAAATTCTTCTTCTGCTAATTTAAGATCAACGCCCTCATCCTCAAGTGTTCTTAAATTATCTGCTAATTCACTTATAGGCATCTTGGGGCTAAAGAGTAAAGGTGCATCTAGATAGCTAAGAACACTATCCACCCCTTTAAGATCCTCTAATTTATTTGAAACCTCTCTTACTGTCTTTAAACTTATTTCACTAAATAAAGGTTCTTTAGGAGTGAAAAGAACAATTAAAAAGTCTCCAGTAGAGTATTCATCACTAACCTCTCGGTAATATTTAAGATCTAAATCATCTTCCAGAACTAAAGAATCAGAGGATGCATCCAACTTAAATTTATGTATATTTAAGCCCGCAAGAAAGAGAAACAAGAAAATAATAGATAAAATTACTTTAGGTTTAGAAGAAATTTGAAATGATAAATTTTTAAGTAAGTTATTAGTCACTGCTTAGCTCTATTTCCTTGGAGATTGACCCATGTGCTTTAAACCCTTCGATTCAGCTAATTCTATTTGTTTTTGTCTCTGAGCAAACCTTGCTTTATCTTTGTCAGAAGACTGGTCATAGCAATGAGGGCATGAAACGCCCTTCTTATATTTATCTGAACTCATATCCTGTTGTGAAATTGGTCTTCTGCATCCATGGCATTGTTCAAAGTTGCCTTCTTCTAAATCAGGGTTTACAGATACTCTTTCATCAAAAACGAAACATTCCCCTTCCCAAAGGCTATCATCATTTTTGGTCTTATCTAGATAATTTAAAACACCACCTTTAAGTTGATAAACTTCCTCAAATCCTTCGCTCATAAAAAAAGAAGATGCTATTTCACACCTAATTCCCCCTGTACAAAACATAGCTATTTTTTTATTCTTAAATGATTCTTTATTTCTTTTAATGTATTCCGGTAGATCAGTAAAATGCTTTGTTTCAGGTATCAAAGAATTCTTAAAAGTTCCAATCCGGGTTTCATATTCATTTCTAACATCTAATACTATTGTTTTTGGATCTTCCAAATAATTATTCCATTCATCAGGATTAACTTCCTTCCCTTTCAAACTAAAAATATCAAAATGACCTTCAAGAGGTAGTAATTTATCTTTAACCTTAACCTTTAGTCTCTTAAAAGGGGCTTTAAAGGATTCAGACCAAGTAGGTTGTAGATTGTTAATATTAAATACTTGGTCTAATAAAGTTAAAATCATTTCTAGACCTTCTCTTTTACCTGCCAAAGTTGCATTTATTCCTTGGGGGGTTGCAAAAAAGGTACCAGATAATTTTTTCTTATAAGCCACTCTTTCAACTTCTCTTTTGAGTTTATTTACATTCTTTATTGAGACTACCTTATAAAAGGTAACAATTGTTATTGAGCTCATTTACTTTAATCTTGAGATTCTTGAGCGCTTCCACCCTCACATTCCGGTGAAGGATTAGTTGACTCGTTTCTTTCCTGCCATTCATCTGCAGTGAAAGTATGTAAGGTAATTGCATGAATTGGTCCTGCAAGTTCCTCTCCTATTAACTTGTATATAGCTTGATGACGCTTTACAAGATTTAGATCTTCAAATACTTTTGATACAGCAACAATCCTGATATGGGACTCCGCACCTGGTTCTACATTATGCATAAAGCTTTCATTAATCACTTCCAGATGAGAAGGATCCAAACTCTCTTTTAAGACTGATTCTATTTTTGCACAAGCTGACATTTATAAGATTATCTTTAAAAGGTTAATTTTAGTTACTTTCTAGATTAAGTAAAAATTTTTTAAGTCTTAGTCCTCCCCCAAACCCCCCAAGCCCTGAAGAGGAGATAACTCTATGACAGGGAATTACTATAGGAATCTTGTTTGCTCCACAAGTACTACCTACAGCCCTATAGGCTCTAGGATGGCCAGCTTTTTCAGCTAAATCTTTATAAGTTAAGACTTTGCCATATTTTATATTTATCATTTCTTTATAGACTTCTTTTTGAAAATTAGTTCCCTCTAGGTGAATTTTAATTGAAAAGGTTCTTCTTTTTTTTAAAAAATACTGATTTAATTGTTTGATCTCTACCTTAAACCTATCTTCTTTTGATTTTCCTCTACGAGATAACCCTTTCAGCCCATTTAAACTTAATTCTAATAAATTAGTATCATCACCTAATAATCCCAGTTCGCCTATTGGAGTTTTAAGATCAGTTTCATATATCAACCTAATCACCTTTCCAGATTTTTGTGTCTGGATTAGCTACATTTTCTTCATGTTCGCTTCTGCTTAAGGAGTATCCTTGGACCATAAGTAAAGCTGCACTAAAAGAAATTATACAAATTGGAACATACCAAATTGCCAAGTCTGCCAGAATTTGGTCTGGAACTATTCCATTATAAGTTTCTCGAATTACAGAGGATTCAGGGAAAGAAATAATAGTCAACACTACTCCTGCAAAAGTAAGACCAAAACCACTTACTGCTTTATCTGCAAAGCTTCTTGCAGAGAAGAGAACCCCCTCTTCTCTTCTTCCTGTTTTAAGCTGTATATCTTCTACTAAGTCCATCAACATAGAACTTAGGGTCGAAAAAACAATAATCCCAGCAGCTACATTTATAACCACATGAATACACAAAAAGGTTAGTAACATAGAAGTTGGGTTTTCTTCATTTGTATTTGCAGGCAAAATTGATGTTCCATAAGTTAAATCTATATAACGCAGAGCAAAAGGAAGAGCGGCAAAGATTATCTGAAAGGCCCATACTGACATCACGGTCTGTTTCTTTCCAAACCTGTCAGACAATACAGGTGCTAAAAACATAGCAATGACAGGAGATAAATATATACATAAACCTCTAGTTAACATTTCATCAGAATCTAATTCCCAAAAATAACTATCAAAATAAACTGCAAAAGCAGCCTCTATGCCTCCTGCTATCGCCACCAGCAGTCCAGAAGCAAAAAGAAACTTATAAGATCTGTTACTTAGTAAAGTTTCGTATAGTTCCCTAAAAACTTTTCTTAAGGTGATCCTTCTTTGCGGAGGTTCTATTAAATCTGGAATATGCTTATGTGTTCCTACAGCAGTTACAATAATTCCTATAAAAATTAATATAGCAGCAACAAGACCATATTCAGACCAGGCCTCTGGATTGTACCTTCCATCTGTGTACTCACTGGTTACATTTCTTGGTCCAAACCAAAACCAAACTAAATTGTATGTGGTTAAGCCACCAAACCATCCGAAGAAATATCGATAAGCCATTAAAGATGTTCTATCTACATAATTATCAGTAAGCTCTGGGCCTAATGAAACAGAAGGAATCTCGTAAAAGGTTATAAAAACTCTAATGATGATGGCACAGATTAGAAGATAGGAAAAAAGCTGCCAATCTGAAAGACTTTCTGGTGGCGTCCACAGAAAGAAATAAGTAATTGCAACAGGTAAAGCTGCAGCATACATAAATGGATGTCTTCTTCCCCACCTAGATCTAAGTCTATCTGAATAGTAACCTACAAGAGGATCGGTAATGGCATCAGCTATTAAAACTAGATTTAATGCTAGACCTGTCATCCATGCCGGAAGACCTAAAACAGAGCTATAAACAAAAAGAACAAAATAGCTAAATCCATTATTCTTTATACCAAAAGAAATTGAACCAAAGCCATAGAAAAATTTAGTAGACGTGGAGAGTTTAATTTTTTTGTTTGAGTCTTCCATGAATTCCTTCAATCCCCTTCATAAGATCATTACCATATATTAATATGTAACAAATGCCAAAAAGTAAGTATCGCAAAATCTCTAGTATCTCTGGAGAAAGTCTTAAGTTTAAAAATCCTTATAAATTACCCAAAAGATTTATAACAAAAATAAAAAAAATCTTACCTAAAGTGCCTATTGAATTTATTTCTGACCTAGAAAATGCAATAACAACTTATAAATTTGAAGAAGCTGTTTTCCGAAGAGCGCCAAGTTATACCGACATTAGAATACAGTTAGATGAAATAGCTCTTCAAACAGAAATGCTCTCAGAAAATTTAAGTAAATTATTTCCAGGTGCAAGATCTTTCCTGTTACAAAACCATATTTCCAATAATCTTGATTATAAATACTTATCTGATTTAACTAAGAGTTTAAAAACACTTAGAGATGCATCTGAAAGTACAGTCAATAACCTGAAAGGTAAAAAGGGAAGGCCCACAAATGCTTTTGGCTTCCTTTTAATAGCCCAGATAGCTAGAGCATGTATAAAAAACACTGAGGTAACACCTTCACAAACAAATGAAGTATTCATAGAGTTAATAAGAATTATAGGCGAAGCTATTGGTGTAAATGACTTAATTAATCTTATAGATGAATCTCTAAAACAAATTAATCAAAACTCATAGATAATCAATATAGATGGGTGATGACCAAGCCCTTTCTTCTATTAAAGACAAACAATCATCTTCTTTAGCCGTTCGGTTATCTCCGTAACATATATTTACTTTTTCGCACTCCCCTTCTTCATTATATTGACATCTAATATTCTTAGCATTAACAGATGGTGAAGGTTCTTGGATAGCCCTTACATAAAAAGAAACATCTCGTTTATCTATAGAAAAACTTTCATCTTCAAAACTTATCTCACATCCATTTTGATCTATAGGACATTCAAATATTTTCCACGGATCTTGTATAAGGTCTTCGACCTTCTCATTTGGAGAAACTTGTGGAGAAACCTTAATCACTTCAATTCTACTTATAACTTTCCTTTCATCGGAAGGGTTATAGCATTCATTTTTACAGATTCTACTTAGATCTGCATCGCTAACCTTAGATTCACTATAATCTGGGCAACCAGGTTTTTGTTTTAAAGCACCAACAGCTTTTACATAAAATTTAGGATTTTCTTGAGTAGAGATATCCCCTCCCATTGGGATTATTTCATTTCCATTCTCTAAGTTAAACCAAAGTAGAATTCTATCCCCACTAGTTCCATAAGTTTCTTTTCTTTTCATTGAATCCCAAATTGATAACCTGTCTCTGCCATACGAGTGAACTGCTGCTAGTCCTCCAGTAGTAAAGAAAGAGGCCTGTCTTTCTACTTCAAAAGCTCGAAAACCCATATCAATCAACCCCTCTCTTCCGCCCATATCTCTAGATTTTGATATTGGCTCATCTTTTGGGTATAAAGAGTCAGCTACCATCTGAGATGATGGTCCATTTGCTTCTGTAGTTACAAATCTGTCTATTTCTTTATAGCCAGTTCCAGGACGAGATCTGTGATTATCGCTTGAAGCTATGAAACCAAACTTAAACCGCTTAGGGTCTTCTTGATCAAAATTTGATATGGAAAGAGCATATTGTCCTGATCCAGCAGGACGATAATTAAAAGAAGGTAAGAAACAATCCTTACACTGTCCTGAATCAAGCCAATCTTCTATGTCAGTTCCAGGAATACTTAAGTATCCTGATGAACCAAGAGATAAATAATCTTTTCTTGCTTGGACCTCTCTTCTTTTACATTCAGATTCTGCAGTTCCTTCCTTTAAGCACCTTTCCAAAATTATTTCTCCAGCTCGCCAACAACTTGGTAAATAATCTTTCGAAGGACTAGGACAAGACATAGACCCGTCTAAATCTATTTTAGCTGCTCTCCAAGGTCTATATTCTTCAGAATTACCATGGCCCGACATTACCTCAAATAGAATTTGTACTTCTTCATCATGAAAACCTTCTTCTAATTGCTTATCAAGGCTAGATAAAGGAGGTGTATAAAATCCCCAAGTATTTCCATGAGGAATCACAATGGAAGGGTAATTTAGTTCCCTTAGCTTTAGAAAGAGATCTTGAGGGGTATTTGCATACTCATAGCAATCTTCTGGTAAAAGAGATGAATTTACTCCTTCCTCACAATAAGGGGTGGTGCCCATCTCGTCTGCAAAGCTTAGAAAATTAAAATATCTATGACGGTTTTTAAAATCAAAAAAAGCTAGAGGCATAAATTGCCTAGCTGCTCCAGCAATGCTTCCTCGCATACCGTTAGTCGCTACTCCTCCTGCCCCTATTGGTCTTAACGGGACATCACCTTCTTCGATATCTAAAAACATAACGTTCTTATGGCCATAATGGTCCTCTGCATATTGACCTACTTGGGTCCACTCAAATCCTAAAAAAGTTACAATATCTGGATCATTTCTATTTGTAGGAGCATTGCATTGTCTTACAGACTCTTTTATTTCTTTCCATTTCCTTGGTGTTGAAGCTTCGGCATGGTCTGTGGTTACCCAGAAATCTAAGGCAGAACAAAATCTAGCATAATCACATGCATCTGAAATTGGATGAGGTCCCTCACCATTTAAAATAGGTAAGCTCCACAAAAAGGCGTCAGTGGAATAAGTTGAATGAACATGAGTATCTCCGAAGAGAATCTGCTTAGCATTAGGGTTTACTTTGGTTTGTGCTCTTTTCTTTTCTTCAAGTAGCCTCTCAGGATAAGAATCAGTTATTATCTGGCCCTTACCTTCAAGCTCTCCATACCAATTAAAATTAACTCCTAACGCATAAACACCTATGGTAATAAATCCACCTACTAAAGTTATTCCTAAGAACTTAAATATTAATCTTATCTTCACTTTTTATTTTTTTGCTTTATTTGCTTTCTTTATAAATTCTTCTTTAAAGCTATCTATTTTATCTCCCTGGAGAATTTTTGTTAATTCAATATCTGTAGTTTCAAAAGCGTTAGAATGAGGCTTACCCCAAAGAGGAATTCCTGCTCTTTTAAAAAATGGAATAAGAGCAATACCGGCAATAAAACCTCCAATATGGGCTAAATAAGCCACACCTCCGTCACTAGCTGAGGAGAAATCAGCTGAAAAAAACTGACTTATTATCCAAAAACTTAGAACTATAGAAGCTGGTACTCTGATTACGCTGATAAAGAAGAAGATAACTAAAAGAACATTTATATTTGCTTTGGGGTGAAGTAACAAATAAGCCCCTAATACTCCAGCAATAGCTCCACTTGCTCCTATCATTGGTATCTCTGAAGTAGGATCTATATAAGCCTGAGTATAAGCTGCTACTACACCAGACAAGATATAGAAGACGATAAATTTACCTCTACCCATCGAGTCTTCTATGTTGTCTCCATAAATCCAAAGAAAAACCATATTTCCAATGAGATGCATCCACCCGCCGTGCATAAACATAGAAGTAAGAATAGTTAAACCCGATGGAAGATATCCCTCCTTTGATCCTAGGAGAGAAGCAGGTATAACTCCAAAATTATAAACCGAAGATTCAAAGAGGTTTGGAGGTAAGGTTATTTGCCACAAAAAAATAAAGCAGCACATACCAATTATGCAATAAGTTACATAAGGACGGCTTGATGTGGGGTTGTCATCAGAAAATGGGAAAAAAAACATTATTCTTCTACGTAACCCAGATCAGAAACATGGGTATTGTGTTTAGATCTATCTATATCATAAAAGAGGACAAGCAATGTAGAGATGAATGGCAGTGTTATCCCAATAATTAAATGGATAATAGCAAAGTTATTAATAATGTCTCCTCCATAGAAGTCTGCTCTAGTTGCTTCTGGATTATCAAACCCAGCATAGCTTATTATCAATCCACTTAGAATAACTCCTCCAGCCCCTACTAATTTATGAACGAAAGCGTTTATTGTTCCCAACAAGCCCTCTTCCCTTCGGTCAGTATTTGTTTCTACCTGCTCTACTATGTCCATAGACATAGAACCAATAAAAACAAAACCCAAAGCACCAAGTGCACCCATTGCAGCACCATGTATAGCTAAAATATACCAAAGAGCATCAGATCCATTTTCAGGTATAAAGTTTGAGCCATAAAAGACATCCATTAATCTTAAAGCAACTGGCAAGGGACCTACGACAATTGTTGTTAAGAATAAACCTACTGCAATCTTTTTCTTGTTTCTTCCTTTAGCAATAAAAGGAGCAAAAAATACTAATGCAATTACAGATAGAGCAGTAATTATAGACATTGGAGCTATTACTGTTGGCTTCCATTGCCAGAAAAACTCATTGTAATAAGTTCCAACACCAGACTCTAAACCTATTAGAAGAGCATAAAAAGATCCTGATAAGAATAAAACGAACCAAGATTTATTAGATAAAGTACTAATGGCTTCTTTTACAAGTATTTTTATATTTAAAGACCTCACTGCAGGCTTATATAAGTCTGGTATATTCCTGTGAGTTCCTAAGCAACTTACTGCTGACCCTATAAAAATACCAACTCCACCCCAAAAGGCTAATGTTTGATAACCTTCTAAATCTAGGAAACTATCTAACCAAAACTCTTTTGCTAAATAATCAATACCAGCCCCTCCAAGCCAACCAAACATCATTCCGAGTGCAGCCAAAGTATTTCTTTGGTCATAGTCTTTTGATAACTCAGGAGCTAAAGCGCCTCTAGGAACTTCAAACAAAGTCATACACATTCTAAGTATGATTAACCAAAAAACTAATCTTGTGTAAAGTTCAGGTTGACTTATATCTCCGGGATCACTAAGAATAAAATAATAAGCCAGAGAAAAAGGAATTATAGAAAAGTACATAAACGGATGCCTTCTGCC
>CEUS01070109.1_pt1 | contig 11034 bp, 10 predicted proteins | sample 427031 | NCBI WGS metagenome assembly CEUS01 (sample SAMEA2622837, study PRJEB7988) | marine metagenome | biome: marine biome (ENVO:00000447); feature: marine epipelagic mixed layer (ENVO:xxxxxxxxx); material: "saline water (ENVO:00002010), including plankton (ENVO:xxxxxxxx)" | depth 140 m | reverse complement strand
ATCCATAGTTTTATGATAGCTAGACAAAAAGAAAAAAGTTCAGTCGCTTGAGGCTTCTTCCAGTTTTATAAAAAAAATTTTTTGTATTTTCAAGACTAGATTTCATATTCGTTGCAAAATTGACAGCTTTTCAAAAATATAGAATAATTAGGAACAGAGAGGGTTTTTAGGGAAAATTATTCATATAAATATGAATCTTTAATCGAATTAGAATATTTAAATTAATATCAATGAATCCAAAAGAATTTGAAGTGAATGATAGTTTTAAAAACATTACTCGCAAACATTCCTTAGAAAGAATTGAATTTGAGTTTGATAGATTTGGGCTTCCAAGAAAAAATAGAATTCAAATGATTGAATTAGGTACTCTTGGTCAATTAATATTTAAACATTATTTAGATTCAGAGGGTATAAATTACGACTTTGAGTTTCAAGCAGGAAATTATGACGAAAAAGATTTCCAAATTGGAGAAAGAATTGTGGAAATTAAAACCAGCGGCTATTCGGATGAGGAAGGTTACACCAATTTAAATGCAATTTATAATTACAACCAAATGCAACAGGCAGAAAAGAAAAATATTAGTCTTGTTGTTCAGGTGTTTGTAAATGGATATTTAAAGAACGAAAAAACTTTTAATCTTAAAAAATGCAACAAGGCCATAATCATAGGGTTTTCAACAATACAAGATCTTAAAAATTCTGAGTTAAGGTATCTTCCCTATGGTAAGGCTTATCTTAAACCATTGAGAGAACTAAAAAACATTGAAGACTTAGAAGACTATATTTAAGTTCATATATATAAATGGTTGACTTTAAATACTTGTCTCGCCATGTTGTTAATATCAAAGGTGTAAATGACAAAGAAAAAAGATTATATAAATAAAGTATTTTATAAAAATGCACAAAAAATGAGTGCAGTACCTGATGCCTGTGTTGACCTTATTGTTACTTCACCACCCTATTTCAACGTAAAAGATTATTCAAAAGATGGATATCAGGAAGTTCAGAAAAATCAAAAAAAGAAAAAACAGTTAGGAGATATTAGAGATTATCAAAAGTTTATAAACGAACTGTTAAAAGTATGGGTTGAGTGCGAAAGGGTACTGAAGCCTAATGGGAAACTTGTTATCAACACTCCGCTTATGCCAATGAAAAAAAGTGATTTTGATTCACACTACAATCGTCATATATTTGATCTAAATTCAGACATTCAGCAATCTTTGATATATAGGGAAGGCACAGAAATGTTTTTATATGATACTTATATTTGGAACAGAAAAAACACTACTAAGAAATTGATGTTCGGTTCCTACCCACACCCAAGAAATTTTTATGCACAGAACACAAGTGAGTTTGTCACAGTATATGTCAAAGATGGAAAAATTAAAGAAAATATCTCCAAGACAAGAAAGAAAAAAAGTGAGCTTACTCAAGATGAGTGGGTAGAGTTCACAAAACAGATATGGACAATAGCAATACCAAATAAGGGTGACCTTGCATTCGGCGACCACTCAGCAATTATGCCTGAAGAAATAGTACGTAGATGCGTTCGTCTTTTTACATTTGAAGGCGATGTCGTCTTAGATCCTTTTACTGGTTCAGGCACAACACTAAAGGTTGCCAAAGAGTTAAAGAGAAAATTTATCGGATATGAAATTGTTAAAGACTATGAAGATATTATTACCAAAAAACTAATGTCCGTGGATCAGGAGAAATTAAACTTAAAAGTATAATGGATCAGCTAATCAACAAAGTGAAAACAAGTGATTGTTTTACTTACCTAAAAAAAATAGATGATGAATCCGTTGACCTTGCAGTTATTGATCCTCCGTATAATTTAAAAAAAGATGATTGGGATACGTTTAAATCTCAAGATGAATTTTTAGAGTTTTCCTACAAATGGATGAGAGAAATTATACGAACACTTAAGCCAACAGGAAGCTTTTATGTGTTTAACACACCATTTAATAGTGCATACTTTCTAACCTTTTTAAACGAAGAGGGAATGAAATTTAGAAACTGGATTACATGGGATAAAAGAGATGGATTTTCAAGCACTAAAAAGAAATACAATGCTGGACAGGAAACCATTTTATTTTTTACAAAATCAAACGACTATACCTTCAATGCTGATGATATTCGTATTCCATACGAATCAACTTCTCGCATTGAACACGCAAAAACAAAAGGACTATTAAAGAATGGCAAACGATGGTACCCCAATCCAAATGGAAAACTATGTGGTGAGGTGTGGCATATTACAAGCGAAAGGCATAAAAATAAAGTTGATGGAAAAGTTGTAAAAATGGATCATTTAACGCCTAAACCTCTTGAAATGATAGAGAGAATTGTAAAAGCAAGCTCTAACAAAGGCGATGTAGTTTTGGATTGTTTTGTAGGCAGTGGGACAACTGCTGTTGCAGCAAAAAAACTAAAAAGAAATTACCTATGCTCAGATAGCGATAAAAATTTTACAAAATTATCAAGAGACAGATTAAAGCTCATAGAATCATAAATGGATATTAATAAACAATATAAAAATATTTCAAAAAAGATTTTAGCTATTGATGATCCTAACAATTTAGCTTTAAAGTATATAACTAAAAAAATTAACTCAAATAATTATAGAAATGTACCAAGCCCAGAACAAAATGGACAAAATGTAGATCAAGTATGGAAATTTTTAAGTGTATTGAATAAAAAAAAATACAAAATGTTACCAATACCACCAGGTGATGATGATGGTCGTATGACTTCGAGAGATTTTCCGCTATATGTTGAATTTAAAACGGAAGTTGAAAAAAAACTTGGAAAGATGACAAAAAACTCAATAAAGAAGAATTATGGAGTAGACCTCCACAGAGGAGGATTGATAACTAGATTCGACAAAAATAAATTAGAAACGGATCCTTTCAAAAGAAGCATAGTTTACTATTTTCAAATAACTCAGGACGGAAAAAAATTTGCTAAAGAAAAAAATAAAATTAAAAGAGACAAGCATTATGAGCTGTATACAGAGAGGTTAATTGGAGATTTAAAAGAAGATGTAGAAAAAATACTGTCAGACAAAAATGGAATAAATTATTTAACATTTCATGAAGTAATGTTTTTTGTTATTTCAATGAGAGATAATGATGAAAATCTATTTCTGGATTACAACCAATGCTTAGAGCTTTTAGTATCTTATAGAAAACTTTCAAAACATGCTCGAACTAATGAGATCCATGATATTTTGTCTACATCTTTAAAACCTTCTAATTTCGAAAATGTAACAAAAACATATAAAAGAGATTATGACAACTGGGTAAACAAGATTAATCATATATTTGAAAAGTTAGATTTCGGTTCAACTTTTAATATTGTTGATAAGGAAAAGGGTAATGCATTTCAAAAAATTCAGTACGCTTCTATATCTAAAACTAAAAAACAAATCGATCGTGATAAAAATGAACGTAAAAAATATTTTGAAAAACACTTTAATAAAAATGAAAAAAAACTTAAAACGGATAATCCTAATTTGAAAGCGTTTGAATTAGACCATATTGTTCCTAGAAAAGATGGAAAAAGAATGGAACCAGCGTATCAAAAAAACATAGAGAACTATAAGAATTTGTTATTTATCTCTGCAGATAAACATAAAATTAAATCTGTGCAAAGAAGTAAATTCAAAATATTAGAAAAACTAGAAAATAACGATTTAATGTATAAGTCTTTTGATGGTGAATGTCTAATTTTAAAATTTAAAGAGAATGTACTTTACAACCCTAAACTTATAGATGATATGTTATCGCACAATAAGGAGCTATTAGATTGGCATTAACTAATTTTCAATCAATCGACCCTACCAAACCCTCTTTAAAGTATATTGATCTGAGAGTTAATAGCCCTCATTATAGAGGAGAGGTCTCATCACAACACAATAGATACACTCTTGATGAAGTTGTAGAGATTTGCAAGATACTAAATAAATACGCACCTCCTGGAACCCTCATGAAGGTTAGGAATGTTGATTTAAGTAAAAGACCTACAACTCCCCCAGACGAAGTGGTGTACGCTCATTTCATTAATGAAGTTAAAACTACAATTGGTAAAGGAACACAAGACTCTGTAAGGAAAAATTACTTTCCCGACTTTGATAGAGGCACCTTAATAAGAAGATATGATAGTGAAAAACAACTACTCGACCCTTGGCAAGGTAGTGGTGGAAGGTATGTTGAGTTAACTGAATTTGGAAAAGAATTCATAAATGCAAACATTGAAGGAAAACAAATTGCATTTACAAAATATATCGATAAATTACTTGGTGGTTATGTATCGATTTTAAACTCAATACTCCTTCACGATGATTTTGAAGATTTTGGAAAAGATAAAATATTTTTTGAGGAGTTTCAGTTTTTTATTTCAGCTCTTAATGCACCTCATCCAGACTTTAAAATTGATCAATTATCAGATTGTATTAATTTAATGAGAGATTTTAGAAAACTCCCTATGTCACAGAGGAGGGGTTTGAACATTATGATGTCTGAACAACTAAAACCAGAGAATTTTACAGGAGATAAAACAATGAAAAGAGATTTTCATAACTGGAACAATAAAATTCAACAAATGTTTTATCTCTTGAATCAAACACCTTATTTTGAAGTAGCAACGAACTACCAATTTATTGCCTTTAAAGCAAGTATTAGGCCTGATGAGTTTGATACTAAGAAAAACAGAAAAAGAAATTTACGTGAAAAGATAGAGTATAGAAAAAAACATACTCAGAACCTGAAAGTTGATGGATTTGAGTTAGACCATTTAATTCCTTTTTCATGGGCAGAAACTGCTGTGCAGAATAACTTAATTGACCACCATAAAAATATGCTCTACATTGATGGCTATTCTCATGGTATTAAAACTCAAAACAGGAGTAAACATCACATATTAGAGCCATTAAACGAGTTAGACTTCCTTTTAAAGAGTTCAGACCCAGAGGATGAAGCAATCTATTTAGAGTTTGATAAAAATGTAATATACAACCCACAGTATCGAGATGAAATTCTTGAATACAACAAACAACTCTGTGAAATAGTCTAAAAAAAACAGCGGCAATAAATGCCGCTGTTTTACTTGTTCATTGAATCCCTCTGGAGGTTTCCCCAGAAAGGTTCATTATAAAGATTACACCCAAACCAAAATAATTCAATTTTTTTAATATTGAGTTGCATAAAAAAAAGAATGTATTAAAGTTATCTCTACTTGTTTAATTGAATACCTTAGGAGGAAAATGAAAAAATCTATACTTTACAAGTTTGTATTAGCTATTGGTTTTAGAACAATCAATATATCTATTAACTCTAATAATTCTTTAGTTACTTTGGAGCTAAGTTCTAATGCTTAAAAGACTAAAAGAAATTTGGAAAGAAACTATAAAAAGACATATTCGCCGCTGGAAACCATTAGGAGGATTGTCATATGAATCATAAAAGTTTGAGAATATTGGATGCGCTTGATCCTCTCATTACTTGGCTGAATAGCCTATCAAGTGAATTAGATACTATAAAATTCTTTGATGACGATGATGAAATATCAAGCATCTTAGGAATTAAATCTAATAATTTGAACATCAACGATTTAGAGACTAGTGAATCAGATGATGTTGATATTGAAGAACTAAAACAAGAATTTAAAAAAGCAATTAAGAATAGTTCAGATGAAAATGATCCTGAAAACAAGTTATTTGCAGAGTTTAAAGACTCGAATGACGGAAAAAACTCTGAGCCTATTCAGCTTGATCATGAAGAGTTTCTTGAAATGTTAGGCTATACACCTGAACAAATAGAAAAAGATAAGAATGCTGTTCGTTTAGAAAACTATGGCTTAACTCTTAATAATCTCGATGAGGTTAGGATTGCTAATGAATTAATCATGTCAGTGTTTGAACATCTAATAAATGAATTTGGATGCATGGTTTCTCATAAAGTGAGTAACGAGACTAGAAAAAGTCAGGTAATGGACCTTGAACATATGGCACTAGGTGGAAAAGTGTTTTTAGAAATAACTGAATCTGGAGTGAAAAGCACCAGATATTTTGATGAAGAAGAATAAGGAGATAAAAATGGCACAAACAGCAAAAATTAATACAAATAAAAAAAGTACAAACAGTACAGCAATAAGAGTCCTAGATAACAAAGTTGAGATAGAGAATATGAAGCTGGAAAGTCCTGGATTAGCAGAGCTTTTAAAAAAAGAAAAAAGCAATAACAAAAAACATCAACTTCTAGAAATCATCATTGAACAGGGGGTCAATGTATACAACTCTCTTAAAACAAGAGTTGAAACAGACTTAGCTAAAACAGAGTTCAACAACATAAAGCAACAAATGGATATCTCCCTTGAGGGAACAAAAAAAGATATGCAAAAAGAATATGTTCATTATTTTGATGAGAAAAAAGGAGTTATACCAAAACTTATTAGTTCCTTAGGAGTTTTATTCGACAATGATTCAGAACAGTTTCTTAAAGACTTACAGTCTCAGAATGAATCATTAATCAATGGATTAGAGGTAACATTTAATGATTTTCTGGATGATGATAGTAAAAAAAGCGCTTTGGGAAAAATAAATTCTGTAATAGAAACATTCGATACAAGAATGGAAAAATTACTCAAAAAAGCTCAGGATTTACAAATTAGTACATTAGAAAATGCACTAGATCCAGAAGTCAAAGACTCAAAAACCAATGTCTTAAGGGAGCAAATAAAAGAAATTACTAAAGCTGAGTTTAAAAACGTGAATGAAAATCTAGAAAAGATAATTTCACAGCTTGATATAGAAAAGGCTCAAAAAGAGTTGATTGAAAAATCAACTCAAAAGGGGACTACTTTTGAGGACATAGTGCAACAATGTTTGTCCAAAATTGGATCAGGAGTTGGAGATTTTGTTGAACCTACATCAAAAGTTAAAGGCAAAAGCGGATTTAAAGGAGACCACACTGTTCTTGTTGATTCAAATTCCTCAGTTCAGAAAAAAAATTATATTTGTTTTGAGTCTAAGGCTGAGGAGTATAAGACAATAAAAAAAATTTCTAAATATTTGGATGAGGCGATGGATAATAGAAATGCAGAAATAGGAATTATGGTATTTGATAAGTATGAAAGATTTAAAAAAATTACAGATTTACCTTTTATGCCAATTTCTCAAAATCAGGCAATTGTTGTACTCGATTTAGAAACAGGTGATGAAACTCCTTTGAAACTTGCGTATATGTGGGCAAGAACTTCAGCGTTGAAAATTGCTACAGAATTACGCGGTAATGAAGAGTTTGACCTTCAGGAGATTGAAAATCTTGTTAGAGAATCCATTTCTTCTATTTCACTGATTAAACAAGTTAAAACAGGCCATACTCAGGCTATAAATGGAATAAAGCATTCAGAAAAATTTTTAGATCAGTTAGAAACTGATCTAAAAAGCTCACTAAAAGAAATCATCAAGCAATTTGAATTAACTGATAAATAAATTTATATACATTGGAGGAGTAAATGAATAATGGACGAGTAGTCGTTTTATTAGGAGATAGCATTATTGATAATGCAGCGTATGTAAAAATGAACGAAAAAGATGTTGCATCTCATCTAAATTCGATGTATAAATGTAGTCCACAAATAAATATTTACAACAGGGCAGTTGATGGACACACGATGCAAGATCTGTTAGATACTCAGTTATCTGACGAAGGGCTTAATGAAGCAACCCATATAGTCACGTCTATTGGTGGAAATGATCTCCTGCAAAATATTTCGTTTTTGCAAATGACTAGCAAACTCTCTGAAGTAATGGGGAAAGATGCCAGGATTGGAAAATGGGGAACAAGGGAGCTTAATCCATCAAGAAATAAAGTTTTCGAAGAAACATACTTTGAAATAATTAAACCAATGCAGCAAGAGTATGAGAGCGTTGTTGCAAACTTATCTAATTACAGGGCGAAACTCCTTCTATGCACAGTCTATGAAGGAGATTTGGTTGATTCGGATGAATTTAGTGATGTAATTTATTCATCAAAAACAATGCTCTCAATTTTTAATGATCTAGTTTATAGAACAGCTCAGAAATATAATGCTGAGGTCCTAGAGCTTAGGGATATTTTCGTCTCACCAGAAGATTATGCTAACCCTATTGAACCCTCACATATCGGTGGAGAAAAGTTGGCAAAAGCAATAAAAGGCTGGGTAGATAGTGAATAAAGAGAGATTTAAAAAACTTTTAATATACAAAGTGCCTTTTAATAAAGCCCTTAAATCTTTTGCCTTTCTATCAATTTTTTATCTCTTTTTAATTTCTTTTACCTCTTCTCTTGTCCACGAATATAGAGTAGAAAATGCTCAATTGGAATATGAACTTTATGCAGCAGATCAGGAGCTTGCTTCAACCAGAGAGGCTTTATTAGAGGAGATCCTTGCATTAGAAAAAAAAGCGAAGAGAGATAACGTAAAAGATTACTCCGAGCAGAGTAAGATATCGCTTAATTCTTGTGGTGGAAATGTAGGACTATATGAACCATATACTTATACCGTTTCATACACCTTTCCAAAAGGTGTAACAACATTTAAGATTCTTTTCACTGACAGCACTGGTGAGTTAGAGATTAATCTTATGGAACGAATATCAGGCTCTTCAAACATCTATGAAGGTGAAGTCTCAGTAGATCTATTTTGGGAAGGTGAACAAGGTAGAGATAAATTAGGAATTTATGTTTTCGCTAGAGAGCGCGGTGAAGGAAATGTAAAGGGTCCAGAATCAGAATTACGTTGTACATATAATGCTTATAATAAAAATTTTCGTTACGAAGGTAACTATGTACGTGATCATCTTCGATCTCCAATTGTTGAAGACGGTTATTACAGCCTTTCATACAGACCCTCAGGCTTAGTCTGGGAGCAACATTTTTGGGACTCTCCAGAGGACTGCATTAATGATGAATGGGTTTTAGATTATAGAGTTGGAGAATATAACGAATACCATTTAGAAGAAGGGGAAGAAGAACTAACCCCTGAAGAGTATTGTCTTAATGAAGTTGGTACATATATTGCAGCTTATACTCATGAAAATTATTTTCGGTATCCCGTTCTAAATATAGAAAATGCTGGAGCATGGGAAAGCCTGTATGCAGATTCAAAAGATGATATATCAGAATACAAAACTTGTTTTGACTCAATTAATCAGGAAATGGAAACATATGCAGTAACTCATGTAACAGAGTTTGCAGAAAATATTGGGTATGGGGAAAGACCATCTGTAGGTATCTCAGGAGATTATAGACTTGTAGGTTTAAATATTGAGAGTGATTATTACGACGATGAACCAAGAGGCTTTAGGTTTAGTAAATGGGGAGCAGATATTGATCCTTATTCTTACGATGATAGTGCTCAATGGTTTGATAATTCACAATATATGGGTCATAGAAACAACCTACCTGATGATTCTTTTGATTTATGGGAACATGGAAATGTAAAAAAAGAGACACCACATTATGTATCGTTTATTTTTACAATACACACCTACACAGGTGGAGCGCATGGTTTTTATTTCTATGAAACATTTAATTACGATCTAAGAAATTGTAAGAAGCTTGAGTTGAAAGATCTGATGTCCGATACAGTCTTGAAAGAACAAGGTTACATTGTTCCAAATGGTAGTGATTCTCTATGGCTAGGTCTCTTAACATCAAGGCTGGGTGATATATGGAGTGTAGATGCAGGCGTCCTACCAGGTACAAAAGACTGGTCAAGTGAACCATTTAGAATTGCTCTTGATAATGAGGCTGAGGAATCCAGTTTATGGAGTGGAGCACCAAGCTACAAAGACCTTAGCGCAGTTTCGATAAACCATGCTGGGTTAACATTTAGTTTTCAACCTTATTCAGTAAATTGTTGGGCTTGTGGCAGTCCCGAATTAACCATCTCTTGGGGAAATTTATGGGATATATTTACTTGGGGAGATTGGGAAGAAAATAATGATTATACAATTTATGAAAATACTGTGATTTTAGACTCCTACTCTTCAAAATTAGAAGATCCCGCATATCATTTAATTCAAGAGTATGAGTTAAATGATTTACTACTTGGAATAACTCATTTATATACCTACAAAACATATAGTGAGCCTTCTTATTGGAAGCAAACCAAAGTAGAAAAACAAACTTTTGGAACAACTTATGGACTTGTTGGAAACTATACAGAAAAAGATCAAATAATTGTAAAAAAATTTGTTGATACAGTAAATAATATTATTGGTTCTGAATGGTTTAAATTCACAACTAATGAAGAAGAAATAACAATTCCTATAGAAATTTCAAAAGGACCCGTTTGGGGGAATCCTGCAGTCGACAATGGTTATTATGGAATTTTCTCTTCAGAACAGAATTCTATTTGGATGGATTCGGATCTTTATGGAATAAAAAGAGATTATGTTTTAATTCATGAATTAGGTCATAGTATTGGGCTTCATCATTCAGCATGTAAAAAAACTGGAATTGTGAGTATTGATAGTCCTGATTCAATATTACATTTTTCAGATTTTGAAATCGCAATGATAAATTTTGTATACGCCACACAAATATATTCCGTGGGAAATGTTGGATCATATGGAAAAGATATTGAAGATGGAATGACCTATGAGGACTTGGTCTCATTTATGGATATACCAAATAACCCATTAACCCCGGATAGTAAATTTTGTCCAGATGAAAGAGAAACCTACATACCTGATGAGAGTGACGAAGGATGAATAAAGAATATATAAAAGAAATAGCAAAGGAATTAAAAATGACAGAGGACCAAGCAATTTGGTGGTGGAAATGGTTTCTTGAAAATAATGAGGAACATGAAGTGATAAAACGAAAAGAAGTTGAAGAACTTACACAGGAAGAACTAGAAATAGTTATTGAAGACATAAGAAAAAGAAGAACAGGAAGAGGAATACCAATACCACCTGAGAATTTATCTTGGGATGAATCAAAAGCAGGAGAGATGATAAATATAAATGATTGGGAGGAAGAA
>CEUS01193868.1_pt1 | contig 11038 bp, 9 predicted proteins | sample 427031 | NCBI WGS metagenome assembly CEUS01 (sample SAMEA2622837, study PRJEB7988) | marine metagenome | biome: marine biome (ENVO:00000447); feature: marine epipelagic mixed layer (ENVO:xxxxxxxxx); material: "saline water (ENVO:00002010), including plankton (ENVO:xxxxxxxx)" | depth 140 m | reverse complement strand
CTGTCGCTTGAGCGGGCAGATGATGCCGCTGTTTGGAGGTGCACGAACAATCATTGTTCTGCCAAGATTCGGCGAGGTCTACTGCACTATGCCGGTCGTCGAGCTATGAACATCGAAGGGTTAGGTGAGGCTTTAGTGGAACAACTCGTGGGACAGGAGCTTGTCGGTGATTTTGCGGACCTTTACACGTTGACTGTAGACAAGTTAACCGCGTTGGATCAACACGGGAGCAAAAGAATAACCGGGATGGCGACGAAGTCGGCTGCCAAGCTGGTTGTTGAAATTGACCGAAGTAAGGATAAAGATTTTGCGAACGTGTTGTTTGGGCTTGGCATCCGTCATGTGGGTGAAGGGGCAGCTGAGCTCTTAGCACGTCGCTTCGGGAGTTTGCCGGTGCTCCTCTCTGCGTCACTTGAGGACATCGAAAAGGTCCCTGGAATTGGCCCTGTTATTGCTCAAGCTGTGCGAACGTTTCTAGATAAGCCGTCTAGTAGACGTTTGCTAAGAAGGTTGGAACTGGCAGGGGTCCGGATGGTCAGCCATCGGTCTTCTGAGTTGGAGAATCCTCAGACTCTGACCGGGCAGACACTGGTTTTTACCGGCACTTTGCAACTCATGTCACGAGAGCAGGCCAAGCAGGCCGTCTTGGAGCAAGGTGGGCGTGTCACAGGAACCGTTAGCAAGAGCACGACTTACCTAGTCGTGGGTAAAGATCCAGGTTCGAAGCTACAGAAGGCAGAGGCCTTAGGAGTGGACATTCTGGATGAACAAGCATTTGCAAAGCTCATAATGGGTGAGGCTTCAGAAAATCAAGAGGCGTCTGATTAGATTCGGAGAACAGTTCTCACCGACATGGTTCGTGTTTCGGCTTGATCTTTGACAACTTGCTGCAGAGGGACAGACGACCGCTGCGTGTAAGGCCACTTCGGTGATCTTGGACGGAGAGGAAAGTCCGAACTCCAGAGGGCAGTGCGCCGGGTAATTCCCGGTCAGGGCGACCTGAAGGAAAGTGGCACAGAAAATATACCGCTCGTTTCACACAGCCGTGTGGACGGGTAAGGGTGAAATGGTGCGGTAAGAGCGCACCGCGTCGACCGTAAGGTGGATGGCAGGCTAAACCCCGCACGGAGCAAGACCAAATAGGGAGGCGTTATTAGGGCGGCCCGTTCGAAGTCTCCGGGTAGGTTGCTTGATCCTGCCAGTAATGGCAGGGCTAGAGGAATGGTCGTCACCTGGGCTTTTGGGCTGTTGGCCAGGGACCTGGGTACAGAATTCGGCTTATCGTTTCTCTGCAGCATTTAAGAAGCTAGTGCTCCTCTTAGGATTAGAGCTGTGTTCAAGACCGGCTCGAACATGGGTAAACCATGCGAGGCATGGATATGTTGTAACTTCTTAGGTGGCTAGGAGAACACAAATGTTACGTCTTGTTATTGGAGGGACGGCTGTCGTTGTCTTCGCTCTATGGGTGTCATTGTTTTCGGAGGCTAGACTGCCCGGTCAGGTTGTAAACGAACAGACACTTTCAGTGGAGAAATATACTCCGCGCTCAACGTTGGTGGTGCCGCAGCATCCTGTTCAGAAGGCGAAATACCCTGTTATTGACGTGCATAGCCACCATGGACCAGGGCTGAGCGCTGGGAGATGGCTGGCTATTGTTGCCGAGATGGATGTTTTAAATCTCCAAGTCCTTGTCAATCTTAGTGGAGGTTCCGGGGACACTCTTAGGCGAAGCCTGGAATCGATCCAGGCAAGTGAGCATCCTGAGCGAATGGTGTTCTTTGCAAATGTAGACTTTAGCCGGGAGGTCACCAAAGGCTTTGGAAGGCGGGCGGCTGCTCAGCTCGAAAGGGACGTGACTGCTGGAGCTGTTGGGCTGAAGGTGTTCAAGAATCTCGGGTTAACGGTTCGTGACGGTCTTGGCCAGCGTGTGGCTATCGATGACCCCGAACTGGATCCAATCTGGGAGATGTGCGCTAGGTTGAATATTCCTGTGCTTATTCATTCGGGAGAGCCGAGTGAGTTCTTTGAGCCTGTTGATCGGTATAACGAGCGTTGGCTTGAACTGATGGTTCGTCCAGGTCGGCGATTGCCCTCGGATCGTTACCCAAGCTTCGAGACCATTATCGGCGAGCGCGACCGGATGTTTGAGAGGCATCCTGAGACCCGTTTCATCGCCGCTCATATGGGCTGGCACGCTAATGATTTGGGTCGCCTCGGCTCCCTGTTGGATCGCCTTCCGAACGTGTTTGTTGAAACAGGGACCATTCTTTACGAGCTGGGTCGGCAGCCTCTAAATGCTTTAGCCTTTTTTGGTGCTTATTCCGATCGAGTGCTTTTTGGAAAGGATTCTTATGTGGCTGATGAGTTTCCCTATTATTGGCGAACTTTCGAGACCCGGGATGAATACTTTGATTATTACCGGAGGTATCACGCTTTCTGGAAACTCTATGGGATGGGTTTGTCAGACGATGTCTTACGCAAAGTCTATTATGAGAATGCCTTACGAGTTGTTCCAGGCATCCAGCGGGCTTTGTTTCCTGAGCTTTGAAAACACAAATGGCAGCCTATTTGGTCACCGGCGGTGCTGGATTCATCGGGTCCCATCTGGTTGAAGCTTTAGTCGATCGAGGTGAGACCGTGCGGGTAGTCGATAGTTTAGTGGCCGGCAATCGGGACAACTTGAGCCAGGTCAAAGGTGTGGATTTGGTGGTTGGAGACCTGGTGGATCCAACAGTTACTGACGAGGTAGTGAAGGGAATCGATTATGTGGTTCACCTGGCAGCGATCCCATCGGTACCTGGCTCGATTGCCGATCCTTTAGCTTCAAACGAAGCAAATGTGTCTGGGACCTTGGCACTTCTGTCGGCCGCGATGCGGCACAACATTCGCAGAGTTGTATTTGCTAGTTCATCGGCAATTTACGGAAATGCCTCAACAATACCAATTCGAGAAGATGTGGCTCCGGATCCATTGTCGCCATATGCTCTGCAGAAGTTGATCGGAGAGCAATATGGCAGACTTTTTAGGGAGCTTTACGGGCTTGACACTGTCTCCCTTCGCTATTTCAACGTATTTGGACCTCGGCAGGAGCCATCATCTCCCTATTCTGGTGTCATTTCCCTGTTTGCCCGGTGCCTGGTGACGGGCCAGCGGCCCAGTATTTACGGGGATGGAGAACAGACACGCGATTTTTCGTATGTTGAGAATGTGGTGGCAGCCACTCTGCAAGCCTGCACGATGGCAGAAGCCTCTGGCCGAACCATCAATGTTTCATGTGGTAAGCCAGTGTCACTCAATGCCTTGTTGGATCTAATGTGTCGGCTGAGTGGTTCGAAGCTAGTACCTCGTTTCCTCGAAGCTCGTACCGGTGAGGTTCGGCACTCCCAGGCTGACATCAACTTGGCTCAGGCATTATTAGGATACCGATCCCTCGTTCAACTCGAAGAGGGGTTGCAACGGACACTCGAATGGCACAATGCGAAGGCGTCTTTAGGTGTTTCAGATAAGTGAAAAGCTAACTTTTAGAAATCTCCAGAGGTTTCACGGCGATAGTGTTGCAAAAGGGGATCGAGTAGAAGTTTTATCTTTATACATTTGATGGTGAGGCGATAGCACTCTGAGGTGTGGTTGCGGGGCGAACTAGCAAGAGTCTCCCTTTGAAGCTGTCCACTATCACGGGCCGGCTTTGCTCAATGGTCGTTCCGCGTGGGTAGGCTTCTGCCAGCCAGAGCTCACCCCGTACGTTTATGTAACCTTTGGGAGCGAGTGGTTCGGCTGCGATGCCCTGGAGTCCGACCAATTTTTCGATAGGGCTCTGGGAGTCAGGGTTGTAGGACGTTCGGAGAAATGGGTAAAGTGCTGCGTCTTTAATCACCCAGCTTCCCACCAACATGATTCCCCACGAGGTTGATAGTCCGACCAGGTGATGTAACAGACCGGCACCGATTATCGCCAGGATCCAGCCTGGAATCTGGTAGAGCACGTAGCGTCGAAGTGTTCGGGAAGGCCTGAAAAGGTACACCACGATTGATCCAACTATAGTCTGTTTTGCCCTCTAACGGCGGACTGCCTATTTGGTGGCTGGCAGGCTAACCTTGGTTGTTTTATAGACCTAGCTCTAGAGAGGTTTTGAAGTTGTGGTCGCCCAGGCCCTCCAGCGACCACCACGATGTTCGATGTCGAGGCTTAGTCCGAAGCAGTCAGATAGGTGAGAGCTGGTTAACACCCGTTCGATTGGTCCGGCGGCTGCTACTTCACCTGATACCAGTAAGAGTGCGTGAGTGAAACCTTGGGGGATCTCGTCAACATGGTGACTGACCAGAATCAAAGGCGGCGCCGAGGGGCTGTCGGCAAGGTTGGCCAAGCTTTGAACCAATCGTTCGCGTCCAGGCAAGTCCAGTCCAGCATTGGGTTCGTCAAGAACGAGCAAGTCTGGGTTACACATCAAGGCTCTGGCTAAGAGTACGCGTTGGCGTTCCCCGGACGAAAGGGTCCCGAAGCGCTGATTCGCTTGGGGAAGACATTCAACCCGCTGAAGGCAGCTACGTGCTTGTTTCCAGTCTCCATCATCGTACCTGTGCCACCAGTGGGCAAGTGCAGCATGTCGACCAGAAACCACGACTTGCTCCGCGGTCAGCTTTGGGGAAATCATGGCTGACAGAGCACTACTGGTAACACCTATGCGGAGCCTGAGACTCCGGACGTCAGTTTGGCCCAATCTGGCTCCCAATACGGTTACTGTTCCATCTGAAGGATGCTGGTAGAGTGTGATAACTTGGCAGAGTGTGGTTTTTCCACTGCCATTGGGCCCAAGCACAACCCAGCGTTCACCAGACCGGACACGCCAGGTGATGCGGTTAAGGATCATGGAACCCTCTCGGATTAAGCTAACTCGAGCGAGAGTGAGGACCTCTGCTGGATCCATTGTGGTAGAAAGGGCTTCCGGCCCACAGCTCAGGCCCGGGCTATTACTCTCCGTGGGATGATTCCTCTGAGACATATGGTGAGCCCAGTTGGGAGGTCGGCAGTGTTGGCTCTATGTGGAAATGGCCGGTGCTATTGACTAGGAATCTTTTACCGCGGCGATAAGCTCGAGTACTGCCTGTTTCCCATCTGCGAATAGCATTAGTGTGTTATCAGCGGCAAATAAAGGATTCGGTATCCCAGCGAATCCAGGTGAAAGACTTCGCTTAACAACCACCACGGTTCGGCTTTTATCGACGTCTAGGATTGGCATGCCAGCGATCGGGCCTGACGACTGGGTCCGGGCGGTTGGATTAACGATGTCGTTGGCGCCGAGGACGATAGTAACGTCGGTTTGTTCAAAAGACGAATTGATTTCATCCATTTCTTTCAGCTTGTCGTAATCAACGTCAGCCTCAGCAAGTAGGACGTTCATGTGTCCAGGCATGCGCCCTGCTACTGGGTGGATCGCAAATTCCACTTCAATTCCACGGGATTCCAGGAGGTTTGCCAAGTCTCGGATTTGGTGCTGGGCTTGCGCCACAGCCATCCCGTACCCTGGGACTACTACGACTCTCCTGGCACCATCAAATAGCATGGCAACTTCTTCGGGAGAGGCATTCTTGACTCGACCCGCATAGATATCATCGGTGCTGCTCGCGTCATCATTGTCTGGCCCGATGGCCCCCATTAGCACATTCATCAGCGAGCGGTTCATAGCCTTGCACATGATCCGGGTGAGGATTAGTCCAGAGGCACCGACTAAGGAACCGGTGATGATCAAAATATTGCTGTCCAGTACAAATCCGGTTGAAGCTGCCGCGAGGCCTGAATAAGAGTTGAGGAGCGCAATGGCGACTGGCATGTCTGCTCCCCCGATTGGAATGGTTAAGAAAACTCCAAGAATGGAACTGACGATTATTAGTTGACCGTAGTTGCTGAGCTGAGTTGGGTCGTTGACGACTAAGAGTCCCAAGGCTAAGGCGGTCAAGGCCAATAACCCTGTTAAATATTGTTGGCCCGGAAAATGAATGGGTCGGTCTGGAAGCAGGATCCCTTTGAGTTTATCGAACGCTACTAAGCTTCCCCAGAAAGTCACCGAACCAATGATGCCAGAAGCGACTGTCGCCACGGCGGTTTGCCTCGTGGGGTCATTGCTTTCCGCAAGTACCGCGCCAGCGATCAGGGCAGAGGCGGCTCCACCAAAGGCATTTAGCAAGGCAACCATTTCCGGCATGGCTGTCATTTGGATTTTCAGGGCGAACAACGTCCCCACGGCTGACCCAAGAAGGAGGCCGGCCAATATCACTGCCAGTCCAGATAGACCAGCGCCGAAAACCTGTTCGTTGCTGAGGGTGGCGACTACTGCAAGCAACATTCCTGTGGCGCCAAGAAGGTTGCCGCGGACCGCGGTCCGTGGGTGGGTCAATCCCTTGATGCCAAAAATGAAGAGAGCGGATGAGGCGAGATACGTCAGGTTAATCAAGACAGAGTCCACACCCATCAGTCCTTTTTCTTGAACATTGCTACCATCCGGTGGGTTACGAGAAATCCGCCGACAACGTTAATGGTGGCCAATACAAGGGCAATGAACCCCAAGATGGCCGTAAGGAGGCTATCAGTGGCGACCGATAGCAATGCGCCGATGATGGTGATCCCAGAAATCGCATTGCTACCAGACATCAGAGGAGTATGTAAGAGTGGAGGCACCTTGGTGATGATCTCGAATCCGACAAAGACCGCTAGCATGAAGATTGTCAGCAGTGGCAGTAAATCATTCATTACATGTGTCCTCTGACTAGAATTAGACTTGGTCTGCTAAAAGCTCCCGGACTCGAGGGTGGACGACGCCGTTGTTGTGGGTAACTAGTGTGCTCTGGGTGATTTCGTCTTCCAGATCAAGTTGGACCTTTCCGTTGCTAACTAGGTGAAGAAGAAAGGCCGAGAGGTTCTTTGAATACATCTGACTGGCGTGGTACGGCACGGTGGCCGGTAGGTTGGTCGGACCTAGGACGGTAACACCATGTATGACCTTTGTTTCGTCTGGTCGGGATGGTTCGACGTTGCCACCCCGTTCTGCCGCCAGGTCAACCACCACGGACCCTGGTGCCATACCTGCTACCATTTCGTCGGTCACGAGGACAGGTGCTGGGCGACCTGGGATTAGAGCTGTTGTTATTACCACGTCGCTGGAGGCCACTACACGGGTCATCATTTCCCGCTGACGGGCATAGAATGCCTCGTCTTGAGATTTAGCATAGCCGCCCGTGTCTTCAGATTCAGTGGTTTCGAGTGGAAGGTCGACAAAGCTGGCGCCAAGGCTTTCTACCTGCTCCTTGACAGCCGGTCTAACGTCATAGGCTTCAACCTTGGCGCCAAGTTTCCTGGCGCTTGCGATTGCTTGTAACCCTGCAACCCCGGCCCCAACGATGAACACCTTTGCTGGTGTGATGGTGCCGGCTGCTGTCATCATCATGGGAAACAGCCGTGGCAATTTTTCAGCCGCCACTAGAATAGCCTTGTAGCCGGATACTGTTGCCATGGAGGACAATGCGTCCATGCTTTGAGCCCGGGTTATCCTGGGGATCAATTCCATAGATAAGCTTGTTATGCCTCGAGTGGCCAGTTCTTGCGCAACTGATGGTTTTTCGAGAGGGTCAGAGAAGCCTATAAGAGTCTGTCGATCGCCAAGCAATTCAAGGTCTGAACGTCCTAGATCCGGATTAGCTCCTAAGGTTCGGACTTGGAGGATGATTTGGGCTTCTTCAAACACCTGGGCTCGGCTGGTAGCGATCCGGGCTCCCTTGGCTAAGTAGCCGTCGTCTGGAAAACCAGCATTGACGCCAGCGCCGGTACTGACCAACACGTCGAGGCCAGCTCGGGTTAGGTTCGGTACTACCCCTGGAGCGACCGCAACGCGGTGCTCACCGGGATAGGTTTCAGCGGGAATTCCGACGATCATTGAGGGTGTTTACGCGTGGACGGTGCCGGTCTCGAATTATCTGATATTAGTCTAGTACCGTTAATCGTACCACAAGGTCAGGGGAGATGTTTGGACTCGTTTAAGGGACTGAGGAACTGAGCCCGGCCACGTGGCCGATCGATAGCTTCCTCGATATCCGAGTCAGTGTCTGGACAACCAGGTGAATTGTGGGTAGACTCGGCTTAACGCTGTGTTGAGGCACAGAAATCAGGGGCCCAACTGCAGATTCACTAGGTTCGGTTTCTTGGAGGTGCAGGCATGACAAACGGCAAGCTGGCTGTTGCTCTTTTGGCTTTAGCGGCGGCGTTGGTTCCAGGGCTCGCAGTGGCCGAGGTACCTGACAACCCGACTTTTCACAAGGATATCGAACCAATTCTTCAACGTTCTTGCCAGGTATGCCATCGGCCCGACAACATGGCCCCGATGTCTCTGATGAATTATCAGGAGGCGCGGCCTTGGGCTCGTTCTATCAGGGCAAAGGTGGAAGCTCGTGAGATGCCTCCATGGCATATTGATCCGAAGGTGGGTGTGCAGGCTTTCAAGAATGACAAATCTCTGAGTGACGATGAGATTGCTACGATTGGGAGTTGGGTTGACAGTGGTGCCCCGAGAGGAAATCCTGAGGATGCCCCGGTGCCGGTCCAATTCCAAGAATTTGGTGCTTGGACCATTGACCCCGATGTGATCGTGACCTCACCCCCGCACACGGTGCCTGCCGAGGCTGGTGATTGGTGGGGTGACTATATCGTTCCATCTGGTATCTCGACCGATCGCTATATCAAGGCTATCCAGACCAAGGCCGGTGATCTGAGAGTGGTTCATCATGCCCTGACCTACGCTGTCACCGATCCAGATTCATCCTTGAACGATAGCAGTGAAGATGCCTTCCTAAATGAGTACGCTGTTGGTAAGAACGCCGACGTTTACCCTGATGGAAGTGGGCGTCTGTTTCCTGCTGATTCCAGAGTGCGATTTAGCTTCCACTACCATTCAGTGGGGGAAGAAGCGACAGACCAGACCGAGCTAGGATTGGTTCTTTACCCGGAAGGTGAAGAGCCGAACAAAATATTGTATTCTCGCCAACTTGGACAGGCCGGTGAGCTCGATATCCCTGCGGGACAGGTGACCCGGCACGATGGTTACCAGAAGATGTATCTCCCCGGGAAACTCACGGGATTCCAGCCTCACATGCATTTTCTTGGGACAAGGCAATGCCTCGAGTTGATTTATCCTAATGGTTCAACTGAGATGGTCAACTGTGCAAACTTCGATTTTAACTGGCACATTGTCTACAACTACGATGACCCCAGTCAGCCAATTTATCCGGCGGGAACTACCCTGCATGTAATTAGCTATCACGACAATACCCAGGCGAACCGTGGTAACCACGACGCGAAAAACTGGACTGGTGGTGGTAGTCGAACTGTCGATGAAATGGCGTTTTCTTGGATCAGCTGGTATGACCTGAGCGATGAAGAGTACGCAGCTGAGTTGGAAGCACGGAAAGCTCAAGCCGAAAACGACTGACCGTAGCTTCGTTTTGCGGGTTTGTTGGTTGTCACGCCCTCTGTGGGAGGTCATTCCCACAGAGGGTTTTTCGGTTGGATAGCAAGAGAGTGTACCTGGCCAACAGCTAGGCGGGAAAGGGACGATGAAGGCATTTAACCATCGGATACAGAAACTGTTACTGGCAGTGGTGATGACGGTCCTAGGACTCACTGCCAATGCTCCGGCTGGATTGGCTCAAATTAACAGCCGTGACGTTCCGGTCGTGACTCAGCCCCAGCAGCGCTTCAATTCTGGACAGGACATTCAACCGATATTCGAAGGTTGGACTCGGAATGAGGACGGTAGTTACAGCTTCCTCTTTGGGTATTTAAATCGGAACTATGCTGAACGGCCAGAGATTCCGGTGGGTGAGGATAACTTCTTCTCCCCTGGTGAACCGGATCGGGGCCAACCGACCTACTTTTACCCCCGCACCAATCGATATCAGTTTGAAGTGCCGGTGCCGGCAGATTTTCCATCAGATGCAGAGTTGATCTGGGAAGTGACACGGCAGGGCAGCACCCAGCGGGCCTATGGCTGGCTGCAGGCCGAATGGGAAATTGACGTCAACACCATCACTTCAAATGGTCGGACGCAGTTTGGTCGAGGGGTGGAGGAGTTGTACGCAAATGCCGCACCACAGGTGACCGTGGAAGCTAGCCACGAAACTGTCATGGTGGGGCAGCCTGTTACTTTGACGGCTATGATGACCGATGACGAGTTGCCGACGGCAGTCCCAGAGCGTGACGATGATGCCCCTAGACGCAGGCGTGACCCGAGCCTTGTAGCGCCTGATGATGCCCCAGAAATTCCAGACAATATTCCCCAGTACTCAAAGCCCTATCCGACACGTAATCACATGTCTGTGCTTTGGGTGGTTCATCGAGGCCCAGCCGATGGACAGTTTGAGCCGACCGGTTATCAGGAATGGGAAGAGGGAATGGATGGCGACGGGTGGACATCAGGTGCAGTCGAAACTGTAGTTACCTTCAGTGAAGCTGGTAGTTATACAATGCGCGCCTTTGTGAGTGATGCGATGCTGATCTCCAAAGCTAACCTTGTAATAACAGTCACAGAATAATCGGTCCCTGAAGGCTGTAGTTTCGGTTAACTCATGTATGAGTCCTTCCGAGGTCTATCGCCCCTTGTCCGGGCGGGGAAGCAGTCTGAGGCTTCGGGCGATTTGGCACACCGAGACTGCTAGGCAGACCGCACCGATTGGAACGAGTAGAATTCCTAGACCAGGGTCTCCTCCGTAAAACTGGACCCCACCAGCAAAGAACCCACCTGGCAGCAAGAGGCTCGCGGCGACGAGGCCGGTTGAGGTTGTTCTGAGAGAAGAACTGGTGGCGATATCTGGAAAAACTCGAAGGGATACTGCAAAGAGGATGTGTACGAGACCAAGGAGTGCACCATGGGCATGGGCTAGAGTCCACATGAATCGCCGAGTTTCGTTTGAGACGTCGAGGTAAAACCCAACCTTGAACCCATGTAACAGTTCGAGTGCTAAGCCAAGACTGAGAAAACCCCAGAGGGACCACCACC
>CEUS01035013.1_pt1 | contig 11039 bp, 9 predicted proteins | sample 427031 | NCBI WGS metagenome assembly CEUS01 (sample SAMEA2622837, study PRJEB7988) | marine metagenome | biome: marine biome (ENVO:00000447); feature: marine epipelagic mixed layer (ENVO:xxxxxxxxx); material: "saline water (ENVO:00002010), including plankton (ENVO:xxxxxxxx)" | depth 140 m | reverse complement strand
CTAATTGCTATTTCTTCCGGTGTTCTCGCATTTATATCAAGACCAATGGGCGATCGTATCTCCTTGACACGTTCTGGAGAAATACCATTTTTCAAAAGATCTTCGTATATCAGAATCGTCTTCCGTTTACTTCCTAATAAACCTACGTAAAGAGCGGAGGTGTTCGCAGCAGCGGAGAGGGCAACATTATCGAATCGATGTCCTCTGGTTGCTATTATGATAAAAGAATTAGCGTTTACTGGAAACTTTTCAAGAACCACCTCAGGTTTCCCTGTAAGTACGATATCTGCTTCAGGAAATCTTTTTGCATTTGCAAATTCCTCTCGGTCATCGCTCACAAATATCCTGAATCCTAGCGATTTTGCTTGATTCGATATCGCCTTTGATACATGCCCTGCACCACACAATATCAATTGAGGGGGAGTTGTATATCCTTCTATAAAATACTCCGTACCATCTTTAGATTTCACAAATTCATTCATTCCATGGAGCATGACAGACTTAGCTTTAGATATTGCTTCATCATCTAAACTGGACAAACCTAACGAACCGTCCGTGGTACCATCCTGTCTAATTAGCAACTTTGTGCCCAGTGCGGTATCAGAATCTCCTAAAGGTTTTATTAAGGTAGCCACAGCCACAGATTGACCCCCTGCATACGCATTCTCTATTTCCTGCACATAAGGAAGGTACCCTTCCGGGGTGTAAACTGGATCAATCAGAAAATACATCGTCCCACCACAAACAAGACCATCCTGAGCTGCTATATCTTCATTCAATTCGTAGGATCTGAATTGAGTAGTTCCCTTCCTTTTCATCAATTCCTTAGCGGCGAACCATATGTCCCCCTCTACACACCCTCCTCCCAAGGTACCTACACCGCTCCCATCATTTCGTACCAGAAGTTTAGCTCCTGGTTTTTGAGGAGTAGACCCTTTAGTCCGAACAACTGTAGCTAAAACAACTTGTTTATGACTATTAAGTTCTTTAATAGCTTCTCGAAATACTTCTTGCATAAAACCTCATAACGAAACAAGTTAGAATAAAAGGGTAACAATTACCCTTGATGCTTACCACCTAAAAATCAGTGAATACGTATAATTGTTAGTTGACCTATTCCCCTACCATCCTCTTATGTGTCTCCAATGGAGACTCGGTTGCCGCTCTAACAGTATATTCACTGAGGCTAATTTTGGGCAAAAGTTCCGCGGTTGCTCGCACAAAACCCTCTGCATAACCCGTGCCGGTAGCCCATCCTGCTGCACCAGCCGCTATTTCAATACGCTTTCGAGAAAAGGCTTCATAATGTCCTTGGCTTTTAAACATATTCTCTGCTTCAACTCTCTGCTCAAACCAGTCAGTAATATCGACTGAAAAGTCCCAATCTCGCCGGTTAAAATATACCCCAGGGTAAAATTGGGCCTGAGGCGGTATTCTATGTGGAGGTACCTTCGAACCAGGTCTAGGCGAGGCAGCCAAATATAATGCATCTGCTACTGCATAGGCGGTTTGAACATGGTCATCTATATCAGACGCAGACGTTAATCCGTGAGGGCCTGTATCATTTATATAAGGTGACTGTGTTATAAGTACATCGGGACGTATTTCGAGTACGATTTCAGCTAACTGTTCAATAATATCCCTGTTCTCGGATTTCTTAAACGGCTCATTGCCACTTAGAATTCTGATGTCAGTTATGCCAAAAATCGACGCTGCATCTCTAAGTTCTGATGCTTTTTGTTCCTCATAGTTATCAGCTGCTTGATTAATGATATCTAAATTTTGTTCTTCTTTAGGTTTACGTAGTTCGTCTTCGAGTTCCTCATTGTGAATAAAAGCCCCACCAGTAACTGTAACTAAAGTTACTTCGTCTCCCAATGAGGTATGAATACCCAATGTGCCCGCACAGTGTGTGAAATCATGAGGGTGTGCTTTCACTACCAGAAATTTTAGTTTCGATGTGGCCATGTATATGTCTCCCTTGTATTCAGGTATGGTTTTGTGACGATTCTAGACTCTACCCTTAATTTGGTCAATGACTAGATTCCCACCTTCTCATCTAATAGCCAATTTAGTGTGATTATTTTGTGGAAATACAAATCGTGTCACTTGTTACTGTAGAATGTATGAATCGTGACGATCTTTTCCTTTATTTATATTAGAATGAAATCATCAGACTATTAATAGGATTTTTATGGCTAATCCAAATTTGATGTTTTACACAGATGCTCGCCACCCTCTCGTATATATGTATGAGCCACCAATGTATAAGGAAGAATTTGAATCGACAGTAGACGAACTAGTTGGCACACCAATCGAAGCATTAATGTTTTGCCTCGGAGATGGCAGGACAATGCAACATGACACCAAGGTAGGTGAGATATGGGGCCGTAATGTAGAGATGTGGAAACACCATATATTTAAAAGGGCTTACGACAACGTCGAAAGCCTAATGGATGCCGGATTTGATCCTCTTTCGATAGCATGCAATCGAGCCCGCGAGAAAAACATTTTGTTTTATCCTACGCTACTTTTACAATTAGAAAGTGGTGTACGTGACGGGCCAGGTTACGACGTCAGAAGTTCCGATTTTCGTTTAAATAACAAACATTTTGATATAGGAGCCAGAGGGGATCTCAAATCAGATTTTCCTGGAAATAATTGTGCTGACTTTAAGCATCTAGAAGTTCGCAACGAAAGATTGGATATTGTTAATGAAGTTTCATCTAATTATCAAATAGATGGCTTCGAGCTTCAATTCAATTTCTGGCCCTATTATTTTCACCCAGTCGAAGTTGATGTAAATACAGATTTGATGACAGATTTTGTCAGGAATGTCCACAAAATTCTGAAGAAGGCCTCCATTCAACGAGAATTAGTTATTACAATCCCTGCCAATCTTAAAGATTGTCTTTCCATAGGATTAGATGTGTTGGAATGGGTACGCGAAGGTATCGTAGACGTCATAGTAGCGCAGCCAATTAAGCGTCCCGATGTTATAGATCCTAACGCATCCTATATTGTGTATGATCCTAGTTATTTGAATGATATTAAAGAACTTTCCGAGTCTGTTAAATATACGAATACAAGAGTCCATGCCACCTTAGCCGGAACACTCGACTCTGATCGAAACGGACATGCCCCTATTGATATGATACGCGCAGCGGCATGTTCTATATGGGATCAGGGTGTAGATGGTCTATATATAGACTGGTTTGCGTCATGGCCATACGACTCATCTTTTTACAAAAAAGTCAGGGAAATTGTACACCCAGACATCATGGCATCGAAAGATAAATTTTACCATGTGCCTACTGGTACTCGAAGTGATACTGAAGGCAAACTAACTTGCCAATTGCCAATTAATTTAGTTTCCAAAGTTCCTGTGAAGGTAAACATATATATTTCTGATGACCTTGTTTACTGGGACAGTGTTAATCGATTACATGATGTTATTTTAAGGATTAGGATCACAGGTGCTACGGAAAATGATTCGTTTATCTTCAAACTTAATGGAACTACTTTACCGAAAACATCTATGAGGATTATCAACCAGATGTATGGAATGGATTCACCCCGATACAGGATTTTCGGACAGTGGTATGTCTTTCATCTAGACAAAACATATTTTCCTGTAAAAGGGGTTAATTCTGTAGGAGTTATTTTAGAAAACAGAGATGCTGAATCAGAGGTGCAATTAACCCTTAGAGATATAGAAATCGACACGAAATATCTTTTCGGAGCGTCTTTTGGCAAAGGGTTTATTGATCCTGACCTCGGTCCTTATACATATGAAATAACCTAATTGACACGATCTGAAAATATGTAATTGACGATAAATCCAAATATATGGGAGACCAACTAAAGTGGAAGATGGAATAGTAGTTTCTGAATCAGTTGAAAGAGATTTTTGTGAATCGGCCCTTCAGATCAAAATATCAGATTCTGATGCCGCATTGATAGCCGATACCCTTGTGGAATCTGACCTTAGAGGCGTTTATTCACATGGTATTCAGATTATGCCCAGATATATAAGGGGGCTGTCTGATGGGATAAATCCACGACCAACAATCACTAAGATTGTTGATGCGGGTGCCTTAGTAACTCTTGATGGTGGTGGTGGTATGGGGCAAATAGTTTCGTTCGAGGGAATGAATATTGCTATTGAAAGAGCAAGAGTTCATGGAATAGGATCCGTTACCGTTCGGAATTCTAACCATATGGGTGCATTATCGTACTATGGGGCAATGGCAGCAAAGGAAGGGATGATAGGAATGTGTTTCAGTAACGCCCCAGCTATCATGGCTCCTTGGGGTGGCATCACTGAAACCTTGGGGAATAATCCTGCGTGTTTTTCAGTTCCTGCAGGAAAGTCATATCCCATAATTTTGGATATGGCGGTAAGTACAGCAGCTCGTAATAAGGTACGAGTCGCTGCCGCGAAAGGCGAGAAATTGCCTGCTGGGTGGGCATTAGATAAGGAAGGACACCCTACTACTGATCCAGACGTAGCACTTGCCGGCTTATTAGCTCCTATGGCGCAGGCCAAAGGCTTTGGTCTAGCCGTAGTTATAGAATCATTAACCAGCATATTAGGGGGAGGCCTAATAGGGAAAGATGTACCGAGAGATACCCTGTTTTCAATAGATGTATTTAAACCCGTACATGTAAGTCATTATTTCCAAGCCATCGATGTGAGTAAATTAATGGACTTGGATGAATTTAAATCAAGAGTAGACGAATTGTCTGATCAGGTGCATGAGACAGAGATGGCATCGAATACAGATGCGGTGTATATGCCAGGTGAAATTGAATTCCTTACGAAAGAGGATCGCAAGAAGAATGGAATTCCTATATCTTCAGCCGTCCTAAGTACTTTGGACCGGATTGCTGACGAGATTGGGATTTCAAAATTGCCTAGATAGGTTATTTATAGGTGCTATCGACATGAATGTTTATGAATGTGCGAAGACTAAAATGGCGGTCAGGAATTTTAAGAAAGATAGCTTGCCTGATTCACTTATACTTCGAATTCTTGAAGCAGGTAGATATGCGCCAAGTTCAGATAATTACCAACCTTGGCACTTTCTAGTCATAAAAGATACATCAGTTTTACAGAATGCAGTGAAAATTGGTGGTATACGCCCCTTTGTTGCTGAAGCTCCCATTGGAATAGCTATAATTATGGAAAACTACGACAGACCTCTATTAGACGCAGGACGTGCATTACAACAAATGCAATTGGTCGCCTGGTCTGACGGCATAGGATCTTGTTTCGTGGGCATCCCACCAGATAACATCCCTTCGTTAAAAGAATTCCTACGCATCCCTGAGGAGTTCGAGTTAATTTCAATAATGCCTTTCGGATTCCCAAAGAGCAATATGAAAATCCGTTCAAAGCGTCGCAAGCCATTATCTAAAATTACTCACTCAGATTTCTTTGACAATGAATATGAAACGCATTATTAATCCATGAACAACCATCGAATTTGATGTCACCGAGTTATATCAAATCTCGAGATATATCTACCAACAAATGGGTCGTATTAACGATCGTTTCATTGGGTACGATTTTGACCACCTTGGACGGAGGTATGGTACAGGTTGGATACCCGGCGTTGGCGAAAGCATTCAATTTGGATCCATCGGATATCTTGTGGGTTACAGTTAGTTTTTGGATTACCAGTGTCGGGTTGATGTTAACCCTGGGATGGATTGGCGATGTTGCTGGACGAAAGAACATGTTCGTCTTAGGCTTCCTAATATTTTCAATCGCCTTGATATCTGCATCTTTATCTCAGTATTTCTGGCAGTTGATTGTCTCCCGTATATTACAAGGGGTTGGTTCAGCGCTTCTTTTGTCAAATCTAAATGCACTTATTACCACCGCATTTCCAGAAGAGGAAAGAGGGACAGCTATCGGTATTTCGGGAGGCGTAGTTGGAGTAGGGTTAACTGTTGGTCCCCTAGCTGCCGGTATGTTATTAGATATGTTCGATTGGAGAGTGATGATGTATTCGAAGGTTCCTATAGGAGTACTGGGAGCCATACTGGGATGGTATTACCTACGAAAAGACACAGTCATACGTCGAAAATATAGAATTGATCTTCTTGGGGCCTTAGCACTATTTGGCAGTATGGCAACGTTCCTAATATTTATTAACAAAGGTGGCAAAGACGGATTTAATACTTCAATCCCATTGATTATGGTTCCGTTGTGTATAATATTTTTAACGTTATATATACGCTCTGAATTTCGGTCTTTACGTCCAATATTTGAACTTCAATTGTTCAATAATTCCTATTATTCTATCGGCGTTCTTCTTCATTTTTGTCACTACCTTGCACATGGCGGTTTAGTGTTGATAGGACCTTTTTACATGATCAATTCATTAGGATACTCATATGCCACAACCGGATTTGTAATAGCCTGTTTCTACCTCACTAGGTCATTTTTGGCACCGATTGCAGGAAAATTATCTGATCATTTCAGCCCATTCCTATTTACTATGATGGGAAATTTATTGTTAGGAACAGGGATTATTTGGATAAGTTTCCTCGACCTCAATACCTCACCATTCAAGTTTGCTATAGCAATGTCCGTCGCCAGTAGCGGTGTTGCATTAGTAGAACCTGTCCTTACTTCGGTAATTATGGGATCCGTACCAAAAGATAGAATCGGTACAGCATCAGCTGTAATCGGTGCCGGAAGACAATTAGCTTTCGCGGTCGGAATAGCAATAGCAGGAGCTGTATTCTCAACCACTCAGCGAATGCATCTTAATTCCTACATCGTAGAAGGCAGAGAAAGCATTACTACCGTGACAGAAGCCTCAACTATCGGATTTAGATATTCTGTAATCGCAGGATCTATCTTCGCATTTATTGCGGTCATATTGTCTATTAGATTATCAGGATATACTTCTCATGCATCTAAACGAATAGGGAATTAATCCTGAACTATAATATTAAAGGCAATAGGACTAAGGACTAAAAATATTGCGTCCACTGCAACTAGAAAAGGTATCCACTTTAAGGCTGCGCTGAATTCCCCACCCCCAATGATTATTATCGATGACTCCACCGCAGCAATTATCACAGGTATAACTACGGGCAAAAATAGTAGTGGTAACATAACTTCCTTGCTACGTGTGTTCACTGCCATCGCCGAAAAAAGAGTTCCTAAAGTAGCTATACCAATCGTAGCCAAAGCAAGGTAAGGCAAAAGTAGCAAAACATCAAATGTAATATTGAACAGAACAACGAAAATTGGTAAACAAATTAGTTCTACAGTTATCATCATAAACAGATTTGTCAGGACTTTACCCCAGAAAATCTGCTCCCTACTCATAGGGGACAAAAGCAGGGCCAAAAGGCTTTTCCCCTGATTTTCTATAGTGAACGAACGCCCAAAGCCAAGAATGCCCCCAAAGACGAACGCGATCCATAGGATACCCGGAGCAACTAATCCAATTATCTGCGGAGTTGGGTCTATAGCAAAATTGAAAATCACCATCACTAAAAGAGAAAATACCAAGACCGTAGACACCAAATCTTTCGTCCTAGTTTCTAATAAAACATCCTTCCAAAATATAGCAAATATTGGTCCGAAGATTTTTTTCATGGTACATCACGCGTACATGTGGAATAGACTTGTCTCAGGCTTTCATAATTTGCAGAATTATCAATATCTTCTTCGTGCTTAATAATACCCCTGGACATAATTGCGATTCTATTGCTAAGATCGATTGCCCTCTGGATGTTATGTGTTGTAATTAAAACCGAATGATGTGTACGAGAATAATCAAGGATAATAGAATCCAATATATCAAGAGACTCCTGATCTAAACCACTATCAGGTTCATCCATTAACAGTATTTTGGGTTCATGCAATAATGCCCTTGCTATACTAAATCTCTTTTGTAGCCCATGCGAAAGTGCCCCGACTTTGACATGTAGTAACTCCGTTAAATGCATCTTGCTTGTAACATTATTTATCCGTTCTTCGATTCTGTCCAAGCCAAAAATACGGGCAGCGAATTGTAAATTTTCGAATCCGGTTAGACCCTCGTAAAGGAGTGTGTCATGTGTGACTACACCTATAAGTCTACGGATATTATTGTTGGCTTTTGATATGTCCATACCCGCTATATTAGAAATGCCACTATCCGGCCGAGTAATCCCAGAAATAATCTTGATCAAGGTACTCTTTCCTGAACCGTTAGGACCTATAACAGAAAGAGTATCCCCCCAAACGAGTTTTATAGAAACATCCTTGACTGCAATATTGCGTCCATAAGATTTCGTTAATTCGATTGTTTCTATGGATTTTGTATTATCTGAAGTATCGCTCATAAATATTTAACCGATCGACTTCCCTGTATCATTCAGGCAGGTATAGCTTAAAATGATTAACAAACATGAATCCCAACTTTACACTACCAATATTATGAATTAGACTCCCGTTTAAGTAGGGAGAACGATTTGAGTAGTAGTCATAAACAATACACCATACTGTTTTTTGACGACTGGCATCTAGCAAGACGTGATCACGTCCAACGTCACATCGGACAACCTGAACTAGTAGGAAGATTCACAGATCCTTACTTAGATACGTCCTTCGGATACCCAACCGTTTTTATAGATCAAAGTACAGGCAATTGGCGGTGCTTGTATCAAGGGTTCCTCTATGACCAGTATATCAATTCTGATGATGTTGTCACGACCGGAAACAAACTTCGATACAGATCTATACCGGCAATAATCGAAAGCAAGGATGGTATCCATTGGGAAATTCCGGACTTAACAAAATTGAATTTCAAAGAAGAACGTAGAATACCCCATCAAGTATTGCCACTCCAACAATTTAGAGAATGGGGTCCTGCTTTTTATGATCAGAGAGCTGATAACCCAGAAGAGCGTATCAAAGCCTTCGTATCCTTTGGAAAAGACCAGCTAGATCCAATAGCACCATTGTGGGTCTCATCAGATGGTATAACCTGGAAACAACCTGATGGAGCTACATGGCACCCAGTAGGTATCGACCCAGCAGTTACAGCCTATTGGAACCACGTTAGACAAAGCTACTGTATCGCAGCCAGGCCAGGTTGGGGAGATCGCCGTATAGCTGTATACGAAACACGAGATTGGAAAGAGTACAGCATACCGGAACTTGCTATGCAAGCAGACGCACTAGACACTCCGATGGCAGAAATATATGGCATGCCTGTGTTTGAATACGAAGATATATTCGTGGGATTCATTTGGTTATTCCACCCCGACCGTTCGCTAATATCACGTCCAGGCAAAGGATATCTAGGTAAAAATGACTCCCAACTTTCTTACAGTATGAACGGGTGGCATTTTCAAAGAACACTACGTGATCCCTTCATTGGAAACAGTAGATCAGGTGAACACTCTTCGAGCGTAATATACCCCTCTTCACTAGTGCGCAACGGAGATATATTACGCATTTGTTCTTCAAGCGCGATGTTCGAACATGGTCAGGGTCAAGGTACTCCTGATAACCCTCAAAGTGAATTGCTATTCCACGAATTAAGACTAGACGGATTCGTATATCTAAGTTCAGAGGGAGGATGGGGAAGTATAGTGACTCGACCCTTATTCACTGACGGAAATGAATTGATGATAAATGTTGAAGCCCCATATGGAATTGTTAAAATTCAAATAATGGACGAATTCGGAGATCCAATAGATGGGTTTTCCTATGAAGAATGTATTCCTATGACCGGTGATCAAGTTAGATGGGTTCCAGTATGGCAAAAAGAACTCAATTTTGGAGCCATACAAAACCGGTTTATACGTATCGGAATCCAGATGTTAAACGCTAAACTTTACTCTATTAGAGGAAACTTTTACCCCACGGGTGGACTAGATCTAGGTATATTTCAAAAGCAGGGTACAAAACCTCCACCTAATTCATTATATTGGAAATAGATTTGGGTAATATAGAAGAAATGACGGGTGATCTAGTCGATCATCATAAACAATTAATTAAATCTTTTACTGACTGTTTGGGCGGTAAACCAAAATGGGGTGACCTTGGTGTAAATATCACTTGTACAAATAGTACATATGATTACACTATCGAATCAATTAGTTTCAACGCTGAAAAAGGTGAACGTATATCCTCTGTTCTTCTAACCCCGAAAAGTATTGAGAAACCCTTCCCTGTTATTCTTTGTCACCATGGGTTCTATTCAAACAAAGACTTAATGCTGTTCGGTGAAGACACTAACGGACCTTCAAATGACGGAGTGCCTTTGTCACGAATGACGCGATTTGGATTAGCTGTCATGGCTATAGATGGAAGGGCACATGGGAACCGAACATCTGAAAAGTTTAAATTACCTTGGAAGTTTGGTAAGCCTACTGAAATACCGAGACCTTCAAGGATCACAGATCCTAAAGCGTACGAGGAATCGATCTGGGAAGATTTTGAATGGAGTAACCGACAAGCAGTTATCGATGGAAACTCTCTTGGAGCTCTTGAGACATGGGATGCCGTACGTGCTATAGATTACCTAGAAACCCGTTCAGATATTAACACCCAGAAAATAGGAACTTTTGGACATTCTAGAGGTGGAGATATAGCATGGTACCTCAGCCTGGTTGATCCCCGCGTAAAAGCCATCTGTACAAGTGGCTGTATGCAAACTTTCGAAGCATGTATAAATTTCCGTAGAGATGCAGGTGCGCATGCATGGATACCAAATATTCGAAACATAGGATCTCGACAAGAACTAGTGAGTGCTCTGGCACCGCGCCCTTTGCTAGCACTTGAGGGTGCGGAGGATCACGATCCTATGGGTGAAAAACCTATGTGGGACGCTCTAACTAATGTGTACAAAGTTATGGGAGTACCTAATAATTTCGAGTATCATAGATTACCTGGAGGCCACGGAAATTACCTAAAGGAAATTTCGTCAGTGGACCAAATATCGCGGTGGTTCAAACAATCCCTGTAGAAAATATATGATCCCTCTTTTGAATGTAAATGGTATTACAGTCTGGTCGAC
>CEUS01025060.1_pt1 | contig 11045 bp, 8 predicted proteins | sample 427031 | NCBI WGS metagenome assembly CEUS01 (sample SAMEA2622837, study PRJEB7988) | marine metagenome | biome: marine biome (ENVO:00000447); feature: marine epipelagic mixed layer (ENVO:xxxxxxxxx); material: "saline water (ENVO:00002010), including plankton (ENVO:xxxxxxxx)" | depth 140 m | reverse complement strand
AAGAGACAGAGATAATTTACAGCAAACTGAATATGCTCGCAAGACCTAAACTCTGGTTGAGTTAAATCTGTTTAATATTAAGTGTGTTATTAACACAATCCTGGTACGTTTAATTTAGACTATGGAGAATCAAATCTTAGAGTTTAGAACTGGCCCTCGATGGTCAAATAGATCGCTTGACAGTCTAACCTAACGGAATTTACCATTGGTGTTGAGCCGAGGTAGCTCAGTCGGTAGAGCACAGCGCTGAAAACGCTGGTGTCGCCAGTTCGATTCTGGCCCTCGGCACTCCTTTAGTTTTGAGCGGGAGTAGCTCAGCGGTAGAGCGCGTCCTTGCCAAGGACGAGGTCGAGGGTTCGAACCCCTTCTCCCGCTCCATTAAGCCAGGCACGAAATCAATAGTTTTAACAGATTCCTCAAGTGTCCGATATCTCAAAATCGACAGTCTGTCCTGTTATTCAAGAATCAAGATTGGAAGTGTGTGCTGAATCTCACACTGAGAAATCCAACTTATAGACACCTAATCTATCCCTGAAATACTTTCCAATTTCAACAGCCTGAGACTGATATGGGGCAACATCTTTAACCAACACCAACACTCTCAAGATATTTGCGTGCCTTAGTAGCAGCTTTGAGAGGAGACCTTGTTACAGGCGTGCCCATGTCTAGCTCAGCGATAACCCAACCGCTATATTCAATATCGTTCAAGACTTTGCCTAAGTCTGGGTAATTCACGTTGCCCTCACCCAGGTCACAAAATACGCCCATTGTAGTTGCATCTTGGATCGATATATTATCTGATTTTACTCTTTCCAAAATCTCAGTGTTTACATCTTTAAAGTGCATGTAAGAAACACGCTCGTGATGTTTTTTCATGAAGTCTACGGAGTTACCTCCTCCATAGTTAAGGTGTCCAGTATCCAGGCATAGAGAGACCTTGTTAGGATCAGTGTCTTCCAAGAACCTTTCAATCTGTTCTGTTGTCTCGATATGGGTGTCCCCATGGGAGTGAAAGGCTATATCTAATCCAAATTCTTCCTTAGATATGTCTGCGATTTTATGGGTTGTTTCTATCAGGTGTTTCCATCCCTCATCCGTTAGAATTCTGTCAGATGTTTCAGGAAGCCTATTTTCGGATGAGTAAAAGTCATCTATTAAAACTATGTGTTTTGCACCCAACGATGCCCCGACCTTACCAGCGAGCATGAGTTCTGATTTTACTGAAGGCCAGTCGTCAGGCTTGTCCAAATGGCCGTTCATAACGGTGCTAGCGATTACCTGAATATCTCTTTGGGCCAATTCGTTGAGTAGGGTCGTGGGATCGGTTGGGAGATATCCGTAATGTCCTGCTTCTATATATTTATAGCCTGCAAGTTTAGTCTCGTCCAAGAACACGTTCCAGGGGATTTGTCCTGGTATTTCCACAGGGCCTATACCCCAAGTGCCTGAAGCGACGCCTACTTTGATAGACATTGAAAACCTCCAACATACGGTTATTTCAATTTTTCACAAAACCATGTGATTGAGCGTTGCATAAGATCAAGTTTGTGCAAGTGCTCTCTTATACTGTGACCTTCTCGAGGATATAGAACCATTCTTGCTTCTACTTGAAGGTCTAACAATGCCCGGTAGAGTATACAGGATTGCTCAACTGGAACTGCTTTGTCATTCGTGCCATGTAATATCAGAGTTGGCGTTTTAACATTACGTATATGAGCTATCGGCGAATGGGTGCTATAGATGCCATCTGGATCCCAAGGGTCTGCTTGTCCATTATGAATTTGATCCCATTCTGGTATCAGCGTAGTACCATGAAAAGAACGCCAGTCATATATTCCAGCTTTTAGCACTGCAGCTTTAAAAATATCAGTTTGAGTTATTCCCCAAGCGGCCAAGAATCCACCATAACTACTTCCTGCAATTCCAAGTTTATCTGAATTTGCTAATTCATTTTTCACGCAGTATTTTATGCCATTTAAGACATCATCCCAGTCCGTGTCACCTAATTCTCCTATATTGGCTTCAGCAAATTCTAATCCCCTTCCGGTGCTACCACGGGGATTTGGTAGAAAAACTGCTATCCCATGTGCAACTAAGGATTGAAACCATGAATCCATTGCATAGTATAGGTTTAGGTGAGCCCATGTGGGGCCTCCATGTATTACAGTGACCATTGGATAGGGACCTTCCTTATGATTTGGACGTATTAGTAACCCCTGTATTTCCAATCCGTGAGCCCCTGTCCATCTGATTTCTTCTGTTATTCCAAGTACAATATCTGCAGATTTTGGGTTTGTTATTGTGATTCTTTCCCATGAGATTTGGTCTTCTAGGTTGCGGATTAGCCAGGGGTCTGGGGATTCGTCAGAATTTTCTCTTGTAACTGCGAAGGATATTCCTTCATTATCTTGGACGACTGAACCAGAACCTGTGATAGTTTCAGATCCCTTCCACAGTACCTTTTTATTACCATTTGACAGATTTTCAATTGCAAGTTCCGATCCAGAAAATCTGTGAGAAATAGTCAGTATGGTTTCGTTGTTTTGAAGCCATGTAATATTATGGGTGCTAACTGGAGAATCAGATTTGAAATAAACAGACCCATCTTTAGCCGATATAGATATTAAGCTTCCAGCATTTAATCCAATGTCACTCCAGGTTGATGCAAGGAAGGCTATGGATTTGTTATTGGGGGACCACACGGGTGAAGCAATCTGTCGACTTGATGAATATAAAGTTTTTATTGAATTGCCATATCTTGAAAATGTTACCAGTCTACTTTTGTACCAACTGCCTTCGGATGGATAGTCTGAGACAATAGCAGCAAATCTATCACCATTAGGAGAGAGGGATGCCTCCCAAATTTGAAGACCGTCTGGAGATATGCATTTAACTTTTCCTGAGTGGAGATTGACTGTGTAAAGTTGCAAGAATCTCTGGCTGTCATGTGATTCAATTGCATCATCGCCTTGGATGTATTTCTCATTTTTAGATTGGTTTTTGGGATTCTTACCGAGAAAGGATATGCTTTTACCTTCCGGACACCACTGTATAGATTGTATGGAGTCAGGAAGATTCGATTGAATGTTATTATCGATTGCCCGCTGAGCAGTATCTTCATCTATATTTTGGATGAAGATTTCGTACGTTTCGTCCGCAAGGTTTTTTGATAGGAATGCGAAACTTCTCCCGTCTGGTGACCATCTCGGGGATATGTCAGAGACTGATTGGTATGTGACCCGACGTTCTTCATTTCTGTGATTATTCGCGATCCATATGCTAGATTTTGCTGGTTTGCCAGGTTCCGTATAATTATTTCCTACGACGTAGGCCACAAATTTTTTGTCAGGGGAAAGTTGTACATCAAAGACCGATTTTAGTCTTAGGGCTATTTCTGGCGTGGCTTGATTTGGGTTTGCCACATCATAGTTATCGGTATTGATATGCATCTGGGTTTAGACATGAAGGCATAGGTGTATTTGATAGTGCTGCAATGATATTTTGAGCGGCCATTTTAGCCATATTTGCAAAATTCTCAGTGCTTGCACTAGCTATATGTGGTGTTATGACAACGTTTGGCAGGGTAGTTAGCAGATCGTTTTTAGGTATAGGTTCTGGGTCTGTGACATCTAGTGCTGCACCAGCAATCTTCTTTTCGATTAGAGCCTTAGTAAGAGCATGTTGGTCTACGGTACGCCCGCGGCTAGTATTGATCAAAAATGCTTCTTTTTTCATTTTATTTAACTCATATTCACCTATCATATGTTCCGTTTCGGGAGTTAATGGCATATGAAGGGATAAGTAGTCAGAACTTTTAAGAACAAGTTCTAGATTTTCTGCCCACTCTAGTCCAAGTTCCGTTTCGATCTCCCGTTTTCTAGTTCTGGAATGGTATATAATTCGCATGTCAAATCCAGTAGCGCGCTTAGCAACTCTGTATCCAATTCCTCCCAGGCCAACTATGCCTAGAGTTTTTCCATGAATATCGGTGCTAAGGTATGGTAACTGGTCAAGTTTCGTCCATTTTCCATCTCTTACAGACCGGTCACTAAATGAAATTCTCCTGGCAATATCAAGCATTAGTGCCCATGTGAAGTCAGCACACGCATTTTCGAGCACACCTGGAGTATTTGCTACTAAAACGCCTTGCGCAGTGGCAGCTGCAATGTCTATGTTATCTGTTCCTACAGCTCTAGTAGATATTATCTCAAGTTCCTTCGAGGAAGATAATAATTCAGAATCAATTTTGTCATATGATTCAATGAAAATCGCGCTACAGTTTTCTACCTTTTCACGTAGAATGTCGTAGGGTGGAGTGTTGTTTTCCTGCCATATATCCACGTCATAATGTTCTTTTAATAGTTCGGTTGCATCCGGGTGATAATTACGCGTCATAAACACCTTTTTACGTGTCATGTAATCCTCCTAAAGTATTCTAGGATTGAGCTAGTATGCTAAGGCCAGACCATCTCGCCTAGGGTCCGCTCCACCATAGAATACTCCTTTGTCAGAATCAACTAATACTCCCTGCGCACCGCCAATGTTCCATGCATCTAAAATATCTATTTCATGTCCACGTAAATCCAGGGATCTGCGGATGTGTCGAGGGAAACGTTCCTCCATTCCAACGCCTATTCTACTAGTAGTTGAAAAACGTGGAGCTTCGATAGCTTGCTGGATGCTCATATCGTAGTTGAGTATATTAATTATCATCTGCGGAGTAGTTTGTAGAATCGTATGGCCACCAGGAGTACCGATACTTACAAAGAAATTGCCATTTTTAAAAATCTGTGTTGGAGCTACCGGAAAGTCCACTCTTTTATTTGGGCTCATTACGTTTTTACTTTCTGAATCTAAGTCAAAAAACGAAATCATGTTATTTAGGAAAATCCCAGTGCCTGGAACCGCGAAAGCTGATCCGAATCCACCACCTAATGTCTGAGTGACGCTAACGACATTGCCGTCTCTGTCTGCTACAGACAGATGTGTAGTTAATCCAGACAGGGAGCCAGCTTCGATAGCATTTTCTGGTCTCGATTTCAGATATTGGTCTCCAGCATTTACCATTGCAGTCATCGGGTTAATCAACGTACATCGCTGGGAGATATATTTGTCTGACAGTAGTATCTCTAGAGGTACTTCAACAAAATTCGGGTCTCCTGAGTGTAAAACCCTGTCTGCAATACAGAGTTTTACAGACTCTATCATGGTATGAAGGTTAGCGGGATGTTCATAGGAGAGATTATAGTTTATGTTGTGTTCCACCATTTTCAGGGTTTGAAGAACTTGAAATGCACTTGAATTGGGTGGAATTGTAAATATCTGATGTCCTGAATATTCTATAGATATAGGGTCTGTCCAATTTACCTCGTAATTTGCGAGGTCTTCAGATGTCAATATACCACCTGAGTTTTTCATTGAATCAATTATTTTGTTTGCAATCTCTCCAGTATAGAAGTCGTCTTTCCCATACATCGATATGCGTTCCAATGAATTTGCCAACGCAGGCATTTTTAAAATATCACCTGGCATCAGGGGTTTACCTGAGGGGTATATCATTGATTTCCCTTCAGGAAATTTCAATACTCTTGCAGAGTGCGCCGTGAAGTGTCTGTGATTGTAATCAGTGACAGGGAACCCGTATCTGGCATAATCTATAGCGGGTTGGAAAACTCGTTTTTTATCCATTGATCCATAGTTTTCCAGTAGTTCAAACCATCCAGCTACGTTTCCAGGAATTAATGGCGCTTTTGTCCCAGTGTTCTGATCTTCATGGTCGAATTTAGATGGGTCAGAATTGAGAGGTGCTTTACCGGAAAAATCCAGTGCGCGTACGCGTTGCTCTCTGGCAGAATGAACTAGTGCGGCACCTATCCCTCCCATTCCTGACATGTATGGTTCAACTACATTCAGAGTTGCTAAAGCGGAGACTGCAGCATCAAACGCGTTTCCACCATCTTGGAGAATTCGTAAAGCTGCGCCAGTTGCAAGAGGGTGTGCAGTAGCTATGACTCCATTTGTTCCCAGTGCCTCTTTACGGTTGGGTTCAGGGTAGATATGGCTAATATTCATTTTATTCACCTTAAATCAGATGGTTCAATATATAATTCACGTGGCTTTAAATATTTGTTGCGTCAATGGGATTCTTTTAAGCAAAATGGTTATAGATACAAAATTAGAATTAGGATTAAAGTTATCATTGCTACAATTAGGTCAGGATATTGTTTTGGGTTTAGACGACAACACAAATCCTATTTAACATCTAGTCCGAAACAAGATGGAATTTGTTTTAATTATCCATTCAGATCAGATGCCAGGGCTACACAGAATGTACATTGCCTAAATTACAATAGACGCTGGTATTATTAAGTCTATCCCTTTAATCTTCCCCGAACCGCTCGATCTCTTTTTTCATAGATTCAGGTAAATCCTTGGGTACATTTCCTGATTTAAATTTTGCACTTTGTACATGTTCTTTGATCTCTTCAACTACTTCGGGGTTGGCGAGTGTAGTTACGTCACCCACGTCTACAAAATTTGATATCGAAGCAATAACTCGTCTCATTATTTTACCAGACCTTGTTTTTGGCAAATCTGATGTTATCCATACTTCTGATGGGCGTGCTATAGGTCCTATAATTGTAGAGATTGCTCCTTTTACAAGAGATTCTATTTCAGATGAATCTACACCTGGTTTCAGTGATACGTACAGTTCTGGAACTCTGCCTTTTAGTTCGTCGAATGCAGGTACTGCTGCTGCCTCACCAATTTCACTAACTGTTAGTGCAGCAGATTCTAACTCTTTAGTGCCGAGTCGATGCCCGGCGACATTGATGACATCATCTACTCTTCCGACGACTCGAATGTATCCATCTTCTCCTTGGGTTCCTCCGTCACCAGTCACGTACGGCCAGTCTTCCCATTTCTTGCTATCTTTCTTTGCATACTTACCATAGTAAGTGTCAACAAATCGATCAGGATCTCCATAAATAGTTTGCATTCTGCCTGGCCATGGATTGCTCATGCAGACATTACCTGCTTTGCCCGACCCTGGCTCAATTTTGTTACCATCGTCATCAAGAATTACGGGTACAATTCCTAGGGCACCCGGCCCGCAACTTCCGGGTTTCATAGGTTCTAGGGCGGGTAAAGTTGTTCCTATAAATCCTCCAGTTTCAGTTTGCCAATAGGTGTCCACGACGGCTGCTTTTCCTTTGCCGACTACATCGTAATACCAGCGCCACACCTCGGGTTCTATAGGTTCTCCGACTGTCGTCATATGTTTGAAGTTGTAGTCATATTTTGCTGGCTCATCAGGCCCAGCTTTTCTAAGCATTCTTATAGTTGTAGGTGCAGTATGAAAAATGTTTACCCCCAGACGCTCGGCAATTCTCCAAGGTCTACCGGGATCTGGATAATTAGGTACTCCTTCAAAAAGTACGCTACTTGCCCCTACGGAAAGAGGCCCATAGACTATATAGGAGTGCCCTGTAATCCATCCGATATCAGCCATGCACCAGTATACGTCTTCTGGGCGTATGTCTTGGTAATATTGTGTTGTTCCAGTCACATAAGCGAGGTATCCTCCTGTACTATGCTGGCACCCTTTAGGCTTAGCTGTTGTTCCACTCGTGTACATAAGAAATAGTGGATGGTCTGCAGGGAGAGAGATTGGTTCGACTCGGTGTCCTCTATATTTACCTATAATGTCATTTACATAGTAATCTCGGCTATTTTTCATAGCTGTGGAGGTCGATGATTTCCCGGGATAGCGTTGCCAAACCAGTACTTTTTTAACTTCAATTCCTCCCTTTTTTGCTTGCTCTACTGCTTCATCAGCCTTGCTTTTGTGATCTAGCAAAGTGCCGCTACGATAATAGGCATCTGACGTTATCAAGATATGACTTTCAGAATCAACTATACGATCCCCGCAGGCTGATCCGCTAAAACCTCCGAAAACTTGGGAGTGAGTTACACCTAGCCTAGCTAGCGCCAGCATAGTTACTGGGAGTTCAGGCACCATTGGCATATGTAAGGTGACTCTATCGCCAGTTTTCACGCCGGCAAAATCCTTGAGTAAAGCGGCAAATTCGTTCACCATTACCCACAATTCCCGATAAGAGATTACACGGTCAGGTTCTTCCTCAATTTCCGATACCCAGGTGAAGGCAACTTTGTTACCATTTTTTTCTAAATGCCGATCAACACAGTTGTAAGAAGCATTTAGTTTCCCTCCTACGAACCAGTTGAAGAAAGGAGGGTTGGACGAATCCAGAGTTGTGTGCCAGTATTGGTCCCAACTTAACAAATCTGCATACTCTCTGAAGCATTCTGGGTAATTATCTTCACCGAAACGTTCAAATACGTTTGGGTCTGCCATGTTTGCCTGACCGACAAATCCTGTAGTTGGAAATATGAATTCTTCTTCTTTCCAGTGCGCAGCTATTTGGCCTTCACTTACATCTGTTTTATCATTTTGGTTTGCCATATTCCGTCACCTTTCTGAATACTGATTTTCTCCTCGATATACTCAAATCTAAATTTCGTTTTTAATGATCGTGAAATTTAGCTAATTCAGCACTGCTTAAAATTACGAACCATTATACACAATAGGTGGAATCCTCTAGATGGATTGTGAGATCAATCATGCCTTTCTATAATTAAGGTCGCTAATTTCCCTAAGGTTTTGCTAAAGTTCCGTTGTTATAGAGATACCATTGATCATGCTATAATCGCCTCGTAATCATTCTACATTCGGAAGGAATTCCCCGTAAGGTGATGAGTTGTCTTGTTTTTCAGTTCGTCTATTCGCAAGCTATAGAGATCTGGTTGGCAAATCCACAGTATTAATGGAGATGCCAGAAGGTTCATCTGTATCGGATTTAATAATCAAATTATCAGGTAGGTATCCTCTATTGACGAGTGCCCCTGGGAAATTAGTGATTGCAGTTAATTACGAGTATGTGGACCATACCTATTGCCTGACGGAGGGTGATGAAGTTGCATTAATACCGCCGGTTAGTGGGGGAAGCAAATGATCGAAATTACCCCAGATAAGATTGATCATGACAGGGTGATATCGTGTGTAAGAAGGGATTCAAATGGTGCTGTAGCGGTTTTTCTTGGAACTACTCGTAATGTTACGGAAGGAAGGAAAGTTCTTCACCTTGAATATGAGGCTTATCGTCCAATGGCTGACAATAAGCTATCTGAAGTTGTTCTGGAAATTCGCCAACGATGGTCCGTAGAAAACATTGCCATAGTTCATAGGATTGGAAAACTGGAGATTGGTGAAGCGAGTCTTATAGTTGCTGTTTCTACACCCCACCGTAAGGATGCATTTCTGGCGTGCCAGTATGCTGTTGATCGTATTAAGGAGACTGTTCCCATATGGAAGAAAGAGTATTTCGAAGATGGTGAAGTTTGGGTGGGCAGTGAATTTTCATCTACTCATTCGTAAGCATTAATAAGCTGGACGAATAAGTCATAGAAAGTACGATTTATTTCTGATAAATAGGCCCTTGACACAGACTTTTTTGAAGGGTTATAATCTCGCCGGAGGTTTTAGAATACAGGATTGAAAAGTTTACTGAATTGACACTGAATTTTGTTCGAAACCGTAGTCTCCGTCGACCTGACGGAGATTTTTTTTTGTTTTTTTTCGGAGGGTAGTTAATGAAATTTTCTCTGTCGTTTCTTCCTAAAGAGGACAGGTTCTTTTTTTTGTTACATCAAAGCACCTTAAATATGCAAAAGGTGGCTCTTTGTCTTCATGACCTTATGGAGGACTTTGATAACGTAGAAGGTAAGGTTCAGGAAATCAAGGATCTTGAAGAATTTGGGGACGAGGTTATACACGATATCACCCTATCGCTCCATCGAACGTTCGTTACTCCGATTGATCGGGAAGATATAATGTCTTTGGCTGGCAGGTTAGATGACGTTATTGATTCTATCAACGAGGCTGCACAGTACATTTTTGAGTATAAGATAACAGCTTCCACAGAGCATGCTCGTAAACTGACCAAGATAATTGTTGACTGTGCCGCTCAACTAGAGAAGGCTCTTGGTATGCTGTCGACTAGTGGATCACGGTTAAAAGATATCCTGCCAATAACGGTCGAAATTAACCGTCTAGAAAGTGAAGCTGATAAAGCTCTTAGTCAAGCGATGGGGCACCTTTTTAGCAACGGGAGTGACGTGATAAACATTCTGAAGTGGAGAGATATATACAATACTTTAGAAGAGGCGACTGACTGGTCAGAAGATGCAGCTAATGTGTTGGAGGGAATAGTACTTAAACACTCATGATAATTGATCCGTCCTCTTTCACTTTTTTCGTACTTGTTATCATAATCGCCCTTGTTTTTGAACTTTCTAACGGATTTAACGACGCCGCCAATGCTATTGCTACAGTAGTATCCACCCGTGTCATGTCCCCGTTTCAAGCTGTGCTTATGGCGGCAATCATGAACTTTGTTGGTGCTATCACCGGTACAGCTGTTGCCAAAACGGTCGGTAAAGGGGTTGTAGATCCAGGGGCGCTTTCTGGAGAATTTGGAATGTTAACTGTAGGAGCCGGAGTCCTGGCTGCGGCACTCTGGGTATTCACTGCAACACGGTTTGGTATGCCGGTAAGTGGCAGCCACAGTTTGGTTTCCGGTGTTGCGGGTGCCGGTATTGCTCATGCCGGCTGGGGCATACTGGTCGGAGCTGGTATCCAGAAGATAGGTCTTGGGCTGATTTTCTCACCGATACTCGGATTCTTGTTTGGATACATTATTATGCTGGCTATATATTGGATTTTCCAAAAAGCTACCCCTACACTAGTGTCAGCCTTATTTGGAAAACTTCAGATCGGAACAGCCGCTGCTATGGCGTTTAGCCATGGGTCTAATGACGCTCAGAAAACAATGGGCATCATCACACTAGCACTGAGCGTTTACTACGATTGGGAGATTAAAGGTATACCATTTGAGGTGCCTATGTGGGTAATTATTGTCTCAGGGGTGGTCATGGGTATAGGAACTTACTTAGGTGGACGT
>CEUS01070342.1_pt1 | contig 11048 bp, 10 predicted proteins | sample 427031 | NCBI WGS metagenome assembly CEUS01 (sample SAMEA2622837, study PRJEB7988) | marine metagenome | biome: marine biome (ENVO:00000447); feature: marine epipelagic mixed layer (ENVO:xxxxxxxxx); material: "saline water (ENVO:00002010), including plankton (ENVO:xxxxxxxx)" | depth 140 m | reverse complement strand
CCGCACGTCCTCCTAGCGCGCCTACCGGTAGTCCGCCGCCGATTACCTTTCCGAGGCAAACGATATCTGCTTCAGGCAATAGTCCACTTAGGCCATACTGCAATCTGAACCCAGTGATGATTTCATCATTGATGAGTAAGGCTCCGTGCTGCTTCGGCAAGGCCTGTAAAGCTTCTAGGAAGTTGCCCTCAGGAGGGATCACTCCCATGTTTCCCGCCATTGGCTCAACTATTACTGCGGCAGTCTCGTCGCCATAAGCCTCGAACCACTTCTTGAGGGCATTGGGGTCGTTGTAAGGGACTACGGCTGTTCCTGCGGCAGTTGCCGCCGGGATCCCGGCGGAATCGCTTAGTCCGAGCGTCGCTACCCCACTGCCTGCTTTCACAAGTAGCCCATCGCTATGTCCGTGGTAGCACCCTTCAAATTTAACTATTAGATCGCGACCGGTAACTGCTCGCGCTAGGCGGATGGCAGTCATTGTTGCTTCTGTTCCGGAGTTAACGAAGCGTATTCGTTCGAGCCCGGTGGCACTTCTTATGCGTTTACCTAGTGCTACCTCTCCTGGTGAGAGTGCCCCGAAAGCTGTTCCACTTGCTGCGGCCTCTTTTATTGCGGCTACTACCGCAGGATGAGCACTTCCGAGGATCAGTGGTCCGTAGGCGGCGATGTAATCGATGTACTCTGTATCTTCAGCATCATATAGGCGGGCACCAGCTGCTCTCACGATAGGTATAGGTTCGTCTGCCACTGCCCGGAATGAACGGACTGGGCTGGACACCCCTCCAGGAAAGAGCTGGCCAGCCTGCTGCCACAGGTCGGAGTTATTCATGCATAACTCCTTCTTTTTGCTTTCTGAGAAATGCTTCGCGAATCTCGTTTCCCGGAGTAGAAAATGCCGCGAATGCTACCGATGTATTGGGAGGCTTAGATTCCGGGAGTTCTTTTTGCCAAAAAGTGGCCTCGCGGAAAAGTTCCAGCATGACGCTGCAGGGCTCAGGGCAGGGAATCGAGTCAGCAGGAGTAGCAGGAGAAGTATCTGACCACATCGGCGTACGCACGCAGTTTCCGCAAAGCACTGCTTGTGCTGACTTAAGGCTGCTAGGAGAAAGTTCCTCCACAACCTGATAGCGACCTTGCTGTCGCGCTGCTAATTCTTCAAAGGTAATGATTCGTAGAGTTCCTTTAGCAGCTTGTTCCTGGTGGGTCAGGGCCTGGGGGTAGATAACTTCAATTGCTGCTTCGACTAGGTCCCTCCCTAGTGAGGTATGCCAACAATGGGGAACGGAGCGGGCTCCGCTCAGGGGCCGGTAACGGCCATGTTCGTCGAAGCGTATGTGTTCGCCGATCTTCTCGACTGTTGGCTCAATCGCAAATTGCGATATTCCGGTGCAGGGCCCTGCGAGCCTGAGGGTTTCATTTTGGAATGTGCCTCGGATTTCGCCGAGCGTAAAGTCCTGCCCGTTCGAGATTGCATTCTTTGTTAAGTCCTGCACTGTGGCCATTCTAGCGGTCGTGGGCATACGAATAGACGTTGGGCTGCGGGCGTCACATACTGCCTGCGCTTAAACAACCGGTAGGCCAGGAGGGTTGAAATGGGGCAATTCCAACGAACGCAGGTCGGTAATGCTGAGCTCATTGCTCTTCAGGATAGCTGGACTGCTATGCCTCCCTCGATGTTCTTTCCCGATATCCCTACTGATGCGTGGGCTGGATATGGTGAATTCCTCGATGAAGATGGCAACATAACGCTCAACCTCGGGGCTTGGCTTGTCGCTAGTGAGGGCTCCACTATTCTCGTGGATACTGGCCTTGGTGGGCGTTCCGCTCCGATGTCTCTCAAGGAAGAGGCATCACTTCCCTCAGTTTTACAAGCCGCTGGTGTGAAACCAGGAGATGTAGACATTGTTGTCTACACGCATCTCCATTTTGACCACACGGGTTGGAACACTATTGATGAAGAAGGCACTGCTGTCCCGTTGTTTCCTAACGCTCGTCATATTGTTCAGCGTACCGAGTGGGACTACTGGACCGGCAGTGATGAGCTTCGTGAAGCCGCGCAGTATGAAAACGTGCTAGGGCCTATCGAGGCTGCTGGGCTTCTGGTTCTCGTGGAGGGTGAGCATGCCGTTACTAGAGAATTGGTGACTGTGCCAACCCCGGGTCATACGCCGGGGCACGTTTCCTTTGTGCTGGATAGTGGGGGGGAGCGGGTTTACCTCATTGGTGATGCTGCTCACCAGCCTGTGCAGGTGCACGAGGATAGCTGGTGTCCGGGTGCCGATATTGACAAGGTTGCATCCACAGCGAGTCGTAAAAAGATCTTCGCTCGCATTGAAGAGGAGGGGGCACTCATTGCCAGCGGACACTTCCCCTTCCCAGGCCTGGGCTATGCAGTGTCAGGGGAGGACGGCCGCAATTGGAGGCCGGTGACCTAAATTTCATGAATAGAGATGGTTCGGACATCCAAGGGGTAGCGGGTGTAGTTATCTGGACAGAGCGGTATCAGGAGATGCTCGCCTTCTATAGAGATGTCTTAGGCCTCATACCTCGGAATGAGAAGGCAGCTTTCGTTAACTTCGAGTGGGGTGGTGTTCGCCTCAGTGTTGCAGCTCACGACCAGGTGCATGGTCCTGCCCGTGATCCGCTACGCATCATGGTTAATTTTTCCGTTGCAGATATTACTGCCGCCCACAAAAAACTCTGCGAGCAGGGGGTTGAGTTTTTGCGTCCGCCTGAAGAGGAGCACTGGGGTGGATGGGTTGCAACCTTTTTTGATCCGGATGGAAACATACTTCAATTGTTGGAGTTTCCGGGCTAAGTAAACCTAAACCAAAGGCCAGGGGTAGCTGCGATGGGGCCCAGGAGTTGGCATAGCTCGGGTCCGGAGCAACTCAGCGGTGCGATCCAAGAGGGCGGCGAGCTCATTAGGGAAAAGAAGCTCGTTTAGCGCTTCGGTTTCCTCTCTTTGTTCTGTTATTGCTATTGCTGCTTGCTCTATGTCGGCCAGCCATTGGTCATCAATGGGCTGTTCAGACCAGTCCCAGATTACCGTGCGCATTTTGTAGTCCTGATGAAAGCAAAGTCCGTGGTCAATTCCCCAGATTTGGCCCTGCTTATCAAGAAGGCAATGGCCACCCTTGCGGTCAGCGTTGTTGGCTACGAAGTCAAACACCGCTATACGCTGCAGTTGTGGGATTAGTGAAGGTTCTTCCCTCTGTTCAAAATAGTGAGAGGAACCTTCGTGAGGTACATAGAGTTGCAAAGAACCTACTCCTTGGGGCCCCTCCCGTACGACGGTTGGGGGGACGAAAAACCAATTGAGCAGTTGGGAAAGCTGGTAGGCGGCTACTTCACGGGCGTAAAGCCTTCCTGTGGGGAAGTCCCACAGCGGTGCTTCTCCCGCCTCGGGTTTGTATACGGCAGCAATTTCCTGTCCAGCTCCTGTGCAAAGCTTGGCAAGGTAAACGTAATTACTTGAGGACCAGAGCAGTTGAAGGTCCTCAAATTCTGCTTCCAGTAGGAATTGTTCAGCCTGGGCCATGTCGACCCTAAATGTCATGTTGGCAGCCTAGCAGAGCTCACGTTGGGTGATAGGCAGTCAAACTGTGATGGTGCCCCGGAGCACTGTTACGCCGCTCCCTGCTATACGGACTGTTGTAGGCTCACTCCCCTTGCCTTCGACTTCTACCTCGACGAGACCAGGGCGGCCCATGATGTGGCCCTGTTCCACTGTGTAGGAGGTCTCGCGTACGAGGCCATAGCGCCAAAGGTAGGCTGCCATTCCACCGGTGGCACTTCCGGTGACAGGGTCCTCTTGGACACCTGAAGAGGGTCCAAAGTGTCGTGAATGGGTCTTATTAGTGGCATCGTATGCTTCCACCGTGAACACGTGGGTGCTGAAGTAGTGCCCTACTTCCTCGAGGTCACTAAGATGTTGAAGATCCGGCCGAATCTTCTCGAGTACCGCTAGAGACTTTACTGGCACCATCGCCTGAGGTGTTCCAGTACTGACTACCTGTACTGGAACGCCATCAAGCATGTCAGAAGTCGAGATACCCAGTGCCTGCGCATATACGCTGCGATCCAATCTGCGATGGAACTCTGGCGGCGCCTGAGTCATCACAATGCGTACACTGCCATCTTTCCTCTGTTCTAGATCGACAGGAAGAACGCCGATGCTGAGCTCCTGGACTACCCGTCGGGGCCCTTCCTTAAGTTCGATACGTCCCTCTTCCACTAGCGCATGCATGGTAGCAATGGTGGGGTGTCCTGCCAGTGGGATCTCCTTCTTTGGTGTAAAGAACTGCGCCCGGATATCTGCAACTAGCGAGGGCGTTACGAATGAGGTTTCGCTTAGGTTCAGTTCGCGTGCGATGGCTTGCATTTGCACATAGGTAAGACCTTCCGCCCGGGTCACGACACCGCAGGGGTTACCTGAATAGCGCTTGTTGGTGAAGGCATCGACGATTTTGATCTCGTACTCGTCCATTGCAGCAGCGTAGCATCGGGGCATGTCCATTCAAGAGCATGATCTACTTGCTGTCCGTGTTGGCGAGCTCCTTTTAAACCGTGAGGCGCGATTGGCTGTAGCAGAAAGCACAGCGGGTGGCCTGATCTCGGCTCGGCTCATCAGCGTTTCTGGAGCGTCCAAATGGTTCGAGCGCGGGCTGGTTGCATACTCCATGAGTTCTAAGCCGGACACTTTTGGTGTCGATCTTGAATTCCTTCGTCAGCATGGCGCAGTTAGTCCTGCAGCTGTAGCAGGCATTGCCGAAGCTGTTCGTGTTCGAACTGGCGTTGACTATGTCTTGGCTGAGAGCGGTATGGCAGGTCCAATACGAGGACGGTCTTCTAAGCCGATAGGTGGTGTTGCATTTGCTCTCGCTGGTCCTGAACGCACAGTGGGTCAAGAGATGCACTTCGAGGGCTCGCGGGTCTCCATCATGGAACAGATTGCGGAACATGCCCTGGAGATGCTTGTCGAGGACCTCGATTTGGGGCCTAACTCGGCACTGGGCTAAGGTGAGGTCTCCCACTGCGCAGCCAGCGCGAGATAGGAGAAGCTATGCCGGCACTAGATCTAGACACGATCGTCTCTCTTGCGAAGCGTCGGGGCTTCGTTTTTCCTTCTGCAGAAATCTATGGAGGCTTTGCTAACACCTACGACTATGGGCCTCTTGGTGTGGAACTAAAACGCAATATTCGTGATTCGTGGTGGCGGGCTATGGTTCGTGAACGCGAGGATATCGTTGGGATCGATGCGGCCATGCTTACCAATCCAGAGGTATGGGTGGCAAGTGGCCATACTCAGGCTTTTAACGATCCGCTTGTGGATTGCAAGGCATGCCGCCAGCGCTTCCGGCCCGATCATATCGATGAAGGTCAGTATGGAGATATAGAACGAGGAGCTGATGGAAAACCGCTCTGTCCTAACTGCGGGGGTGAACTTACAGACCCGCGATTCTTCAACCTAATGTTCCAAACCCAGGTGGGTCCCGTCGTTGATGAAGGAGCAATCGCCTACCTTCCTCCTGAGACGGCACAGGGGATGTTTGTAAATTTTGAAAATGTGCGCAGCTCAATGCGGCGCAAGCTTCCCTTTGGTATCGCCCAAACTCGCCCCAGTTTCCGCAACGAGATCACTCCTGGCCGATTCATATTCCGAACGCTGGAGTTTGAATGCATGGAGGTAGAGTTCTTCTGTCGGCCAGCTGATGCTCCTGAGTGGCACCGGTATTGGATTGATGAGCGCCAGCGTTGGCACTCCGAGACCATCGGCATTGATTCCTCCCGCATTAGAATTCGTGCGCATACTGAGGATGAACTCTCCCACTACAGCGATGGCACGAGCGACATCGAGTATAGGTTTCCATGGGGATGGGGCGAGTTGGAGGGCATTGCTAATCGCACTGACTTCGACCTCAAGGCCCATAGCACACACAGTGGGCAGGACCTTACGTATTTTGATGAAGAAACGCGTGAGCGATTCACGCCGTATGTGATAGAGCCCGCGTTGGGGCTCACTCGCACTGTGGCTGTTGCGTTGATCGAGAACTACACAGTTGAGCCTGACGAGAAGGGGGACGAGCGTGTTGTGTTGAAACTTCCTGCGGCCATAGCCCCAATCAAGGTTGCTGTCTTACCGCTCTCAAAGAAGAACACACTCACGCCCACTGCCAAACGTGTACATGCTCTCATTCGCTCACATTGGATGACCCAATATGACGAAACCCAATCTATTGGTCGCCGTTACCGTAGACAGGACGAGATTGGGACGCCACTTTGTGTCACTGTCGATTTCGACACGTTGGAGGACGAATCAGTAACGATTCGTGAACGTGATTCGCAGGAACAAATTCGTGTCCCCATAGCGGGCCTTGTGGATGCTCTTAGGGATCGCCTTCCGGGCGCCTTCTAGCTAACTATCAGCGAAAGCTCGGCATGAGATGGCCCGACCTAAGTCGTCGATTGATTCGCGTAACATGCGTTGCAGAACAGCCTGTTCCTCCGATGTTGCGTCTAGAAGTGACTGGGCACGTTCTAGGGTGTCCTTTTCAACCCGGTAACCTGGGAATAAGCCTCCATAGAAAACCGTCGCAAACTCGCGATCTCGCTCAGTGAAGACCTCCGGTACCTGTTCAAAGAAAGCCTCGATGTATGGGTTTAAAAGCTCTTCCTGGTGTGTCCAATTAAACCCGCTCATGGCAGCTTGGTTGAGGTAACGAGATCCATACCCTTCACCTGTAAAGCGTTCCCATGCTGCAGCTTTAATTTTTGGATCTGGGACAGAAGTTTCGCAGCGTAACTGAGCCCGCTGGCCTCTGTCTGAAGGATCTCGCTTTGCTTCGGCAGAGACACGCTCAGCCGCTCCTGGCAAACCAAAGGCGGTGTAACGTGCACTTATGCCCCACCTCATGTCTTGGTCGAGTTCGAAACCGGAGATGACCTCGTCACCGTCGGCTAATTGTCCAAGGTAAAGGAGATCATTGGGGTTGACGGCAAAACCAACGAGAGCTCTGCCCCAGATGATTCGAGTGTCTTCGTCCGGAGCGCCTAGTAGGCCCTTGCGTGCTGTCTCAAAAAGCTCGTGTGCTTCTGAGTCACGTTGATTGGCAGGTACATATCGTCCGTGTGATGAGGCGGCGTGACCCAAGACGGAGTCCACAAGTTCGATGTTTTGCTCAAACCGGATTTTGTTACGCACGATTGCAAGAAAGTCGGTGGACTTTAGCTGTTGGTCGCGCACCATGCTCCAAAGGGTTGACCAAAGCTGCTGCCGCAGCAGGTCGTCCTCCACGCGCTCTATATTTTCCCTTGCCCATGCAACAGACTGATCGTCAAGGGCGATCTTGGCGTAGGCATGGTCGTTGAAATTGGGATAGACGAGAGCAGGCCTTGCTTTTCCTTGAACTCCTTCAACTGATGTGCGTTCACCTTCTAGTACTGCTGGAATGGCCTCGATAAGGGTTTTAGTTCCGTCGTCGGAAAGGAGGCCTGTTTCTAGGGTATGTGGACGAATGGTGGGGTAGTCGGCAGGGGCAGTCTGGCTTAGATCTAATTGTATTAGATGCTCGCTGTCGCTTACCCACTCCGCCCGAATGGTATTCAGTGATGCGGTCTCTAGCCAAAGACGAGACCACTCTTCTAATTTGCGACCACTTCCTGTCTCTAAAGCTCCGAGAAAGTCGTGCAAGGAAGCATTCCCATAGTCGTAAGTGCGGAAGTAATGACGCATGCCTTCTCGGAACCCTTCTATTCCAATCGTAGCCACTAACTGTTTCAGAACCGAGGCACCTTTCCCGTAGGTGATTCCGTCGAAGTTGAGGAAGGTCTCGTCTGTGTCCCGCACTGTACCGGCAATAGGATGCGTTGTTACTAGCTGGTCTTGTCGATAGGCCCAATTCTTGATGCCGTTGTTGAAGTCTTGCCAGCCTGACTGGAAGCGTGTTGCTGCTTCCATCGCCAGGTACGACATATACGTGGCGAAGCTCTCATTTAGCCAGAGGTCGTTCCACCAGCGCATTGTTACCAGGTTCCCGAACCACATGTGGGCCATTTCATGGAGAATTACCTCCGCCCTTCTTCTCCGCTGGTTTTCTGTTGGGGGGTCGCGATAAACCATCGATTCGTTGAAGGTGACGGCGCCGACATTCTCCATCGCACCATGGTTGAACTCGGGAACGAAGATCTGGTCGTATTTGCCGAAGGCATACTTGTAGTCGAAGAACTCCCCAAAGAAGTCCAGGCCCTGGCGGGTGATGGTGAATAGCTCATCCGTATCTAAGTACTGCGCCATCGAACGTCGACAGAGCAGCCCTAGAGGGATGCCTTCATGTTGGTCGCGGGCTACGTGATAAGGTCCGGCGATTAGTGCAAAAAGGTAGGTACTAAAGGGGGGGGTCTCTGCGTACTGCCGTTGAATGCGGCTGTCGGCTTGGGTCTCGGCTGAGGCCTCGCTGGCATTTGCTGTCAGCGTCCACTCTGCTGGAGCAGTGACGGTAAGTTGATAGCTTGCTTTGATGTCTGGCTGGTCGAAGCATGGAAAAAGGCGATGTGCGTCGAACGGCTCGAAGTTCGTGTACAGGTATTCTTCCCCATCCTCGGGGTCTACGAACTGGTGGAATCCGTCGCCACCGTGGTCATAGTCGTTCTCATATTCGATACGCAGGGAGTTCGAGCTTAGGAGTAATTTCCCTGCCAGGGTGAGCTTTTTCCCTATCCATTCGAAATCGACGGTTTCACCGTTTAGCTGCAGCGAGTCGATCCGCTTTCCCCTGAAATTAAGCGTGAGGTCGCCTTCTCCTGATTGGTCGAAAGCGATTGTTACTGTCCCCTTGTAAGTGGGGGCACCTTTTATGAGGTCAAGCGCTAACTCATAGCGGCAGTTGGAGATGCGCTCAGCTCGAGCAGTGGCGTCTGTCTCCGTAAGAATGTCGCGTTCTTGGACAGGTGTGGGCTCAGTCACGGGGCTTCCTCGCTTCTTCCTCAGAGTGGAGGGTACACAGGCTACCGTCCGGGGCTCTCAGCGTCAGGTTAGTGGCTCCTGTCCTGCGTTCGTGACGCAAGGTACAATCGGGCGAAGTTAAGCCTGAGGTATCCTGTCCGTATGCCTAACAGCGACGTTGTAGAGGCGCTCGTCACTGCCATTAATTACGACCGGTTTGATGAGATTCAGTCGTTGCATCACCCAGGGGTTGTCTTCCACTCGTTCCGCAGTCCTATGCTTCGTGACAGCGTAGCTGTGCGTGATTTCCATCATGAGTTGCTGCAGCGGTATGCCGATTGCACGTACACAGAGGTTGAGGTGGTGGAGGACGGTGGCCTGATTGCCTTGCGTGCGACTATTGAAGCCAAGGGGTATGACTGGCGTGCCTTTCAGCAGAGAGTCCTCGATGTTGTTCGAATTGAGGACGGGCTTATTGTGGATCGCCGTCTCTACGGCATGATGCGAGACATTGAACTCGATAAGCCTACGCTTGCTGCTATGGATGATGCCGAAGCCTTTCGGGGAGGTTCTCCTCGGAATACAAGGAAACTTGTACGTGGGTTATACGAAAAACTAATCGCTGGTGATCGTGAAGAAGCTGCAGGCTTTCTCGATGAGAAAGTGGCCCTCATTGATTCTGTTTACGGCATCGTGTCGGGTGTAGATGCAGTGTTAGATCTCCTAGACGCGACTCCCGGTCCAGCCTTTGGGTACCCCCGGCTAATCGGAGTGGTAGCTGGTGAGAATGATGCCGCCGTTGAGATTGCGATAGATCCCGCTCGTCCCCGTATTGCTGATTGGGCACGGGTGGTTGAGGGAAAAGTGAAGGTAATTGAGAGACATTGGATGTTACGTGAGATCGGCATTAACCCGTTCGTGGAGTACAGTCGCGACCGGCATAGCCGCCAAGTAATTCTGCCTAAATAACCCCGTCGCAGCGTATTTACGCGGCGGCCCAACCTAAAGGAGTGTCGGCATGGCAACGATGTACTACGACGATGACGCCAATCTGGAGTTGCTGAAGAATCGCAAGATAGCTGTTATTGGTTTTGGTTCGCAGGGACATGCCCACGCTCTGAACCTGCATGATTCAGGCCTTGATGTGAGGGTCGGACTTTATCCAGGCTCACCTTCGTGGAGTTCGGTTGAAGATTCGGGCTTGCGCGTGGGCACTGTTGAGGACGTATCTCGCGAAGCAGATGTGATTATGGTTTTGATTCCGGATCACCTGCAGCGTGATGTTTATGAGAAGGCCATTGAACCCGGTCTTTCCGAGGGCAAGATGTTAATGTTCGCCCACGGCTTCAATATTCACTTTCAGCAGATCGACCCGCCACCCTTTGTTGACGTGACCATGGTGGCACCCAAAGGTCCGGGCCACCTGGTTCGTCGTGTCTTTACCGAGGGTGGCGGAGTGCCTTGCTTACTTGCTGTCCATCAGGATTCTAGCGAGGTTGCTCAGCAGCTGGCCCTTGCTTATGCGAAAGGTATTGGTGGTACCCGGGGGGGAGTGCTGGAGACCACTTTCCTTGAAGAGACTGAAACCGATCTTTTTGGAGAGCAGGTAATTCTATGTGGGGGGATTTCAGCACTGATTAAGGCGTCCTTCGAGACCCTGGTCGAGGCTGGTTACCAACCTGAGAGTGCCTTCTTTGAGACTATGCATGAGCTAAAGTTGATAGTGGATCTGATTTATGAAGGCGGTCTGGCTGGGATGCGCTATTCCGTCAGTGATACAGCTGAATATGGGGACTATAGCCGCGGCCCGCGCATTATTACTGATGATACTCGTGCCGAAATGCGCCGTATTCTCGAGGAGATCCAAACAGGGAAGTTTGCGAAAGAGTTTATTCTCGAGAACATGTCTGGCCGTTCTAGTTTCCTAGCTATGCGTCGTCAAGATGCCAACCACCAAGTTGAGAAGGTAGGAGCTGAGATGCGGGGCATGATGTCCTGGCTTAACCAAGACGACTAGACCAGATTAGGGATTTGCTTCGGTTGTATTCCACGTAACTAGGGCTATGGGGATAGCCCAGGATTATGATGCCGGTGATTGTTCGGC
>CEUS01005885.1_pt1 | contig 11049 bp, 14 predicted proteins | sample 427031 | NCBI WGS metagenome assembly CEUS01 (sample SAMEA2622837, study PRJEB7988) | marine metagenome | biome: marine biome (ENVO:00000447); feature: marine epipelagic mixed layer (ENVO:xxxxxxxxx); material: "saline water (ENVO:00002010), including plankton (ENVO:xxxxxxxx)" | depth 140 m | reverse complement strand
CTCTTTATCTTAAGACTCAGCTTCATCATCTGAATTCTAAGCTCTTTTAGACCCTTTAACAATGCGCGCATCCTCTTGACCGACGCGGCGCCAGCCTCTACAGCCTTAAAGGTGCTTCGCACCCAAGCCAATGGCTGCCCCACCACCGCGAACGCTAAGAAATCAATCCATGCGTCAATTTGGTCGAATCGGTTCCCAGTTATTTCGTACTTTTTAAGCTTCAACATGCCGTTGTAAAAATCTACTGGGTCGCCGGGTGTCGGGAAGAATCCTAAAGCGTCCAAAAACAGATTCCAGAAATCGGCGCCTGCAATCCCTTCTTTGTACTGATCACTGCGCTTAACTTTCTCCATGGCATAAATGGATGTTAAAATTTGGTCTTGAGTTAAAGTAGGCTTCCCCACCCATTTTTTACGCTTGGGATCCCACCCTGCACTAACTTTTATTTTATCTACAACATCTTGGCGTAGACGTAATGCTTTCATGCGCTTCGCAATTTGGCCGCGCTCCAAAGACTCAATAAACTCTTTATCAAACTTTGGAGTGCTACGGTCGCCCGCGGGCTCTGGTAAATCAACGTGCGTTTTAGGTTTGTGGGGATCTTCATCAACTTCAACAGCATCCTCTTCTTTTTGTTTGAGCTTCGCCAGAGCAGCGCCGAGAGGGCCAACTCGCCCGTCACCCAAACACGCCCAACCTTGAAGATCAAACCCTCCCGCTTTCGCGGCGGCAACAACATTCTGTGGCAGCTTGGTGCCCTCGTCTTTATCTTTGCAAAAGGCCAACTCAAATGGTATTTGCCGAATATCATACTCTTTTAATGTTTTTTTATTTTCTTTCACCACCTTAAGTTTCATTTTCTTTTTGCCGTCTTCCCAGTCTCTTAAAGCTAAATTGCCCTGCTCATATGCGCTTCTTTCTATTTCACGCATATAATCGTCCTCCTGTGCATAGCCGGGAGCCAGAGCCAAATTTTGATTATCAAATTCCCCCTTACAGTTCTGAGAATGGTGGTACATTTCATGGGCAATCGATCTTAAAATATCTTTAAAAAGGCGACCATCGGTGTATATGTAAATATTCGCAGTGGACGGGTGATATGCACCAGTTTTACCTAGCGGATTTTGTGCGTTTTCGCTATCAGTAACAAATACAACCTTAAATGGCTTATTAACCTCAAATCGATTAATGGCGTATTGCAAAAAGTCTTCTAAGAGAGCCCCATTTTCGCCTAATTCATATTTTGATAAATTATTTATTTTATACATATAATCTTTCCTTATATAAATAGGTTTATTTTGCCCTTCTTGCCTGCGACGCCTTGCGCTCTGCATCCACTGCTTCTTTATAGGCCGCAGCATGGTTTCTTCCGTCTTTTCTTAATTTAAGATAATAAGCTGCGAACACACCATCTTGCCTATTTCTTTGAGCATGGCCGTGCGACACGACGCCATTGCCAAGATAGAAACTTTTATTGCCGGTATACCATCCACCAGAAGGACCCTCGTCGTTCCAAAAAACGGAATCCTCTATGCTGGGTGCTAGCTTCTGCAGGTTTTGTACAAGAAGATACAGGCTATCCATTTGTGCAGCCCTCGGAGGCTTCCAACCTTTGTTAGTTGGGCCGGTGCCCCCCGCCCGCGTTATTATGTCTATGCCGATAGATTTATTATTATAATCGCCGGCCTGTGTGTGATTTGCTTTATATTCTATTGGTAAATGTTGCCTTACCACGCCACTCTTATCTATGCTAAAATGAGTGCCGTGGTAGTATCCTCCCTCAGTGGGCTTTGCCCAGCCGGCAGAATGAAGCATTCCATGTAGACTAGAAGTGAGGGTATCATGTAAAACAATACTCGTTATTGAATCGCGTTTCCTTTCTCTTGGCGTGCCGTCACTTTTAAAAGATGGTCGGACACCACCATAAGCCTTAACACCCTGAATTTGGGGCTTATTCATCTTTATGGGGGGGCGTTCTATTATTTTAGGCGCTTCTGGTTTCAAGGTCTCTGGTGCTGGCACCGTTGGTTTAGCCTTATAGACGACACCCCCTATTGTCAACTCCACTATTTCTTGATCATCAAAAAGATCAGTAATGAGTTTTTTAACTGCGAAATCATCCAGTGTTTTTTCTTCTAGCATTGATGGAAAACAAGATGTTTTTTCTTCGGAAGAGACGGGTGAATGAGAAACTGTAAACATCTCTTTGGCCTTAACTAGATTAATTTTTAAGCCCTTCTTACAAAGCTTAGCTCCAAAAAGTTTATACATACCAAATTTCAAATCAGCCTCAATGGATATCACGCCCTTGTCTTTTAAACTATCGATAGCGCCATAAATACTGTTTAAATCCAAGTTTATTGTAGCCTCTCTTACAAGACTCTCTTGAAATGCAGCGGGGGGCCCACTTATGCCAAGCTTCATGGGTGGATTGAGCTTGTAGCCACCACCCTTCTTGCTCACTTTCACGCCCTTTACAAAACCAATTAATTCCCGATAATTCAAATTATCTTCTTTGCGACGCTTTTTCCACCACTCCTGATCTTCTTGAATCGAAACACTTTGATCATATTCACTAACTTGCAGATCCGATAAAAGTTTCAAGTCTTGGCGCCGTCGTAAAATCTTAAAAGCTATGTTTTCTACCGCATCTTCGCCATCGCGCTCAAGCCCCGTTCGCCGCATATTTCTTATTTTTTCTTTGAGATATTCTATTTCTTCCAACACATCTTCATCATCTGCTCGCGACACCAAATCATCTATTTCATATGCGATGCCATCGGCTTTTCTTTTTGCACATATAATGTTGGATTTTTTTGCTCTTTGCTTGTCCTGCGCAGGTTCTTTTTCCCACTTATCATTTTTTACGCTGTAGACGCCGCTGGAGAAGTGTGGCTCCGCTGAATCTTGAACATAGATCTCGACCTCATGCCCGTACATCGTTATCTTGTGTTTGTTATTCCAGTTATTCTTTTTCGCTAAAAAATAATCTTTAATAAACTTTTTATCCTTGTGAAGTTTGGAAAAGTCAATTAAAATATGCAAATCAATATCACTATATTTACTATAATTATAGTTTGCTATACTCCCGGTAAGCTGAATATCCCTTATATCTTTCGGGGAGAGGGAAATTTCTACAGAAGAAAGAAAGTCCTTCACCACTTGTATTAAAGCCTCTTTGACATACTGCTTTAACTTTTTGCTTGGAGTCCAAAAGTAGGGATCCAATCGACTTTTACGAGAAAAATCATATAAATTACTTAAAACTTTTATTTTCATAACAACATTTGACCAAACGCTTTTCTAATTAACATTTCCATGCCAGAAATCATATTATAATTATCTAGCTCATCGGCGCGAATCCATTTAAAATCACTATGTTCATCTTTAACTGCCTTTAAATCAACTTTATCACACCCCCTACAATGAGTTTTAAAAAAATGTTTAGGCTTTTTTTCGTCCACAAACGAGTCTAAAAAAATTAAAGAGCCCTTATCTAACTCTATGCCCGTCTCTTCTAACGCCTCTCTAGCAGCAGTGTCTAAAGGTGTTTCTTCTTCTAGATTTCCGCCACCGGGGAAAGTCCACAAACCTCTGTGCCTTTCAAAATTATTCGGCTTTTTTAATATTAATACCTTCCCATCTTCATTTATTATTAAAACAAAACTAGCGTAAGTTCTTAATTCTTTTTTAGAATTTTTCTCAACTAGAAATTCTTTCCACCTGCTCATTTTAAACATTTTATGCCTTTCCTATCTTTGTGCTCGTCATCATTATAGATTTTTTTAATTCTTTGAACGCTTCTTCAAAATTTTGGTAATATTCTGGATTAGAGAGATTTGACCTCTCTAGCTCTTCCAACAAAAACCACAAAGAGTCATTTTCGTCCTGCAGTCGCAATATCTCACTCTTAAGCTTTTTTATTTGTTCATTGACATCTTTATTTTTCATTTAATCTACTACCCTAAAGAAATCTTTCTCAAAAAATTGATTAAGCGCATTATCTGCTTTTTTTGCATATCTGCTTTTACCTGTTTTTTAATAAAGTCTCTTGTTACCTGAAATTTTGGCGACATTAAAATTTGTGGAAAGTGAACAAAAACAGAGCTAATCATTCCAATCAACTCTCCCTTTTCATTCATTATGGGAGAGCCTGAACTGCCGCCGCGGGCCGGCAAAGAATAGATAGCGTGCTTACCAGCATCTCCATTATAAAACCCATCGAAAATTGGAATCATATTTTTATCAAAAATGCCAATCGGAGCAGCCATATTATAAACCCTATCTGCTGGTTTCGGGGCCTTGCGAGAAATCCGGATTGGAGTTGCATCTAACCCCCACACATATAAAATACATAAATCATTGACAGTATCAACGGCCACCACCTCTATGTGAAAGGGTTTATTATCAATATTAATAACAAAAAATCTCATCTTGTGACGATAATGCCGCAACATTTTTTTTGCCTGACTGTCAACACACACATGTGCGGCAGTCAAGGCATATGAATTGGAACCGTGAGAATGTACCACCACTCCTGAAGCAGACGCTCCAAATTCTCGATTTATACAATAATCTTTCTTTTTGGGGTGGCACATGGTGACCAACAACTGTTTTTCTATTTTTAGAAAAGAGGGCCGCGGCAACACATTTTTAGTAGTCGCCGTCAAGGTACAAGAAGAAAAAAAGAGGCTCACAAAAACAACAATAAATTTGAAATATCGCATACCATAACTAGTTAAAGGCATATTAATTATAAAACGTCTTTTAAAGACCGAAGACCCTATTTACTACAATTCTCCAACCCGTAAAAAAATTCAAGGAAATATACAACATGTTTAAAATAATAAGTGCTGCTTTTATGCTTGCCGCCGCTCTTTCCGGGGCATTCGTTGAAGAGGGGCACAGCGTCCAGAAAACTCAAACGCCATGGTCGTATACCACAACCACTAACCAGCACAATTTAAAAGATTCTGCACATTGTTATAAGTGGTTTCACATAGAGACAACGACGGCCGCAAAAACTCCAACAGCGAAGAAGAAGTAATAATATTATATCTCGTCATCAAAAATAACATGTTTTTTATTGTTTTCGAACAAGACCAAAGAGGCTGCTTTTCCTTGTACACTAAATCGCTTAACTTCTAAGATATTATATTTTTTCAATATTTTGTTTGTTTCTAAACCTTCTTTTAAAGTTCTCTCGTCGTATCCCTCTTCTATCTCCCCCTTCTGAATTTTTTCTGTTTTCTTTTCAATATCACCAGCAGCAGTCTTAGCCGACTCTGCCTTCGCATCATCCTCCAAACCGCCGGCAAAATATCCCTGAATACTGCTGGTTAAGAGTTTTAAGCTGGAAAAAATATCAAAGATGGATTTATTAAGAAGCTCACCTACACTACTCAGCATCTGCTTAACATGTTTGGCTCCAATTTCAATAGTTCCAATTTCGGCGCCCTCTTGATTGCCCGGGAAAAGATCTCCCGGCGTCGGCTGGGCATATTCATCAATATTGGCCACCATATTTTGATTTAAATCAAATTGATGAGTTTTTATATACCCATATGAATTTAAGAGTGCCACTTTTCGTTGTTCTTCATTAAGGGTGTTATACAACTCGCGAGACCGCTCCTGTAAATTTCCTTTTCGACCAAAATATATCTTTTTAATTTGCTTCTCGCGCTGTTGCTTTTGTTTGCCAGAAATAAAGCGCTGGTTTACTCGATTTGTAGCATTCGCGACCATTGCAATTAAAGGCTTTACATCCCCGGGCCGTGCAGGGCGATATTCATCGCTCCGAGCATATTTTTTTCCAAGTGCATATGTGCCAGCAAAGCGTTCAAAGAGTGGGCTCGCATTCAATCGAATTTTACCAGCACCTCTTTGTTTTTCTGTACCAAAAATTCCATCATCCTTCGACCAGTTAATCAATTGTGTAAATTCTTCAAAATCAAAATCTGAGCCGTCTTTCTTTTTTAATTGAGCAAAAAATTCTTCATTTGCCTCAATTTCTTTTCGAAGCTCCTCAATAAAAAGCACCTCTAATTCTTCTGCCGATGGTAACTTTCCAGCCCCAGCTAGAGAATCCTCAATTCTAAATTCGGGATTGTTTTTGATTTCGTCTTCATAGGCCAAAGGCAGAATAATATTTCTGGGAGACTCAGATCCGGCCGACCGAGCCAAAATGTTTACTACATTATCTAAGTTAAAGTTAAAGCGATAAAATTTTAAAGTCCCTTCCTGCTCTAAACCGTCTCCACTTAAATCCTTAGTAACTGCAATATATTGCATTTTTCCGTCTTTAACCAAGTCATTGACCAGATCTGTATAACTGCCGCCCACTTTTAATTTTTTTTCAGCATAAAGTTTCAAACTTACTGGGGTACCATCTTTCATGGTAAAATCGGCAATCGTTTTATTGCCAGTGGGGATTTGTTTGCCGCCGAGCAGCACTGCCAAAAACGATTCGAAAGAGAAGCCAGCCGACGCGGCATTAAAGTGAGTGATGATTGTGGTCAAAGTCTTATAAAAGACAAGATAGGCCATAATTTGAGATATCATAGAGCTGTTGGTATCACCAAAGAAACCGCTCTCTTGCAACGATTTTGAATCAAACTTATAAAAATTATCAATTCCCTCTATTTTCTCTTTAAAATCATCACCCGGAATATTACTAAGAAAGTTCATAAGTTGCGCACGATTTTCGGATGGCACGTCCTCACCTTTTTCAGTGGTAGACATATTCGACCAACCAATTTCAGAAACGGGAATTTCTGGAATGGCACTCCAAGTAAGAACATTTTCAGACTCAGCTTCTTTTATAACTTGAACGGTCTTATACCACTGTTCAACCAATTTCTCAATGTTTTGCATCATTTTTCCTCTTATAGTCGCGCATATTATATTTTTTTAATTCCCTCAGTGCCAAAATGGCCGCCTCCCTTGTGGATTGGGGCGTTTGAACCGGATTTTGTTTGGTGATTTTAATTTTCATTGGAATTTTCTCTCCATAAATAGTTTTAAAAATAAACAAACTATGTTATTATCATTTTTATGACCACGTATCAGTTACTTATGCTCTATGCTTTATCGGATTCTTGTTTGACCAAATCCCTTGCGCTCCTGTCTCACACCGACTTTCTTGAAGATCACGTCATTCAAGTGCTGGCAATCTACACTTCAGCCCTAATTCAAACAAAAAAACATGTGTCAAAAATGTTAAGAACAGTTGAAAATAAAAAAAGTATTGCACCAGAAGACTTGTTAATATTACAAAAAGATTTAACCGACTGCAACGACCTTGAAGAAGAGTTGTGTTGTTACCTCTCTATCTCTGTACACTAACTAAAATATATCCCAAAATCCAGCATCATCAGCGTCTTCCGGCGAAATATCTAGGGGATCTAAAACATTATTAACAAGGTAATACTTTCGTTGTTCCGAAGTTCCTTTTTTGCTGTCAGAACCATAAATCAAATCATCAATTTTTGCTGCCAACTTTAAAGCCGCCGTCTTCGCCGCATTATCTTTAACTCCTTTATATCCAGCTTTCTTGAGCATGAAAAAGTAAGCTCGTGTTACAGGATTATCCATTAAATCATCTTCGTCAACCTTTCTGGAGTTTTTAAGAGTTTTAAATATTTCCTTGACAACTTGTCTTGCCGATAATCCATAATAACGAGGCACTGCAACTCTTTTTCCCTTAACCCTTCGCACCCCCCCGGGCCTCTTTAAAATATCTCGCACACTATTCGCATCTAAAGCGTCATCTGCTTTGGAATAATCTTCAGCAGACTTGCCCATTCTTTTAGCCATATATTTTTTGATGATGTCTACAGCCTTCTTTTTAAATTTTTTAATTTTTGGGCGCATCGCTGTAATATCTTCTACATCAGCAGCAAGATCCTCGTCTTCCTTTTCTTTGTATACTTCAAAAAAGTCCTCTAAGTTCTTTTCATGCTTTTTCAAGAAGCCATAAATATACTCCATATCATCATCGTCAACCCAGCCATCCATATATCGGATTACTTTGTCCACGTCTTTTACTAAGTCTGGTGATCGCTTCTTTTTTGGTGCTTCTGATTTCTTTTTGGTTGTTTCTGGTTTCTTTTTGACTGCTTCAGGTGCACCGCCCAACAAGGCCCGCAGGCCTTTGAGATACTGAGGGATTTGCCCCTTTGTTGGCTTCCCCTTCGGCCAGCCTGCGAATCCCCGCTTTTTCAGCAAGCGCTGGGCCACTTTGTCATTTGTGTGGCCGCGAACATCCTTCATAGCGTCCCCAGTAGCTGAGCCCCAATAACCGTCCTCACCTTGTGGGTGTATGCTCGATTTGGGAAGGCCACCATGTTTGGCCGTCAACGCGCCGGCCTCAGTTGCCCCTTTTACCCACTTGTTGTATAATTTCTGAAACTGCAAAATTGGCCCGGGCCTAGGCTTGCGCGGCGAAGGCGCCTTCTTCTTTGTTGCTGCCTTCTTCTTTGCTTGTCCCTGTTGTTGCGCCGCCGTCGCTGTGGCTGCAGCCGGTGCCGCTGTGGGGGTGGTGGCAACAGGCGCTGCAGTTGGCGCTGGTTCGGCGCTTTTAGAGCCTGTAGGACACTTCTGGGGTGCAATAAAATGATACTTCGGCGTCCTTCCGTAACAAATGTGACCTTCGGTGGTGATTCCCTCGTCTGTACACTTGCACCTCACATCTGCTTCCTGAAGCTGCAGTCGCTTATCGATTGCAAAATTATTAGTAGTAAGATTTTCTTCAATTAAAAAGTCGCGCCATTTATCATTCATAATTTTTACCTGTTCCCATAATAAATAGTATTATTTTAAGAGAGGATCTTTGCTTGAAAGTATCAAAGCATTTCGAAACGACTTCTTCAAACTCAATAGTTTGGCGAATTTAGCTCTCGCTCTTGCCTCCATATAAATGGTTGCCGGTTTTTTTATCTCGCCGTTAATTAGTTGATCACTAAAATCATAAAAACGTGCCTTCTTGGTTTTCGCGTGGCCATCGACGTGCAGAAACAATATTGTAGCTATGATAATGGCAGCACACATTAAAAGTATTTTTCTAAACCAAGGAAAACTCTTCACTTGCTCATTTGACCCTCTATTCTTCCTATTAAACGCAATATTTCAGAATTTTGTTTTGTAATCTCTTTCATATCCTGTTTAAGTTCGTGTATTTCACCCTCAACACGCTTTATACGACCGTCATCCGCACTCTGAACCCAAAAAATAACACTGGCAATTGCCGCCACTATTGCGATGGCAAACGTCACCCACTCCCTTGCTTGAGAAAAGTTTGTTTCAGTCATATTTTATCCTTTTCGTTTTCTTTGCTTTCTGCGTTTTTCTAGCTTTTTATGAATCTTCTTTAGTCGCTCGTGTATGTTTTTTTGTTGCCTTTGAACGTGTTTGGTGTGGCGCATATTGATGACGCCGGCCCTATCATAAGCCAACTCCACCTTTGGGGTGTTTTCTTTTGCTTCGACCGGTGTATTACAAGACCATATGAAAGGAACCAACACTAAAAGGATGAGATACCGCGACATGATAAAATAAATAGTGCCCAGTCTCATATACATCCCTTAACAATTCTAAGACAACCCTTATTGATATTGTATTTTTCAATACAAAGCTCAATCGTACACCCATCTTTACCAACTGTAAAATCAATTTCACAACAATTATATTTATACTTTTGGACTGGATCACAAAAAGCCGACATGTCGGCTTCTGCCATTTGATCTACATAAGGGCAGTTTGGATCTGCCTTCATGAACTCAGCCCCCCATGGCATTTTGATGACAATGGGGGAAATTTTGTGCTCTATTTCAATTTTTTCAACTTTAATGGGTGGAACTTTGTGATCAACTACGCAGGAAGTAATAAATATTAGAAAAGGTATAAAAACGTACTTCACTCGGGCACCCTCAATAGTCCAAAGTTTCCAACTCTCCTAATACCCACTTAAGAGCAGCACACGCCGCCTTGACTGATTCGAAATCTTGCTCGCGGACCATAGCACGGGCCAAATTAAGGCTTATCTTTGCTTTTCCAGAGTGATTTCCGGTTCTGGCAATAATGTGTTCGTCAAGAGCCTCCATGCGCTGTAAAAGCGCGCCAATCTTTTCTTCTATTTCTTTCTGCTTTCTTATTTTTGATGTATTGAAGGCCATCTTATTTAATGTGTCCGTTTTTTTTTAGTATGCGATAAAGTATTTCCCAAAAGGCAATTCCAACTATAAGTCCAACTATGTAGCCGCCCACTGCGGGATCGATCTCCATATAATAATTAGATTTGAAACAAAAACTTGACTTTGATAGTTATTAAGGGTATAATAATACAATGACTAGAGTAGAACAAATAACAATTGGATCTATTTTTTTACTGTTGGGTCAAGTGCTTGTTTGGTTCCTCAACAATTCTCAGTTTGTGTGGGAGTGGTGGAGGGACAAGCCGCTAATAACGTCGCTAATTTATGCAATGCCGGCAAGTATTTTATTTTGGTATGGAGCAAAATATTCATATGCTGGTTTGGGACAACTTTGGGGATCAAGGCTGTTGGCGTTTGGGCTATCTTACCTAACTTTTCCTATATTAACTTATGTTTTCTTACATGAAAGCATGTTCACGCCAAAAACCCTTTCTTGTGTGTTCTTATCTGTCTGTATTGTCATGATTCAGGTCTTTTGGAGGTAAAAAAGATGAAAAATCTACTATTATTATCAATTTTATTAGTTTTTGGGTGTAGCAACACTAGGGAAGGAGTGTCACCTCAAGTGCCAATTAACTATCAAACTCCAGATGCTGCGCCTCTTGTGGGACTAAAAGATGCGGAAAGTGACGACACAAAAGGTCAAAAAAGCGATGTTTTTGAACAAAAAGACACCTCTAACTCCCCCGAAACAGCCCAAAATGACGCAAAAAGTGACATTTTAGACAAAAAAGACTCAAAAAGCCCTGAAAAAGACACAATTTTCTCCGATATTGCCGAAAATGACGCAAAAACAGACGCAAAACCATCAAAACCGCCCTGTGTAGACCCAGATGGC
>CEUS01280124.1_pt1 | contig 11051 bp, 7 predicted proteins | sample 427031 | NCBI WGS metagenome assembly CEUS01 (sample SAMEA2622837, study PRJEB7988) | marine metagenome | biome: marine biome (ENVO:00000447); feature: marine epipelagic mixed layer (ENVO:xxxxxxxxx); material: "saline water (ENVO:00002010), including plankton (ENVO:xxxxxxxx)" | depth 140 m | reverse complement strand
TATGGGATCCTTCTCAAGCCACTCTTCCAATTCCTTTTTAGTTCGATATTTGGCCATATCGTGCACCGTATGCCCTTTATGTCGATAAGTAAGTGTTTCGAGCAACGTTGGCCCCTCGCCAGCTCTAGCCCTATTCACCGCTTTTGTCGCCGCTTCGTACACCGCAAACACATCATTGCCATCAATAATTTCCCCTGGGATCCCGTATGCTACCCCACGCCCAGCAATACTTTCCCCTGCGTTCGAATCACGCACGTTGGTTGCCATTCCATACTGATTGTTTTCACAAACAAAGATCACCGGCAAATTTCGGACAGCGGCAAAATTGACACCTTCGTGAAATGCCCCTGTCGGGCCCGCTCCATCCCCAAAGAACGCCACCGTCACTGTGTCTTCGCCACGCAATTTTGATCCCAAAGCGGCTCCAGCGGCGATAGGTATCCCTGCCCCAACTATTCCATTAGCTCCAAGAATACCCAGGTCTAGGTCAGCAATATGCATCGACCCACCCTTCCCTCCACAATATCCAGTGACCCGCCCAAATAACTCTGCCATCATCTTGTTAAGTTTGCCCCCCTTTGCTATACAGTGCCCATGCCCACGATGAGTACTGGTTATGTAATCATCCTTACGTAAAGCAGAACACACCCCAACCCCACTCGCTTCTTCCCCTGTATAGAAATGCAAAGCTCCTCTCATTCGAGCGGACTTGAACATTTCTTCAGCGGTTTGTTCAAACCGCCTAATCCTCTGCATAGCGTGATACATGGATACTAGCGTTGTTCGTTCCGGCATCACTGGAACTTTCGTAGCACTCCCCCGAGTGTTGGCCTTGCGCTTATTTGCCATGCTTTCTCCGCAACACTAAATTGAAAACGTATCTGCGTGCCACACAGTGTATCTGGTCGAGACCAATGGAGCTACTTTTAACCAACCAATTCTTGTGCATGCTCATAAACTTCCCCAGCATGAAATGAACTTCGAACCAAGGGTCCACAAAAAGCATGCTTAAACCCCATTTTTTTGCCCTGTTTCGCCCACCCTAAAAATTCGTTCGGATGTACATATCGGACCAATTCTGCGTGCTTTTCAGAGGGTCTGAGATACTGACCTATGGTCAAGATTTCTATTGAATGGCCCCTCATATCCTTCATGGTTTGCACCACTTCATCAGGCTCCTCCCCCAACCCAACCATTATGCCTGATTTAGTTGTCATTTCCGGATCCATCTCCTTGACATATCTAAGCAACTCCAGAGATCCGAAATATTGAGCTTTAGGCCTAATCGTTCTTGACAAGCGCTGAACTGTCTCCACATTGTGATTAAACACGTCTGGCTGTGCATTGACCACAATGCCTATAGAGCCCCTATCACCATTAAAGTCAGGAGTAAGTACCTCAATCGTACAATCAGGCACCATCTCTCTGACAGCCTTTATGCAATCGGCAAAATGTCTTGCCCCATAATCTTCCAGATCGTCTCTATCTACGGACGTGATGACACAATGCTTGAGCCTTAGCTTCTTGACCGCCAACGCTAATCGCCTCGGCTCCGTCGGATCAACGGCCTCCGGCCTACCAGAGGTGACCGCGCAAAATCTACACGCACGAGTGCAGATAGCCCCTAATATCATAAAAGTTGCAGTGCCTCGTGCATGACAATCCATAGCATTGGGGCACCTAGCTTCTCGGCAAACTGTCTCCAGTCCGTATTTTGCGACAGTTTTAAGAAGCGACTCACTGTTAGAAGGCGGTGGTAACTTAACCCGCAGCCAAGCAGGCTTTGGCGGGCCAAATCTACTGGGCCTAGCTGCACCATCAGTTGAAGTCATTTACAAATCGTTTCCTGTTTCATACGTGGCACCTGTGTCCATCTTGATAACCCATCCGCCCTCAAAGCGTCCCCACTCGATAGCCTGCCCAACCCCGAATTGTAGATTTTCATAATAAGCTTAAACCCACTACGAGAGTATCATCACATACAATATACGAAAGAGCCCTATTAAATAACAATGCCTAATAAGCCCAAAAACATGAAATCAACACGCACACGCATTCGCAAGGAGCACTCTAAAAAAGATTCTTCATCGTTCAGGCCGCGAAAACTATTCAGCATGAGCAGGATTTGGGTAGGCCTAAGCTTACTAATTGCACTGTCGATGATTTTGTCTTTGGTGGCACCATTATTGTTACCGGGCCCTATGTAGGGAGACACACATTAACGTTGAATTAAGATTGGGTTTTCAGAAAGGGGCCATTATCTTTGGTCAAAAACACATATGAATAAACAACCACCATCTCAGGGACAGAAGACCTCGGTTTTTATAGATACTGAATCTCTTCTAAGTCAGGATCGCTCACGCTTGTCTGTATCTATCGACCGACTTTTACCGACAGCGATCAAAGATAGAAGCTTGCATCGAGCTACAGCTTATGTCGCCATAACAGACGAAGCACCAACCCCTACAAGCCTTAACGACAAGGGAGTTCGCATCGTCCTAACACCGGACGACTGCATAGTAGACATGGTTGTCGACCTATTGCTCGCCGCTCCACATAACGAAGTGTTGGTAGTGGTATCGAACGACAATCGCCTCGTACCAGCAGTAACAGCAGCGCAGCATCTTGGTGTCCGTGTAGAAGTCTTGTCTCATGGACGAAAACCATCTGAACTTGCTGCAGCAGCAGACTCTTGGCAACAAATTGGACGCTCATCAACATCACCCTCTGCCAAAAAACGCTCTGTAAAACCAAAACGAAGGTCAAGCACGGCTTCATCATCCTCCCCCGGTCGACCTAGAAGAGCAACAACAAAAGCGCGGTCGACTAGCCAACGAAAAGAGTGGCCTACCGCTCCACCTCCACCTCCCCCACCAGGATATCGAAAACCTAAGCGAGACACTACAGCACAACAAGGGAAGGAAACAGGTGCCAATGATCAGTCAGAGAATAAAGAAGACAAATCACATTCCAACAGTTCATCTATTGCTGCTTTGGACAAGTCATCCTCAAACAAAGTTTCCCTCAGCAATAATTCAGAGGAATCCCGGGAGTCCCCTACCGTGCTAGATGGGGAATCCCTATCATCGTCCAGCACAAACGGTCGCTAGCTGCTGTGCCCACTCCTTCACCACATCCGCGCATCGGCATTAATCCTCTTCAGTGGCCCAGGGTCATCCCCTACAGTTACATAATGGAGACAGCTTCGACCCTAGGTTATAACGGCGTAGAGGGGGCAAGAGAGTTTTTGGACCCTCCACAGCCCGAAGCCTTATCACGTATGTTGGACTCAGAAGGCCTGCTCCTACCAGGTGGCTACTACGCGGCCAACTGGTTCGACCTAGATTGGAGGCCCCGTGAATTCGATGCCTTGCGTCAACGAGCTGAGCTCTACGCAGGTGTCGGAGCAAATTATCTCGTGGCAGCTTCAGCTGGATCACCTAACCGAATGGCCACTGCAGGACATATGAACGACGGTCGATCGGATGGCCTTTCTGATTATCAGTGGGGATGCCTGGGAGAAGCGATTAGTCTCGCCGGAGAGATTGTGCAGGTTGAATTCGAAATGCAATTGGTATTTCACAATCACGCAGGCACTTATGTTGAGACTGCTCACGAAATCGATCGCTTCATCACTCTGACAGACCCAAATAATGTTTTTCTAGCACCTGACACTGGACATCTTGCCTATGCCGGCATTGATAGCACCGATTTCATTGCCAGAAACATTTCCCGCATTCGGTACGTTCATACAAAGGACATAGACCTGGATTTGCTGTCCGATGGCATTAAAACCGGCACTGGATACCACGAGCTAGTTAGAGACGGCGTTTTTACGCCGGTAGGGGCCGGCTCACTCGACTTCGTGGCAATTTTAGGAGTGCTTAGCGAAGCCGATTACGATGGCTGGCTTATCGTCGAACAGGATTTCACGCTATCAGACCCTGACGTAGCAGCAGGTATGAGCATCGACCATCTGAAGTCTCTGCTAGGAGATTAACTATGACAGGAAAGCGTATCAACCGAAGAAATTTGCTTGCGTCTAGTCTCGCAATGGCCACTAGCCCTCTTCTAATTCACTGTGCGCCAGAATCTGGCAATAACTCTGCTTCTCGCCCAATACAACATACGGAATTAAACCCTTGGGGCGTCAATACTTTTTTGCATCAGGACGCAGAGTTGTGGCGCAAACAAAAAACTCTCGAAATGACTGCCCAGGCAGGGATTGGCTGGATAAAACAACACTTTCCTTGGTCGGACATTGAACAATCAGCAAAAGGAAATTTTACTGATCCGTTCTGGCGAACTGACGCATGGGACAAGTACGACCAAATCGTAGATCTAGCTGATGATTACAACCTTAAGCTAATAGCGCGAATAGATCGTCCTCCAAAATGGGCTCAAACAGAAGTCTCAACCCCTACCAGCCCCCCAGCAAACCTAGAGGACTTCGCCGATTTCATCTTTAAGTTAGTTTCCAGGTATAGGGGTCGGGTTCGTCATTTCCAGATATGGAACGAGCCCAACCTCTCTCACGAATGGGGCGGGCAACGACCAGACCCTGAGTCTTACGTAAAATTGCTCCGTGCTGCGTATAAAGCTGCCAAACAGGCAGATCCGGAAACATTGATACTTTCTGCCCCTTTAGCTGCAACAAACGAGAATACCTTCAGGGCGATGAACGAACTAGATTTCTTAAACCGTATGTACGCTTCAGGGGCAGCACGTTTCTTCGATATTCACTCCGCAAATGCTTTTGGGCTTCAGCACCCACCAGAAGCCTCTCCAAGCCCTGACGTATTAAACTTCAGACGAGTCGAGCTTTCTCGGGCAATAATGGAGCAAAACGGAGATGGGGCTAAACCCATCTGGTTCAATGAGTACGGGTGGAACGCTTCTCCAAGCTCCCTTCCGAAACACGTTCTAACATGGTCAAGAGTTACGGAGACAGTGCAGGCTGAATGGACCGTCAGGGGCATCGAATATGCTCGCAAAAACTGGCCTTGGGCCGGCGTCATATGCATTTGGTTCTTTAGGCGACAGTACAACGACGTAGGGCCCGAAAGCCCAGAATATTATTTCCGTATGGTAGACCCTGACTTTACCCCAAGACCCATTTACAAGGCTGTTCAAGAAGCCGCCACACGCACCTAGATGTGAATCTTTTACGGCCTCTGCCCTTAAAACGAATTGCTCTAGCAATAGCAATATTCGCACTACTTGCGGCTAGCGCGTCAGGGCTCCTCCTTTACAGACAGTACGCTGAGCGGGGTGTCTCCTACGGAGAAGATTCCCTTTCGGCGTTCGAATACTCCGATCTTCCCTCTGTTGGAGCAAACACCTTCCTGCACCTAGAGCCCAGCCCCACGAAATTGCGTAAAGAGCTCACATTGTTGAAACAAGCCGGTGTGGGCTTCATCAGACAACAATTTTTGTGGGAGGAAATCGAGGAATCCGGGAAGGGAGACTTCCGAAACCCAAGGGACGGTTCAAGCTCTTGGATCAAATACGACAATATTGTAGATACAGCAACAGAATTAGATATCGAAATACTTGCTCGTCTCGATCGCCCTCCCAGGTGGGCAACACCGGGCTGGAGCCCTCAAAATCCCTCTTCTATGTCCCCCCCTCAAAACCTTGATGACTTTGGTGATTATGTGGCAGCAGTTGTTGAAAGGTACAAAGGAAAGGTTCGCTTTTTTCAGATTTGGAATGAGCCTAATTTATATGGCGAATGGGGCGAGTCTGCACCAGATGCAGCTGAATATTTTGCCATGCTTCAAGTTGCAGCCACTAGAGCACGGGCTGCCAACCCCAAGGCAGTGATCGTTCTAGCCGGTCTAGCCCCCACCACAGAACGAGGGCCCAACAATTTAAGTGACACCCTTTTTCTAGAGCGACTGTACATATTGGGAGCCAAAAACTATTTCGACATTGCAGCTAGTATGTCCTACGGCCTATTTACTGGGCCCAACGACATTAGGGTCGGAGAACGCTGGACCAATTTCCCCAGAGCCATTTTATGGAGGGAATTAATGGACCGATATGGCGATACCTCAAAGCCGATTTGGGCAACAGAATATGGCTGGATGTCGCTCCCAGACAACTGGGAAGGGGCTCCCGGTATTTGGGGAAACCATTCACCAGCCACACAGGCCAGCTGGACTGTCGCAGGACTCGATCGTGCAAGGGATCAGTGGCCTTGGATGCCAACAATATTCGTCTGGGCTTCCCGTTGGCCTCAAGCTACATCACCCGAAGATCCCACCCCTTGGTTTCGCCTAATGGATCGCAATTTCAGCCCACGGCCCGTCTTTAACGCGCTAGAAGAACGCGCGGCTGACGTTCATACGGCCGGAGTCGGATGGCATCAAGAATCCCATCCTGCCGTCACTTCGTTGGGCCCATGGCCTCGCTCTTACGACTCAACCGCTTCGCTTGACCACTGGGTAAGCACTGGACAATCTGGCGCTAAATTGACTTTTCATTTTGTTGGAGATTCAGTAAGTCTTTTGACTCAATTCGGCCCTGATATGGGCATTTTACGAGTGCAAATAAATGGCAAGGATGCCCTTGCTAACCATGTCCCTAAAACAGGTTCCGGTATCACCGAGCTCGACCTTTATGCCCTCAAAGCTAAACAAAAGGCCAAAGTATTATTGGCAACAGGACTGGGGGACGGCCAGCATTTACTCGAACTAACTAGCACAGGAAAACATTCGACTTATTCTTCCGGCGGCAAAGTTATAGTTGACGCTCTAATCGTAGCCAATAATCGGCCTATGTGGCCATATGCCTTAGCTGCTTTGATTTGGCTTAGCACAATTGGTCTGTACACCTGGAACATTAGCTCACTGGCTTGGGCAAAAATACGCACAAATCCATACCTTGTTTTTGCTGAAGCACAGCTTGCCAGAGGGCCACGTATTTTTGGCGAGTCGGTTTCTCTCATCGCCGCAGTGACAACACTTTCCACACTTCTGCTATTGCTTCCTGACGGAAGCTTAGCTTCTCCCCAAACCATTATGAAAGCAACACTCTTGTGCTGCATAACTCTGCTCGGCATAACGTCGCCCGGGGCTTTGGCTACAGTCACGGTTGGGGCACAGGCCTTTCATCCATTATCTGTAGGCTTAGATTCTTTAGCCTTTAGCATTCCAGAGCTCCTATTAGCATGCCTAGTCGTTTGTTGGTTGGTCCGCGGGTATGCAAATGGCAAAATTGAGTGGTTTCGCGGGCCTGCCTTGTGGATCGGGCTGTATTTCACCATCTCCGCAATGGCGTCTGTAGCCTTCGCTGAATATCCAACTTTGGCAACACGCGCGTGGCGCCTTACCGTTTTAGAGCCCGTGTTACTTTTTTCTCTCGGCTCAACATGGCTTCGCGACCAAAAAGCGTTACTAATCCCATGGTCCCTAGGAATAGGTATCGCTCTAGTCGCAGCAACCGCATTAACCGACCCTTGGACTGGCCGTGGCGTCGATGTAGGAGAATTGGCTCGCGCACGATCGTTCTACGGCTCACCCAACAACCTGGCCTTATTGTGTGAGCGGGCGCTCCCCCTGTTAGCGGCATTGGCATTATTCTCCACAGCCAAACATTGGAAATGGTTCTTCCGATCCTTGGTTTTGCTAGTCGCTATTGTGACCCTGGCAACCAATTCCAGGGCAGCATTTCTAGCCATCTGCGCGGCAGGCAGCATTGCTGCCCTTTGTTGGTCCCCAATAAAATATCGTAAACCTCTCCTCTCTGTGTCATTCCTATTGATCTCATTAATCGCCCTCGTCGTCGCAATAATTCCTGACCAGCTCAACACTATTCTTCGGCTTTCAGATAGCAGCACCTTCACTCGCCTCTGGCTTTGGGAGGCGTCAGTGCACCTGTTGTCACAATCTCCCATTTTTGGGATAGGCCTTGATAATTTTCTGTATTTACACACAGATCATTTGGGCCCCGAAGCCTGGCGTGAACCCAATTTATCTCACCCTCACAACCTAGCTTTGGATGCTTGGTTGAGCACTGGTATCTTTGGTGCAGCAGCGTTGGCTGCCTCGTACGTATATATATTTCTAAAGTTGGTACCGCTCAGCCTCACATCACAAAACAAATGGTTGTTCAGAGGCGTATTGCTGGCAACTTCTATTGGCGTTCTACACGGACTGGTCGACAATGGCTATTTTCTGCCTGAGCTTGCAGGAATCCACTGGGCGCTCGTAGCCTTTTCTTCCACCATTCAATCCGGACCGGCGAACAAGCCTACCTTACCAACTAACTGACCCCCTATTTGCCTATACAAAACTTCGAGAATATGGTCCCCAACAAATCTTCAGTCGCATCCTGACCAGATATTTCCCCAAGTGATCTGACTGCCGATTGCAGTCCTATGGTGACAAAATCAGCCGGCAATCCATCCACCACAGCATCTATCGACATTTGTATGCTCCCACGTGCGTCGGACAACACAGATCTATGCCGCTCGTTCATGACAAGCGGATATTCCCCAGGATTCAATTGCTCCGTGAATACAAGGTTCGCCAGGGACTCAGACAGTGCATCTATCCCTTCCCCGGTGGCAGCCGAAACAAATTCCAGCTTACCCCTAGGGCAAATAGATTCGATTTCCTGTGTACTAACAATCATGTTCAAATCTATTTTATTAACCACAACCACATATTTCTTACCCGAGTTTTTGACCAATGCAACGGCATCCCTATCGGGCTTGCCAAGCACCCTCGACCCATCGATAACCAGCAATGCAACATCAGATTGAAGTAGGATTTGACCGCTTCGAGATACTCCTTCAGATTCCACTGGATCTGTCGCGTCACGAATGCCTGCAGTGTCAGTAATTACAAACGGAATCCCTCCAATTGTCATTCCCTCTTCAATGCTATCCCTAGTCGTTCCTGGGATCTCAGTAACTATGGCTCTGTCATTGCGCAATAAACAATTAAGGATGCTCGACTTGCCAACATTAGGACTGCCAATTATTACAACCCGGACACCATGTCGTAATCTTGCCCCCTTATCTGCGTCCTTCAGCACATCATTCAACATGGACCAGATTTCAACGAGCCTATCCTGCAGAATGACGCGATCCACAGAAGGAACATCGTCCTCCGAAAAATCAATCTCAGCTTCGAGCGAAGCAAGAATGTCCAAGCATGAACTTCGTAAAGATTCCACTTCCGTAGACAAGGCTCCCTTGAGCTGTTGTCTAGCAGTCTTTAAGGACACATTTGTGGGGGCTGACACCATATCTACAACAGCCTCTGCCTGGGCCAAATCTATTCTCCCAGCAATGAAAGCCCTAAATGTAAACTCTCCCGGCTCAGCCAATCTCGCTCCGGAAGAAATTAGTGCGGACAACGTGCTCCGCACAGCAGTGATACCTCCATGGCAACCAATCTCAACCACATCCTCACAGGTATAAGATCTCGGTCCAGCCATATAGGTCACCATGACTTCTTCAAATTCCACTCCGTCAACAGGGTCGATCAGTACGCCATGTGTAACCGTATGATCTTTGATCGCTGTCTTATTACTAGGAGAAAACACCTTTAATACAACGTTCAGAGCCTCTTCACCAGATACCCTCACCACCCCCATGCCGCCGGATCCTAACGGGGTAGCTATCGCAGCGATAGTATCGCCTCTGAGGGTAAAAGCCTTCATCGCATCAGCAATTTGCTGGTTTAAGGCGTTGCGTAAGGAGCAACCGCCAAGCGGTCGTCACGCCCCATCGCAGCCGCCAATGCACGGTCATGCTCCCAACGCAGAACCCAGCTAGGTGTGTGAGTATGGATGTGGGCCCATGGGAACACCTCATCTTGTTGTCGTTCCCTATGGACATACTTACCTATGTCAATGCCACATTCCTCGCACGCCCGTCTCCACACACGAATATCAAACCATTCGTCCCAAGAATCGAGCCGGGAGCCCAATTCCCAAGCCCTCTTGATAGCTTTACTCACACGCCTATCGCCTAAGGAAAGCAGCGCTTCTATAACACTGTGGTCCGGGTCATTCCAATTAAGTTTAATCCCTTTATCTCGAAGTTCTTTTCGCAATAATGATTGCTTCTCGTGTATAGAGCCAGGCAGTTCTTGCGGACACCATTGGAAAGGAGTGTGCGCCTTCGGCACAAAAGTAGATACGCCCACTCGCACTTTAGCCCTGCCACCATGATGCTGCCTTCCTAGTTGCAGCACACGCTTAGCAAGGTGCGCTATTGCCATTACGTCCTCGGTCGTCTCTGTCGGTAACCCAATCATGAAATAGAGCTTCACGGTATGCCAACCCTGTTGAAAAGTCATGTTCACAGTTTCCAACAACTCATCGTCCGGTATCTCTTTATGAATTACCTTTCGCATCCTATCTGAGGCAGCCTCTGGGGCAAAAGTCATACTCCCTTTTCGTGATTTGCCATCGGGTCGCAAAGATTCCGCAATCTCCACATTGAACGGCTCCACTCGGGTAGAAGGAATGTTTATTTCCAAATTAGGATCACTAGCATCCTCACGAATTCCCTTGATGAGAGTTTGAATATCCCGGTAATCCACAGCATTAAGAGAGAGGAGTGTGAGATCCCTGTGTCCGGTTGCCTTAATGACAGCTTGAGCTATTTCGCGGACTTTCTGCGAGCTACGCTTACGCACAGGACGGTCAATAAACCCGGCCTGGCAAAATCTGCATCCACGAGCACAGCCCCTATGGATCTCTACCGAAGCTCGGTCGAAAACCGTTTCCCCCGAAGGCACGACAGGCTTTAGTGCACCGGAGTACTTTTCCAGGTCCACATGGACGCGCTCAATTTGCTTAGGAATGGACTCATCTATTGGAAGCAGCCCTTCATATGCATCATCCTCACCATATTGAGCCTCATACAGAGATGGAATATAAACCCCGTCCAGCTCTGAAATTTCTACTAAGTATTTCTTGCGCCATTCCCTCAAATTGCGCTTCTTGAAGCGCTCTAGCCGCTGAAGCAGTTCCGGAAGCACTTCTTCCCCCTCGCCAACAACAATTACGTCGAAGAATTCCGCCACTGG
>CEUS01193775.1_pt1 | contig 11056 bp, 8 predicted proteins | sample 427031 | NCBI WGS metagenome assembly CEUS01 (sample SAMEA2622837, study PRJEB7988) | marine metagenome | biome: marine biome (ENVO:00000447); feature: marine epipelagic mixed layer (ENVO:xxxxxxxxx); material: "saline water (ENVO:00002010), including plankton (ENVO:xxxxxxxx)" | depth 140 m | reverse complement strand
ACCTCCCATTACACCATACGACATTACAGTTTCATTTTTTTTATTAGTTAGTAGTCCTGGTATAATTGTATGTAAGGGTCTTTTATTAGAGTCAATGCAATTTGGATGTCCTTCTTCTAATCTAAAATTAACGCCGCGGTTTTGAAATAATACGCCAGAATTTTCAGAACAAATACCACTTCCAAATGCATGACAAATAGAATTGATAATTGAAACAGTATTTAAATCATTGTCTACAACTGTCAAATAAACTGTTTCAGGATGGGAAGTTATATAAGCTTTTTTTGTATTGTATACTTTATCTAAACTTATTTTGTTAATCATTTTATTAATATTTTTTTCACTCAACAATTGTTCAAACTTAATATTTGAAAAGTTAGGATCTCCAAGAATAGTTTCCTTTAATTCAAAACATACTTTTGTAACCTCTGCTTGAATATGAAATCTTTGAATATCCAAAGAAAAAACATTTTTCCAATCAAATTTTTCTAATAATTTTATCATTAAGTGCACTATTACACCTGGTCCATTCGGTGGGCATTGATGTATATAATTTTCTTTGTAATTTGAAATTAAAGTATCAGAAATGATTGTATTTTGATTATAAAAATCCTCTTCAGTATGCATTCCTCCAAGCCTATTTAAGCTTTTTACCATATCATTAGCTATACTACCCTCATAAAATCCCTTAGCACCTTTTTGGCCAATTTTTTTTAGGGTATTTGCTAATTTTACATTTTTATATTTGGAGGCAAACTTTGGAGCATTATCATTAATTAAAAATTCTTTTCTAGTAATTTGATTTCTTCTTAATTTTTCTTCATTTTTTTTCCAATGATATGCCTCAATTTCATGAACAGGAAATCCATCTCTTGCATATTTTTCAGCTGTTTTAAATAATTGTTCAAAATTTAATTTTCCAAATTTTTTATGCATTTTATACCATGCATCTACCGCCCCTGGTATTGTGACTGAATGAGGACTTAAAAGTCCTATTTGCTCTATTTTATTTTTTTTAAAAAAATTTAAGTTAGCATTTTTAGGGTTTATACCAGAACCATTAAATGAAACTGGCTGTTTATTTTCCATTTTAACTATTGCAAAACAGTCCCCACCTATTCCAGTTGAGCCTGGCTCAACTACAGATAATACAGCTGATGCAGCAATTGCAGCATCAACTGCATTACCTCCAATTTTAAGTATATCTAATGCCTCTTGAGAACTTAGAGGTTGTGAAGTCGCTACCATCGCGTTATTTGTAAGTATATTTGACCTTCCATTATGGTATATTTTTCTCATATTTATCTATTTTTAATATATGTTTGACAAACTAAAGCATAGAATTTAATAGCCCATTTGTTATGAAAGTGAAATGCTCATTAAAATCAGCAAAAACTAGAGATAAAGACTGCAAGCTTGTTAGAAGAAAAGGCAGAATTTATGTTATTAATAAAAAAAATCCTAGAATGAAAGCTCGTCAGGGCTAGTAATTTTCCGCGATATATTTTTCAGCTTCTAGAGCAGCCATACAACCCATTCCTGCAGCAGTAACAGCCTGTCTAAATAGCTTATCTTTTACATCTCCAGCAGCATAAACACCCTTAATATTTGTCTCTGTACTATCAGGTTTTGTTATAATATAATTTTCATTATCCATTTTTATTTTATTTTTAAATAGAGAAGTCGCGGGATCATGCCCTATAGCAATAAATGCTCCAGTTGCATAAATAATTTTTTCAGCATTATCATTAACATTTCTTAGTTTCACTTCTTTAAGAGAAATAGGTTCATCTGCACCAATAAATTCATCAACAACATGGTTCCAGATCACATCTATTTTTGGATGTTTAAAAAGTCTTTCTTGAAGAATTTTTTCTGCACGCAATTTATCTCGTCTATGAACTAAAGTTACTTTAGAAGCAAAGTTTGTTAAGTAAAGAGCTTCTTCAACAGCGCTATTTCCACCACCCACTACAATTATATTCTGATTTTTAAAAAAGAACCCATCGCAGGTTGCACAAGCAGAAATTCCAAAGCCTTTAAATTTATTTTCAGATTCTAAATTTAACCATCTTGCCTGAGCTCCTGTTGCAATTATTATAGATTTAGAAAGGAATTCCATTCCTGAATCAGTCCCAGCATGAAAAGGATTTTTATCAAATTCAACTCTATTTACTATATCATGATGAAATTTTGTTCCTACTTTTACAGCTTGTTCTTTCATTTGTTCCATTAGCCACGGACCTTGTATCACGTCTCCAAATCCAGGATAATTTTCAACGTCTGTTGTAATAGTTAATTGTCCTCCAGGTTCTAATCCTGATACGAGGTGAGGTTTTAAGTTTGCTCTAGCTGCATAAATTGCCGCTGTATAACCAGCTGGACCCGAACCAATGATCAGAACGTCTGTTTCAATTTTTTTTGTCATTTAATAAATATTGTATAAATTAGTCAATTTTCAACTGGCCAGTCTGTTTCAAAGGAGACATAATTAATTTGTATGCAACGTCTTTCCCTTTTTATTTCTTTTAGCTCAAGTCCATGCCAAGTATCATCACCTGAAGAAAAAAAATAACCATTATTATTTAAATACTTTATTGTTTTTACTAACTTAAAATTTTTATCGTAAAGATCAGTGCCTAAATCTTCAGACTCATTGTATGGGTTAGCCCAAATCATCATAGTCATAAGTTTTTCAGGTATATCTTTATGTGGTTTTAACCAGAAACCCTTCTTATCACCTATGATTTCAAGTCTTACGAAAGAACCGCTCAAATCTTTGTTCAATAAATTACCAATTTTTTTATAGATGTCTTTTTTTTGAAGTTCATTAATTACTTTTGTTAAATTTGGATAAAATTTACAATTTTCTAAATCTAAAAATAGTCTTAATTTACCATCTAGTCCTTCTCCTGTGTGATCAGCAGCTCTTGTTCCATCATAAGCTCGATTACCATCTGGAATATTTGAATAAGAAATTTCATCTAAGGTTTTAGTGTCTAAACAGTTTGATATTTCCCAATGCTTAAAAGGAAAGTCAACTGAGCTTAAATTATCTAAGTTCATAAATTGTCTTTTATTATTTTTTTTTTAATTATGCTACCAATTCTTTCTGATTCATTCAATAGATTGTATTCCCAATTTACTAATTGATTAACTTTTTTTATGTCCCTTGTTATGCCTAATTTTTTAAATTCATCATGAAAACTAGATATTCGCAAACTTTTTCTTTTAAAAGGTAAATGAAAAATATAAATAGGTCTTCCTGATACTGCAGCTTCACTAATCATAGAAGTTGAGTCAGAAGTAACAATAAAAAAAGATGATATTTGAATAGACTCTTCGTAAGGATTTTTTCCTTCACCGTTCCAAATATTAGCAATTTTATTTAATTTTTTATTAATTGTATTTTTTATTAAATTGGAAGTTCGTCTAGAAGTTATTATTTGTAGTTCTAAGCTGCTGTTATGCTTTTTTAATTCTAATAGTTTGTCACAAAGTTTATTTGATTCTTTATTTCCAAAATAATAGTGTTGATTATCTCCACCAATAATACAAGTTAATAATTTTGAATTAATATTTTTATTGTTTTTCGAAAAGTGATGTAGTGCTCCAATAGAATTTAATACGTTGTTCCCATAAAAATTATCATGATTTGGGCTAACAATATAATTAAAATTTTTTGCTGAAATTTTAGGATTTTGTATATGTATGTTTATGATCCTATTAAATTTTTTTTTACAGTAAAGAGAAAAGTAAACACTCTTTCTTCCACACGAAACTACAATATCAGGTTTCTCATTACTAGGAATTTTGTTTTTAAATATCCATTCGTATATTGGTAAAATACCGGGCTGTAGTCTATTCCAAGGGAAAATGAGATCTGTTTTTATGTGTTTAATATTATTGCTCAATTGTTTTGATAAACCAATAACTTGACTTACCATGCCTTGGGACCCATCAGTCACAGCCCATATTTTAAGTTTTTTAGATTTCAAACGTACTTTACTGATTTAATTGTATAGGATTTTTGTCCTTTAGGGCTATTAATTTCTACAACGTCAGAAATTGATTTATTAATAAGACCCCTTGCAAGAGGGCTATTTACTGAAAGTTTATTATTTTCTATGTCAGATTCATATTCTCCAACTATTTGATATGTTGCTATTTCTCCAGTATCATCATCTTCAATTTCGACTGTTGCTCCGAACTTTATATCATCTCCTTCTAAACTTTTAACATCAATGACTTCTGCTCGGCTAATAGCACTTTCTAGATCTGCAATTTTCCCCTCTATTAAGCTTTGCTGTTCTTTTGCATATTGATATTCTGCATTTTCTGATAAATCACCATGACTTCTAGCTTCAGCAATTGCTTCTATTATATTAGGCCTATCTTCATTAAGTAATTTTTTTAGATCTTTTTGAAGATTATCATAACCATTGGCTGTCATTGGTATTTTATTCATAAAGCTATGATGATATATTTTTATTTTAAGTCAATATATTTAGATTAAATCTTGTAAACTTTTAACTTTTAAGGAATTTTTTTTCAAGTGCTCTATGGTATCTACAGCAATTTTTGCTCCTCGAATAGTTGTATAATAGGGAATATTGTAAGTAAGTGAAGTTCTTCTAATACTATAACTATCTCTAATAGATCCCTGAGTTTTTGTTGTATTAATAACTAAATCAATTTTATTTTCTTTAATAGCATCAACAATATGTGGTCCTCCTTCTTTAACTTTGTTAATTGTTTCAACATTTAAATTATTGTCATTTAAAAACTTTGAAGTACCTTTAGTTGCAACAATTGCAAAATTTAAATCTAATAATTTGTTAGCAATTTCTAAAATATATTTTTTATTTAGGTCATCAATTGAAATAAATACTTTGCCTGTAGAGGGTAAAATAGTATTACATGCAATTTGACTTTTAGCAAAAGCGGATAAAAAAGTACTATCAATACCCATTACTTCACCAGTTGATTTCATTTCAGGACCGAGGACTAAATCTACCCCATCAAATTTATTAAAAGGAAATACTGATTCTTTAACATTAAAAGTATTCAAATCTCTAATATTCAATCTTTTAAGAATATCTTTTAACAGGTCGCCTGTCATTACCTTAGCTGCTATTTTAGCAATAGGTATACTTCTTGCTTTTGCAACAAATGGAACAGTTCTGCTTGCTCTAGGGTTTACTTCTAAAACATATACTTCGTTATTTTTTATTGCTAATTGCGTGTTCATCAAACCAACTACTTTAATTTCTGCTGCTATTTTTGATACCCATTCTATAATTGTGTTTTGAATTTCTTTTGAAATTGAAAAGGGTGGCAAAGAGCACGCGCTATCACCAGAATGGATTCCTGCCTCTTCAATGTGTTCCATCAATCCAGCAATAAAAATTTCTCCCTTACCATCTCTAATAATGTCTACATCAACTTCAGTTGCATTTTCAAGATATTGGTCGACCAAAATAATATTATTCGATGAAACTTCCAGGGCACTTTTAGTAAATGCTGCAAGATGTTTTTCGTTGTAAGCAATTTCCATCGCCCTTCCTCCTAAAACATATGAAGGTCTAACTAATACAGGATATCCAATTTCATTAGCTATGGAAGTTGCTTCGTTTAAATTTTTTGCAAAACCATTTTTAGGTTGTTGAATTCTTAATTTACTAAGCGTTTCACTAAATCTATCTCTATCTTCAGCTAAATCTATTGCTTCTGTTGTTGTTCCAAGAATTTTTACACCTTCATTTTCAAGTTCGTTTGCAATCTTAAGAGGTGTCTGCCCTCCAAACTGTACAAATATTCCAAGAACTTCTCCAACTTCATCTTCCTTTTTATAAATTTCTAAAACACTTTCAGTTGTTAAAGGCTCAAAATATAATCTATCAGCTGTATCATAGTCAGTTGATACAGTTTCTGGATTACAGTTAATCATTATTGTTTCAATACCCTTTTCTCTAAGCGCATAAACAGCATGTACACAACAATAATCAAATTCAATTCCCTGACCAATTCTATTAGGACCTCCGCCTAAAATGATAACTTTTTTATTTTTAGTAGGATTAGACTCACAGAATGGATTATTATGGAAATTCCAATCATAACTTGAATAAAGATAAGGTGTTTTAGAACTAAACTCTCCGGCACAGGTGTCTACAAGTCTAAATATAGGTCTAATATTATTTTGATGTCTAAATTTTCTAATTTCATTTTCTGAAATATTTTTAATTTTTGCAATTTTTTTATCAGTGAAGCCATTATGTTTGGCCAAGAGAATATTTTCTTTTGATAATTCATTTTCTTGAATTGACTTTTCAATTTCAATAATCTTTTTAAGTTGATAAATAAACCATTTGTCATATTTTGTGATGTTATTTATTTCATTTTGATCAATTCCGAGACGAAGAGCATGCCCAATTGTTAACAATCTTTGTGACGATTGAATTTTTAAATCATCAATAATTGTTTTTTTACTTGTGGTATAATTTTGTGGGACATCTAGACCATCTAAACCATATTCAAGAGAACTAAATCCTTTTTGTAGACTTTCATTAAATGATCTTCCTATACTCATAGTCTCACCAACTGATTTCATAGAGGTAGTTAAATTGGAGTCAGCTCCACTAAATTTTTCAAAAGTAAATCTTGGAATTTTTGTAACAACATAATCAATGGTTGGCTCAAAACTTGCAGGTGTTGTTTTTGTAATATCATTCTTTAATTCATCTAGTGAATAGCCCACTGCTAATTTTGCTGCAATTTTTGCAATTGGAAAACCTGTTGCTTTAGAAGCTAAAGCAGAGGATCTACTCACTCTAGGATTCATTTCAATAACATTTATTTCTCCATTTTCAGGGTTGATGGCAAATTGAACATTTGATCCACCTGTATCCACACCAATTTTTTGTAATACTTTAATGCTGGCATTTCTTAAGGCTTGATATTCTTTATCTGTTAAAGTTAGTGAAGGTGCTACAGTAATACTGTCACCGGTATGTACACCCATAGGGTCAATATTCTCAATAGAACAAACTATTATACAATTATCTTTGTGATCTCTCACAACTTCCATCTCAAACTCTTTCCAGCCTGATACTGATTTTTCAATTAAAATTTGATTTGTTGGACTTGCATTCAGTCCTCTTTGACATAACTCAGAGAATTCTTCATCAGTATAAGCTACTCCACCCCCTGTTCCTCCTAAAGTAAAACTTGGCCTAATAACCAAAGGTAATTTTAATTTCTCTTTTACCTCTATTGCTTTTGTTAATTCCTCGACAATGACGCTCTCAGGACAATTTAATCCAATTTCTCTCATTGCATCTTTAAATTTTTGCCTATCTTCTGCAAGTTCTATTGCATAAGGGTTAGCCCCAATCATCTTTACTTTCTTCTTCTTAAGTATTCCTGATTTTGCAAGTTCCATAGAGACATTTAAGGCAGTTTGACCACCCATTGTGGGCAACAAAGCATCAGGTTTCTCTAACTCTATTATTTGCTCTACGAACTCTTTTGTAATTGGCTCAATATACGTTTTATCAGATAAATCTGGATCAGTCATTATGGTTGCTGGATTTGAGTTTACTAGAACTACTTTATAGCCCTCTTCTTTAAGAGATTTACAGGCCTGAGCACCAGAATAATCAAACTCACACGCTTGACCTATTACAATTGGCCCAGCCCCAATTATTAATATTTTTTTTATATCTTGTCTTTTAGGCATTTATCTTAATTAATTTGTAAAATTCTCTAAAAAGATATGTACTGTCATGAGGTCCTGGACTTGCTTCTGGATGATACTGTACACTAAATACTGGAAGAATTTTGTGTCTTATACCTTCATTTGATCCATCAAATAAAGATACATGTGTCTCCTCAACTTCATTTGGCAAGCTTGCTCTATCAACTTCAAAACCATGATTTTGTGATGTTATTTCAACAGTATTATTAATTAAATTTTTAACAGGTTGATTTGCACCTCTATGACCTTGGTACATTTTTTTTGTTTTTGCACCGAGGGCAAGATTTATTAATTGATGACCGAGGCAAATACCAAAAACAGGAATTTCAAGGTTGATAAGTTCTTTAATTGTTGGAAGTATCAATTTTATAGTAGCATCAGGATCTCCAGGTCCATTTGATAAAAAGATACCTTTAGGTTTTTTACTTAAAATTTCTTTTATATTCGTCAAAGCTGGCAGGATTGTGGGATTAAAATTTAAATTTTTTAAATTTCTTAGAATATTTTGTTTAATGCCAAAATCTAAACACACAATTGGAAAATTTTCAAAACTTTCTTTTTCAATATCTTTTTTCCACAAGCCATGATTCCAATGATAAACTTCCTTTGTAGAGACTAAAGTTGCAAGATCCAAATTTTCAAGCCCACTCCATTTCTTTAATTGTTTTTCTAAATTTTCTAAACTTTGATTTTTTTCACCAAAATGAATTAATGCTGCTTTTTTTGCACCTTCTAAAGATAATTTTCTAGTTATGTATCGAGTATCAATACCTGTAATTGCAGGAACATTATTATTTTTTAAAAAAGAATTTAAACTATCTTGCGCTCTCCAATTTGAATAGTGTTCTAGAGTTTGATTGATAACGCAACCTTCAGCATAAATTTTAGATGACTCTAAATCTTCATTATTTGTTCCCACAATACCTATATGAGGAAAAGTAAAAGTAATAATCTGTTTTGCATATGATGGATCTGTTAAAGTTTCTTGATAGCCTGACTGAGATGTATTGAAACATAATTCAGCAACAACTGATTTAATAGCTCCTAATCCATCACCCCATAATATTTCACCATCATCGAAAATTAAAGCAGCTGAAGGAGGGCTTAAGTGTTGTTTTTTAATAATATCCCGCAGCATTATTTGATAAGAAATGATGGATAACTAGGCATTTTGAAAACTTTAGTCAAGGATTAGTTGAAATTGTTAATAACAGTTATATTAGTGATAAAAATAAATTTAACCGATTCTAACAGGTAGATAATTATGAGTTTAAGAAACAATATTGATGAGGATTATAAAAAAGCAATAAAAAACAAAGAGCAAGATAAAACCAATACTCTTAGATTAGTAAAAAGCGCTATAAAAGATAAAGATATTTCATCTAGATCTAATGAAAGCAGAGAAGGAATTAGCGATCAAGAAATACTATCACTTTTGCTAAGCTTGATTAAGCAGAGAAAAGATTCGATAGAGCAATTTCAAAAAGCTGAAAGAGATGATTTAATAAAAAATGAACAAAGTGAAATTGACATAATAAATCAATATTTGCCTAAGCAAAAATCCGAGGATGAAACCATAGCAATTATTGATGAATTAATTAAAACTCATAATTTAGAAAATTTAAAAGATATGGGCAAGCTTATGGGTTTTGTTAAAAAAGATTACCCTGGAGAAGTAGATATGGGATTGGTGGGTAAAATTGCAAAATCTAAACTTGGAAATTAATGGCCTTCAATAAGATTGATTTAGATAATATAAAATCAAAAATTCTTATTTCGGAAGAGTTAGATAAAAAAACTAAAGTAATTAAAAAAGGGAAAGACTTTTGGTGTTGTTGTCCATTTCATAATGAAAAAACTCCATCATGTAAAATAAATGACGAGCAGGGATCTTATTATTGTTTTGGTTGTGGTGCCAAAGGAGATATTTTTACAATCTATCAAGAATTATTTAATTATACTTTCTTAGATGCAGTAAAAGAGTTAGCTAATAGAGCAGGTATTAAAATAGATTTTGACAGAAGTTCAAATTATAAAGAAAATGATAAATCTATCAAAATTTTAGAAATTTCAGCTAAATGGTTTGAGGAAAATTTAAACGTAGATAATAATTTATGTATTAGATATTTATGCAATCGAAATTTATCAAATGAAACAATTAGAGCTTTTAGACTTGGGTATTCATACAACAAAAATATTTCACTTTATGAGTATTTAAAAAATTTATCATATACAGATGAAGAGATTTTAAAAAGTAATGTTGCTAAGCTTGATAAAAATAAAAATATAAAAGATTTTTTTTATAAGAGATTAATTTTCCCTATAACTAATATAAACGGAAAAGTAGTTGGATTTGGGGGGCGTGTTTTAGATGACTCCAATCCTAAATATATAAATTCTCCAGAAAGTCATATTTTTAAAAAGAGAAGCATGTTGTATAATCTTAATTTAGCAAAAAATTCTGCAAGAGAGAAAAAAAACTTATTAATTTGTGAAGGATACATGGATGTAATTTCATTATACCAGAACAATATAAAAAGTGTTGTAGCGCCACTCGGAACATCTTTTACACAAGAACAATTAGAACTGTCTTGGAAATATAGTAATAAACCTACTATAATGTTTGATGGTGACGATGCTGGTATTAGAGCATCTTATAAAGCAGCATTAATGTCCCTTCCTTTTTTAATTCCTAATAAATCTCTTCAATTTATAAGGTTGCCCAAAAATAATGATCCAGACAGTTTTTTAGAAAAAAATAAATTAGCAAATCTTGTTAAAATATTAAAAGCACCAATGTCATTATTGAGCTACATTTTTGAAGTATCTAGCGATGGAGTATCTCTTAGTGATGCGGATCAAAAAATTTCATTCGACCAGTATCTTGATGATTTAGTAAGCACAATTAAAGATAAAAAAATACAATATTTTTACAAAAGTGAATTAAAATCTTTATTTTTTAAAAAATTAAAAAATTCTAATAAAAATGACGTAAGAAAAGTCATTCCAAAAAAAGTTAGTTCATTGCAAAAAAAACAGATATATTCTTTTATTGCTAGTGCAATTAATCACTCAAAATTTAGAGTTAAAATCATTGAGTGTATTCTCCAAAATATTGAATTAGAAGAAATGGAGAGCATAATTATAGAGACTTTAAAAAATGATACCTTAATTAGTAATAATAACTCCAATGTGTTCAATTTATTTACTGAAGAAATCAGACAATTTTTGAAATCTAAGATATTACATTCAAGCATTTATAAACTTTTCCCGTATTCTAGCCAAAAATATGAAGCAGAA
>CEUS01116256.1_pt1 | contig 11056 bp, 10 predicted proteins | sample 427031 | NCBI WGS metagenome assembly CEUS01 (sample SAMEA2622837, study PRJEB7988) | marine metagenome | biome: marine biome (ENVO:00000447); feature: marine epipelagic mixed layer (ENVO:xxxxxxxxx); material: "saline water (ENVO:00002010), including plankton (ENVO:xxxxxxxx)" | depth 140 m | reverse complement strand
TTTTGAAACGGGCTTTACTGTGCTTGCCATCATCTCTGTTTTCGGTGCCTTGCTGATCGTCTTCTCGCCGCCGCCCAGTCGCCCCTCGTGATTTTCCCCAGAGCCGTACAATCGCCGTCCCAATCCACGGAGGCTTTTCATGACTACCATCGATGGACCAGACCCTGGGGTTGCTCAGTTTGCCGTTAGCGCTAGCGATATGCCCCGTGCTGCTCAGCTCTATTGCGATGTAATAGGGTGCCTCAAAGCTGGGGGCCTTCTTATATGGGGGGATTTTCTGGCTACCCTCCAGAAAGTGCCTGACCCTGCTGCAGCCCTTTGGTGGCTTATTGACCGCCAAGACTTTGTCCAGCTCGAAGTTTGGGGTTACACACGTCCGGTGCCGCGTCCCCGTCCGCTCGATTGGCGTCCTAGTGACATCGGTTATTCCCGCATGACCTTCCACGTGGATGACTTCGATGCCGTGGTTGCTCGAATCCCTGAGGTGGGTGCTTCTACTATCACTGCTCCACAAGGCCCCATCGGAGATCGCCGGGTTTGTCTTCGTGATCAGGATGGTTTGATTCTAGAGCTCATAGAGAAGGATCCTCTTTCTGATGTCCGCCCTCCTCGTTGGCCGGAGTCAGGCTGTGCTATTCGAGCTGTTAGCCTATCTGTCCCCGATCTCGCAAAGGCGAGGCGTTTTTGGGTAGAGACGCTTGCTCTTGAAGTAGTCGACCCCACTCTTCTGCACACCTCCGAAATGGAGTCGCTTTGGGGCTTGCCGGGCGCTCAGTCCGAGACTCTCTTGTTGCGAGCAGGAGACCAGCTCATAGAGCTTCAGCAGTACCACAATCCTGCTCCCCGTCCCCGTCCCTTGGGTTACTTGCTTAGCGATGTGGGAATTCTCAATATCGCCCTTGGTTATCGCACGCGAGATGCTTTCTCGGCTGCGTTCACGCGGCTAATGGAAATGGGATACACCGCTAATGTTCAGCCGAACGACGAGGGGCCGTTCACGTCTTCCTACGTGAACGATGACCAGGGCTTTTCTCTTGAGATGTTTCACTGTGCTGAAGAGGTGGACCAATATCTCGGCTTCATGCCCGAGTCAACGTGGCGCTCGGTTTCAGGACGCCCCCCTCGCCCTCGTTAGATAAAGGGCGCTGCTAACCAACCTGCGATCGCATCTATTGCTTCGATGGCAGTGAAGCTGTCCAGCCATTTGCCTCCATGTAAAGCGTATTCCTGGAGTATCTTCAAAGCGGTCAGCGGGATTAGGAAAAGGAGGATTTTTTGCCTTGAAAATACGAAGTTCGGCCGCCAATGAGTCAAGCTCGCTACAAATAGAAACCACACTTCGAAGATGTTTGGAGCTGCCAGCAGGACGATTCGTTCTCCCGTGAATTGAAAGGTGACGAACCCTGCTAGTCTGAAAGCGAATAGTCCCACTGCAACAGATCGTGCTGCTCCTTTCCAGCGGAGAGACACGATTAAAAATGTGACCATGTAGAACTGATCGAGCCATTTATCGAATGCTTGGTAGTTGCTCACCCCACCTAGATCGAGCAGGTTTTTCAAAAATAGGTCACTTAGGTCAATTAAAATCGCTGCCCAGCCGCCTACGAAAGCCCATTTAAGTACAGCGAGTGACCCTACGATCCGAATGATCGCGATAATGATTTCTTCGAGGGACATGGTTGCCGCCTGCCGCCAAAATTTTTTCGGCGGTGTCTGGTAGGTGCCCGCCTATACTAAGGTTGCGGCTATGCAGTTCGCAGGGGGAACTATGAAAACCCAAGACAGCAATCTGCTCGCTGATGTTCACGCCCAATTCGATCGTGCTGCTGCTTATAGCGATCATCCGCAGGGGCTCCTCGATCAGGTCAAGATGTGCAATGTGGTTCACCGGATGAGCTTCCCTGTTCGGGAAGATGATGGCTCTATTCGTGTTGTCGAGGCCTACCGCGCAGAGCACAGTTTTCACCGACTTCCCACAAAAGGGGGGATTCGGTTTAGTCCTGAGGTGACCGAAGACGAGGTTTGTGCACTCGCTGGCCTCATGACCTATAAATGCGCGATTGTTGAAGCTCCCTTCGGTGGGGCCAAGGGTGGTATTTGTATCGATGCCCGAAAAGAGAGCGAGGGCTTTCTGGAGCGGGTCACTCGCCGCTACGTTGCTGAGCTTAATCGCAAAAACATGATTGGACCGGCCGTTGATGTTCCTGCGCCTGACTACGGTACTGGTGAACGGGAGATGGCCTGGATTGTTGATACATACACTGCACTTAATCCTGACCAACTGAATCCCTTCGCTTGTGTCACTGGCAAACCGATTGCACTGCACGGCATTTCTGGCCGTACGGAGGCTACTGGTCGTGGTGTTGCCATCGGTATCGCGGAAGCTACAGCTTCTCTCGAAGACATGCAGTCTGTTGGGTTGACGTCCGGCCTCGATGGTAAGCGTGTAATAGTGCAGGGATTGGGCAAGGTTGGATTTCATGCAGCTCGATTGCTGGAGGAGGAGGGCGCGCGCATTGTGGCTATCGCCGAGTTCGACGGTGGAATCGCTTCCGAAGAGGGACTTAACGTTGAAGAGGTCCACCGGCACCTCCTCGAGACTGGTTCCATCCGTGGTGCTCCCGGTACCCGTGACATTGGAAAGCCTGAAGTTACCCTGGAGCTAGACTGCGACATTTTGGTACCTGCTGCGCTCGAGAATCAGATCACTGCCGATAATGCACCCCAAATAAAAGCCAAGATCGTAGCTGAGGCAGCCAATGGTCCTGTGGATAGTGCAGGTGATGCAATACTTCGGGAGCGGGGCATTCTGGTCATCCCTGACTTATTTCTGAATGCTGGTGGCGTAACTGTCTCGTACTTCGAATGGCTCAAGAATATCCAGCATGTTTCTCCTGAGCGCCTCACAAGCCGTCACCAGGAGGTAGCTACTACTCGTGTTGTGAAGGCGTTGGAAGGTGCCACGGGGGCTCACCTAAGTGACGATGACTTGATCCAGGCAGTCCGTGGTCCTGATGAAATAGATCTTGTAGAGGCCGCTCTTGCTGACACTATCATTGATTCGTACCACTCAATCCACGAGATTTGGAAGTCGCGCAGCATGCCTGATCTTCGTGTTGCTGCTTACTCTCTTGCAATTGACCGGGTAGCGAAGTCGTATTCCTTGATGGGGATCTTTCCATGATCGTTTTCGAGGACATCTATCACGTAGGAATAATCGTCCCTGATATAGAGGCTGCTATGAGGGAGCTGGGTAGTCGCTTTGGCGTTGGGTGGCGAGATCCCTCAACCGCTAACGTTCTTGTTCGGGACCACATGGGTGAACGCATGCTCTCCCCTCGAGTCACTTTTTGCGATCAGAGTACGCCCATTGCACTGGAGTTGATTGAAGCGCTTCCCGATACTGTTTGGCAGTGTGGTGAGGGCTCTCAACTTCACCATTTCGGGTTATATGTTGACAGTGTGGAGGAGGCTATAGGTGATCTTGGGGCTGGTATGACTCTGGAGATGGCTGGTCTTGACCGAGATGGAATGCTGGCCGGCTTTTGCTACGTAAACGACGCCGTTGGTGTGAGGATGGAGCTTGTCGAACGGGGTGGTCTCCCTCCTCTGAAGGACTGATTTAGTTGGGTCGTTTTTCGTGGATATTCGCTGCCTTGTTCATGACAGTCTTTATTGCCTGTGGCCGAAATGACGCTCCTGCTCAGGTTGCTACAGTTACCCCTGGCCCTAGTGCTCCAGCCCCTACAGCCACATCTGTTGCTAGTGCGACTTCGGTTCCCGCTTGGTGGGAGAAGCAGAAGTCGAAGTCCGCTGCCGCTCTCGCTGCTCCCCTTTCAAGAGTTTGGAACGTGGTCGTAGAGGCAACTACTGTGGACGAGGTTACCGTGGCGTTTAATTACCACTTAGATATAGCCCCCGAGGCTAATGTTTTTGTTCACCAGGGGCTTCTCCCGGATGCAAATGTAGTTCTGCTCGATGCGGAGGGTGGAGCTATCGAAGGCTCTGTGGGCGAGCTCCAACCCACTGAGTTTGGCGATGACACCGTTGGGGGGCAGGCTGTTTTCAGGATACGGACAAGCCGTTTTGCAGATGTAGAGCTAGTTCATATTTGTATCAGGGTAGTTACAGGTAATTACGATGACTTTGCTGGACGTAGCGAGGTTTTTTGCGAACCAGTCACGCCCAAGAAGGTGATGTCCTAAGTAAGGATGTAATCGTCTGGGTCAATTTGCTTTGTTTGCTGCCAGTACTCGAGCAAGGTGAAAGGCCAGTTCTGGGCGACGCGTCCAGAATCACTTTTGTACCAGCTCGGTACACTAGAAACGCCCCAAGCTCGCTTCAAGTTGCCAGCGTCAATGCGTTCGTTATATGCATCATGCACCTCTGCTCGACAGTCAATGGCTTGCGTTCCACTGTCCAGAAGGAATCTCAGGCACTCCAGTATGTATTGCGCCTCACATTCTGAGAAATAGACGATGCTTCCGTTGACCACGATGTTGGTGTTGGGGCCATACATGAAGAAGAAATTGGGGAAGTTTGGCATTGTGATTCCCAAGTAGGCTCTTGCGTCTCCGTCCCACTGTTCATGCATATCCACTCCATTGATTCCAGTTACTTTCATTGGAGTTAGAAATTTAGATGCCTGAAATCCTGTCCCGAAGACCAAAATGTCGAGAGGGTGCTCGTTGTTACCTTCTGTACGGACACCCCTTGGAGTGATCTGCTCGATGGATTCTGTGATTAGATGGACGTGTTCTTTCAGTAAGGTGTTAGGCCACGTCCCGTTGTCTACCACGATCCTTTTTGATGCTGGAGGGAAGTCAGGTAGGGCCTTTTCAATGAGGTCAGGCCTGGTTGCGAGCTGCTTTCTCATTGAGGCCTCTAAAAGTTCGCGGAGCTGTCGGTTGCCCTTCCCTGTAACGGCGTCCCCCGGCTTCCAGCTGTTGTCCACCTCAACCATTGGGAGAAATCCGTCTGAGATTGCCCAGAACAGCCAAAATCGATACCACTGGGCGTAGGTTGGCACGTGTTTAAGTAGCCAGAGAAAACCATCTGCTACTCTTTCGTGATAGTTCGGTGCGGGAGCGTACCAGTTTGGTGTTCGCTGGAAAATCTGTACTTCTCTGGCTGCTTCTGCAAGGTGAGGTATGAACTGAGAAGCGCTTGATCCCGTTCCGATTATTCCTACAGCTTTCCCCTTGAAGTCGATCTCATGGTCCCACTGTGCTGAATGAAACGACGGTCCTTTGAAGCTACTTAACCCTTCAATGTCTGGCATCTTTGGCCGATTTAACTGGCCTACTGCGCTAATGATGGCCTCGGCCTCAATCTTCTCTTCTCGACCGTTTGCATTGCGAACGCTGACTTTCCAGATGCAGCGTGCTTCGTCATATGTGGCTGCCAACACCTCGGTGTTGAAGAGGATATTTTCACGGATTCCAAAGTCTGTGGCGCAATTTCTGAAATATTCGAGAAGTACTTCCTGTGGCGAGTGGTGGTAGGGCCAGTCGAACTTCTGGGCAAATGAGTAGCTGTAGGCGTGGTTAGAGGAGTCGACCCGTGCTCCAGGGTACGTGTTCTCGAACCAAGTGCCGCCTACGTCTTCGTTCTTCTCAATAACTGTGAAGGGAATCCCTGCTTGATTCAGGCGATGGGCTGCCAAAATCCCCGACATACCGGCACCGATGATGACCACACGAAGTGACCGTCCTGGGTTAATAGTTTCCTTATGCCATTGGGGCGCACGTGCATCTATATCGGCGAAAGCCAGCTCCTCCAGCAATAGAGGTAAGTACTCGTCACTCACGTGCTCGCCGATCAGGTAATCCATCATTCGTCGCACTTCGGAATGCGTTGGTATATCGGCTACTACTGACCCAGCGTCTCTCCACGCGGCCAAGGTCTTGAACGCCAATTCCTGCGCCTCTGTTTGCTTTTCAGGAGGCAATCCTCCTTGAGGGTCTGTCAACAGAGCTGTGTCTGGCATCAGATCATTCCGGAGGAGTGACAAGTCTCCTGTAATCTGAGCTAGGGCTGGCAATAGCGAGGGGAGATGGGCATCCTTCAGCGCTTTGCGAATGGCGTCGTCATCTTGCGGAAGAGGCTCGATTTTCCGGCTAGTCGTCATAGCAGTGCAGAGTAGCGGCCCTGTTCGTGGGGTGCCAGCAGTGTAGCCACAGAACACTGCAATGAATCGTGTCCGCTCTACGAGAAACCCGGACGCATAGGCTTTTAAAAGAACAAGCGAAAGTTGGAATTGGTTTTAAGAACAATGAACGGGCAATGTAGGTTTAGTACCGCCTTACAATGGCTCTCCAAAGGAGGCCTAACTGTGATCCATGAGCTCCGTATTTACACCGCTCATCCGGGCAAGATGCCAGCTCTTCAGGCCCGTTTCCGCGACCACACGATTGGTATCTTTGAACGCTGTGGTATCAAGAACATCGCCTACTGGACAAACTCTATCGGTGGTCGCAGTGACGAGCTGTGGTATGTCCTCGCATTTGAGGATTTTGCTCAACGTGAGCAGGCATGGGCCACTTTCATGTCCGATCCCGAGTGGCGTCAGGTTAGGGCTGCATCAGAAGAGGAAGGACCTCTCGTCCACCACATCGAAAATCGTATTTTGGTTCCCACGGACTTTTCTCCGCTGGGCTGATCTTTGCAATAGCTGGGGAGGAAAGCATTGCCTAGGAGCTAGCTTTTCTCCCCGCTTCGCTACTGACTCCGCTACTGTGTTGCTGCCTTGATGTTTAAGTCCCTTCCACTAACTGTGCTTGTGAAGACGCAATCTCGTGTCAGGAAACCGCTCCTACACTTGATTGCGGCCCTTGGTATCGCGGATACAGATCGGAAAGAGAATGCCTTTACAGTTTGTGTCTGTGATGAGGGACAACTGGCCGACACTCAAGCAGATGCATATGTTGTCCTAACTGCGTCTGATGAAGGCTTTGCTCAGGCCTTACGCACTATCGGCGCACGTAATCCCGCCATAGGCCATCCGGGCTATGGCCTAATGCCACCCATTGGGCATATTGCTACGGTAGTTGCTGAGGTGACTGTGTCTGGGGTGCTTCTTCAGGCACTTGCTTTAGCTGCTGGGGAAAAGCCTGCTGCCGCTCGAATCAATGTTGAGCATGTTGTCTTGCACATGATTATGCCCCTGGTGTCTGCCCACTCAGTGGGAATCAATAACTCTGCAGTAATCCCCCCGAGCCTCACCACCTATCCTCTGGGCATTGTTCCCTGTGCTGATGGTCAGGTGGGTGCTTACCAGGCAGTCCCAACCGAGTGGCCTCGCTTTTGCACCATGATTGGCCGAGATGACATTGTTGATTCATGGCCGACTGTCGCAGCTCGTCGAGAAAATGGTGCTTCTATTTGGGAGGCTGCGGAATCCTGGTTCCGGAGCCATACGGTTGCAGATGTCGTCCGTCTAGCTCAGGAAGCGGGGCTTCCCTACGCCCCGGTGTTGCCGCTCGATGCGCTCGCTAAGTCAGCTTATCTTCATCGGCGGGGTGCAATTGCAGTCGATTCTGGTATTGGGCTCCGACCTGGTGCCCCCTTCTGCGTGGAGAACCTAGAAACGGATGCTGTTTCGTATTCCAGTCGGGAAGCAGTGAGAGAGGCTATCTTTTCCGCCCTGCCAACCCCGGTTGCCGGTCCGCTCGCTGGCCTCGTTGTAGTGGAGGTGACTCAGCACTGGGCGGGGCCGCTTACTGCTCGTTTTCTTGCTGACTATGGTGCGCTGGTAATCAAGTGTGAACCTACCGGAGGTGATTTTTGGCGGGTCACGGGTAGCCTTGGAGGAGAGGGTGTTTCTTGGACGTTTGAGCCGATAAACCTTGGGAAGGGATCAATGGTGGTTAACCTCAAGGATGCTTCGGACCGTGCTCTCCTCAATGCTCTCCTTGGAGCCTGCGACATTAGTGTGGAGAATCTTTCTCAGGGAGCGCGTGAACGTGGGGGCCTCGCCTTTCAAGATATCTCTGCTCTAAACCCCGGCATTATGGCGGTCTCTCTTCCTGGCTATGAGGTTGAGGGCCCACTAGCGGCTTTACGCGGCATGGGGTGGTCCTTCGAGGTTGCTTCTGGCTATGCCAGTGCGCTGGGTGGTGGCGTGCCTGCCAACTCTGGCTACCCATATGGTGACCCTATAGGTGCTATCACCGGCTTTTTGGCGATTCTGCGTGAGCTTGTGCGGCGACGCCTTGGGGGCAAGGAAGGCGCTGCCTTACTTGATATTGGCCAGGTGGCAGCTCTCTCGTACACCTTGATAGAGGATTTGCGCAATGGTGGGAATGAGCTTTCCCTGACAACTCTCGACGACATCCTTGTGCAAGGAAAGGTCAAGCCTTCTTGGCCTATTGAGCAAATAGCGACATCGAGTGGAAGATTGATGAATCATCCCGGTCCGCTCGTAGCACTGTCTTCCATGCCGGCTCGCAGCCGCGCCCCTGCTCTTAACGAGCAAGGGGTGGCAGTGCGCAGCGCTGTTGGGAGTGTCCTTGAGAAAGCAGGTAGCTAGCGAGATTGCTCCTCACGAAAGGCTGCATAGTTGCGCCGGATGTCATCGTGAGAGAGAGAGAGAATAGCTGCCGCTAGGTAGGCTGCGTTTCGTGCACCCCAGCCCCCTACTGCCACGCCTGCAACCGGTACTCCTGGCGGCATCTGGAGAACTCCGTAGATGGCGTCCTGTCCGCCGGCCACCTCACTTGTCGCTAGTGGTACGCCGATGACCGGCAGTGTTGTCAGGGCAGACACGGCGCCAGGAAGTGCGGCAGCTCCGCCTGCTGCGCAGATGAACACTTCTAGCCCTGCTTCGAGTGCACCTTTGGCGAATGTATGCACTTTTTCCGGGTTACGGTGGGCCGACATGACGTGGGTCTCGAAAGGGATACCCAAGGAGGTCAATGCCTTCTCTGTTGGTTCCATAGAAGGCATGTCATTTTTTGACCCCATCAAGATGGCGACTAGTGGAGTAGTCATCTGATTTCCTCGATCTCTGCGATGTCGCTGCGCATATATGCTCCTTCGAAGCGGATGAATTGGGCGTTCTCGTAAGCTTTTGCTCTTGCCGCTGCGAGCGTCGGCCCCCTTGCGACCACGGTCAAGACCCGGCCTCCATTGGTTACCACGCCCTTCGGAGTTAGTGCTGTGCCTGCATGGAACACTTGCACATCCTCATCGATTTTATCCAGCCCATCGATTAGATGGCCTGTTGTGTACTCTCGGGGGTAACCTCCACTGGCGATTACAACTCCTACTGCAGGTTCTTTTGACCAACTGATATCAACCGAGGACAGTCCTCCCTCGGCGGCTGCCCGGCAGATCGTGAAAAGATCGCTATTGAGGCGAGCCATGAGGACCTGTGCTTCGGGATCCCCTAGGCGTGCGTTGTATTCGAGCACATAGTTTCCTCTGTCGGTGATCATGAGTCCTGGGTAAAGCGTGCCGTTGAAAGGACTTCCGAGCGCGGCCATTCCCTCAATGGTGGGCTTTACAACCTCTTGTTCGATTGCCTTGGAGAGTGCTGTGGTCACATCTATGCTTGGGCTGTAGGCACCCATCCCGCCAGTATTCAGCCCCCTATCTCCCGTGAGTGCTCGCTTATAGTCCGTTGCGGAAGGCGTAAGTACTGCGGTCTCTCCGTCGCAGATGGCATGGGTGCTTGTTTCCCAACCCTGTAAACGCTCCTCAATAACTACTTGATCGCCTGCTGTCCCGAATGCGCGTTTGATCATGATCGTGTCTAGGGCTAGCAGCGCTCCCTCTCGGTCATCGCAAACGAGCGCACCTTTTCCTGCTGCCAGCCCACTTGCCTTAACCACAATTGGAGCATCGGGGAGGGACTCTACGTAGGCGACTGCGTCGTTGTGGTCTCTAAATGTGCGGTGTATCGCGGTTGTAATCCCGTGGTCAACCATGAACTGTTTCGACCATGCCTTGCTTGCCTCGATCTGTGCAGCAGCAGCAGTTGGTCCATAACAAGGGAGTCCCCGCTCACGTAGGCGGTCCACAAGGCCTAGCGGCTGAGGATCGTCCATTGTGGCGAGGTAAAAATCGATCTTCAGATCATTAGCGGCTTCGATTAGGCTATCGATATCCTTTGGGTCGATTGGCACGTTGGTTGCGATTTGGGCAGTTCCCGCATTGCCAGGTGCGACAAAAACTTCTTCTACATCGGGGCTTTGCGTTAATTTCCATGCAACCGCATGCTCGCGGGCTCCCATCCCTACCAGCAGCACCCGTGCGCCCACTAGGTCCTCATTCCCATTCGATTGTTCCCGGGGGTTTGCTCGTGATGTCATAGGCAACACGGTTCACGGCTTGGACCTCGTTAACGATTCGATTTGAGACGCGTGCTAACAATTCATAAGGAAGTCGAGCCCAGTCAGCTGTCATTGCGTCCTCTGCAACTACTGCCCGCAAAACGATTGCGTTTCCGTAAGTACGAAAGTCACCCATTACGCCAACTGTGCGCGAATCCGTTAGCACGGCGAAGCTCTGCCAAAGATCGCGATATAGTCCGGCGGCGTGAACTTCTTCAAGGAAGATGGAGTCGGCTGCTTGAAGGACGCTAACTTTCTCCTCGGTCACTTCGCCGATGATGCGAACGGCCAGCCCTGGTCCAGGGAAAGGCTGTCGCCAAAGGATCTCGTCTGAGAGCCCTAATTCAGCCCCAATTCGGCGGACCTCGTCTTTGAATAGGAAGCGCAGGGGCTCCACCAGCTCTAACTCCATCCTTTCGGGTAATCCGCCGACGTTGTGGTGGCTTTTTATGCGCGCTGATCCTGCTCCGTGTGAGGCGCTCTCGATAACGTCAGGGTAGAGAGTGCCTTGGCAGAGGAAGTGTGCGCCCTCGATCTTCTTCGCCTCCGCCTCAAATACCTCAATGAACGTATTTCCGATGCGAATCCTTTTTGTCTCTGGGTTCGTAACCTCTACCAGCCCGGACATGAAAAGCTTACTTGCATCGATGTGCCGAAGGTTCATCTGAAGGTTTCGTTCAAAGGTATTGACTACGTCCTCGGCTTCTCCGGCTCGAAGCAGT
>CEUS01052251.1_pt1 | contig 11056 bp, 8 predicted proteins | sample 427031 | NCBI WGS metagenome assembly CEUS01 (sample SAMEA2622837, study PRJEB7988) | marine metagenome | biome: marine biome (ENVO:00000447); feature: marine epipelagic mixed layer (ENVO:xxxxxxxxx); material: "saline water (ENVO:00002010), including plankton (ENVO:xxxxxxxx)" | depth 140 m | reverse complement strand
TGGAACAATGTCATTGGAAATTTTTCAAGAAATCCTTCTTCCCGGCCAGTCGATTGGGGGCACATCGGGCAATTAATGTTACAGGCACCATCCATTTCTAGGTTGAGTTGCTCGACTTCTTCTATTATCACAATAGGAAGACTCCAATTTTTAAGGTAGGTATAATTGTTTTCACAGTTAATACTAATTTATCGATATTTTTTAAAAATAAATCAAGTTTATTAAGCCTTTTAAACTGTGCCACTAAGCCCTTATTCTCTAAATGTTCCTGGCACGGTTATTTGAGCTTTAGGCAGCCCTCATCAGCCAAAATTTAACAGGAGAACAGCCAAGAAGCAAATAATATAAAAAAAGGTAACTGCCTTTTAAGGTAAAGAGAAATAAATAGTCGTAAGGCATTTTACTAAAAAATTGTTGCATCTTTAACTTAATATACCCTATCATAAATCAAAGAGTTGGGCATTAAATATCTAATGCGGGAGCTTGGCAAATCACCATCTGGTTAAGTTTTTTAAGCTTTATGCTGATCAGTCCACGCTATCTTAGGTGGAAAATCTAAAGAACGGATAGTCTTGTTAGGAATGCCTGGGGGCACCTTCTTTGATTTGGTTCTAGTCCTTATATTTGTATCCAACGAAACATTCAAACACAATTCTTGTAACCAAATTAAAGGCCTTGTCTTGTGAAAATTCTTATTACAGGGGATAGGGGGTATATTGGGAGTGTTTTAGCGCAAGTGCTTTCGGAGCATTCCTATGACATCGTGGGTTTTGATACGGATTATTACAGAGGCACAGACCTCTACTCTGTTGAACGGTCCTATCGGAAAATCACCAGGGATATCAGGAGTGTTTCCCCTGAAGATGTGCAGGGTGTGGAGGCTGTGGTGCATTTGGCGGGCCTTTCCAATGATCCTTTGGGTGAGTTGGCTCCAAATCTGACGGAAGATATTAATTTAAGGGGAACTCTACAGCTTGCCCGTTTGGCCCGGGAAGCTGGTGTTAAACGGTTTGTCTACGCTTCTTCACAGAGCATGTACGGTATTTCAAATACTGACGATGAGCTGGATGAAGATGACAGCGATAAAAATCCTCTTACTGCCTACGCTAGAACCAAATGGGACGCCGAATTGCAACTCAAGGAATTGGCGAACGAAAATTTCACCATCGTATGCTTCAGACCTTCAACTGTTTTTGGGGCCAGCCCCAGACTTCGTTGCGACATCGTTTTCAATAATCTGGTCGCCTGTGCTTACACCACTGGCAAAATAGAGATTAAAAGTGATGGCACTCCGTGGCGGCCAGTGGTGCATGTACGGGATGTGTCCAGTGCTTTTTTAGCCGGACTGGAAGCACCCAAGGAGTTGGTCGCCGGTCGATCCTTTAATGTGGGTATTACCAATGGAAATTATACTGTTAGGGACTTGGCGGAGGCGGCGCAAAAAGCGGTTCCGGGCAGCACCCTGACTTTCACCGGTGAACATGGTTCTGACTCCAGAACATATAAAATCAGTTTCAAAAGGATATTAAGTGAACTGAAGGACTACTATAAGCCCGAGTGGAATCTTGAACGCGGTGGGCGCGAACTGGTTGCGCTTTTTGAAAAAACCGGGTTTACCGAGGACCAGTTCAGAGGGCTTACTTGTAACCGTTTGATGTCCTTAAAGCATATAGCGCAATCTAATCAGATTAATAAAGATTTATTCTGGGCATAGCATGACACAAACTTTGCATGAAGCCATTAGCGTTTGCCGTATTTGTAATCAGGGAAAAATAGAGATCATTCTTGACCTGGGAGAGCATCCCCCTGCCAACAGTTTGCGGGAAGATTTGGATGAATGCGTTCCCGCGATCCCTCTTACCTTGGTCAGGTGTTCCAATTGCGGCACAGTCCAACTTTCCGAAACGGTGGCTCCAGAATATTTATTCAGGGATTATGTGTGGGTTACAGGAACCTCTGCCACCGCCCACGACTATAGTGATCTATTTTGCGAGGAGATGTTTAAACGGTGCGGGAAAGACCCGCAATTCGTTATGGAGGTAGCCAGCAACGATGGCACATTCTTAAAACGATTTAAAGATAAAGGTTGTCGGGTTCTCGGAGTGGACCCTGCCCAGAATATAGCCAAAATAGCTAACAAAAAAGGTATATTCACGTTACCCGAATTTTTTGGCCTGTCAGTTGCCGAGTCTATTGTTGGAGAGAGGGGACAAGCCGATTGCATTTATGCGCGCAACGTGGTCCCACATGTGGACAATGTGCATGATGTGATTTCTGGAATAGCGAGGTGTCTGAAAGCTGGAGGAACGGGCGCGATCGAATTTCACTACGCAAGGGTGATATTAGAGGAGCTACATTACGATTCAATTTATCATGAGCATTTGTATTACTTTTCTTTGCGAAGTATTTTTTTCCTTTTGCAAAAACATGGATTGAAGGCCTTTGATTTGATGGAGAGCCCTATAAGTGGCGGAAGTGTGGTACTGTACTTTTCGGCAAAGGAAAAAACCTCAGGAGAAAGTTTGCGACGAAAGCTGGAGGAAGAAGATGATTCTGGAATGAATGCTCGGGAAGCCTGGCAGAAATTTGCTGAATCTTGCCGCAAACACAGGAAGGAACTGATTCGTTTGGTTCGTGAAGAAGTGGATACCGGTTCCCGAATGGTCGGGTATGGAGCATCTGCGAGAAGTTCGACACTTCTGAATTATTGCGGGATCAATCAAACTCACCTTTCTTGTATTGCAGACCAGAATCCGCTAAAGCATAACAAACTCACTGCTGGAACCCATATTCCGATATTATCACCGGATGAGGTTTTTGCTGAAAACCCGGATGTGATTCTGTTGCTGGCCTGGAACTTTAAAGAGGAAATACTTTCCATTCTTAAAGACAAGTATTCTTTTTCTGGTAAGTTGCTGCTACCTCTCCCAGGAACGCCAAAAGTCGTCCATATTTAACCCCACTGAGTGATAATTGTTTATGAAATTTACTGAGCAGGAAATTCCCGATGTATGGGTCATTGAAGCCGAGCCTATCATTGATGGACGTGGGAGGTTTCGCCGTCATTTTTGCCGAGAAGAATTCGAGGAAAGAGGCATCGAAACCAGAATTGTTCAAACAAATATTTCTGAAAACAATGACCCTTTCACGCTTAGAGGGTTTCACTATCAGAGAAAACCGTTTGAGGAGAACAAGACTATATCCTGTGTCAAAGGAGCTATATACAATGTGGTGGTGGATCTGCGCCCAGAATCGGAAACATTTTTGAAATGGGTGGGGGTCAAACTGACCTCCGAGAACATGTTAAGCCTGCACGTGCCCTCCGGATGCGCCAATGCCTATTTGACCTTAGAAAATAATACAATGATCCTTTATTATATGTCGGAGTTTTATTCTCCCGGTTCTTATACAGGTTTCCGCTACAATGATCCCTTATTTAATATTGAATGGCCAGAAGAGCCAAAGATTATTTCTGAAAAAGATAAGAACTTTTCTGATTTTGATCCTAATTCATTAAAAATTAGGTGACAGATTTATCTATAAATGAGAAAGATGGAGGGTTCCATGCAAATTCTTTTAACCGGCGGAAGCGGTTTTTTAGGTAGGCATTTACTGCCCCTTCTCGAGAATCACCAAGTATTGGTATTGGGTAGGAGGAAAGCGGTTTTCCCTTATCGAAACGTATCCTATCTTAGATGTGATCTCTCTGATACCAGTACCTGGAAAAAGAGGGTTCGTGATTTCTCTCCTGATGCAGGGATTCATTTAGCTTGGACCGGGCTCCCGGACTACTCCCTTTCCCGTTGTCTGGAAAACTTCAATTCGACTATTAATCTGCTCAATATTCTTCTGTCTGCGGGATGTAAAACCATATTTACAGCGGGAACATGCTGGGAATATGGAAATGTTGCGGGACAGGTTAGGGAAATAGATATTCCTGGTCCCATGTCGTTATATCCGTCTTTTAAAACGGGACTGCATTTGATTTCTGAAAGCATGATGGCGGAGTGTGAAGCCAACCTGATCTGGGGAAGGGTCTTTTTTGTTTATGGTCCAGGGCAGCGAGAAAGTTCTATCATTCCCACATGCTACAAGGCTATTAAAAATGGAATGGTTCCAGTGGTCAAAAATCCAGATGCCATCAACGATTTTGTCCATATCTCAGATGTAGTCGGTGCTATTAAAGCTTTGGTAGAGGCTCCCGGGGTTTCCGGGGTATTCAATTTAGGCTCTGGCACTCCGGGAAAGGTACGTCAAGTCTGTGGATATGTTGCAAGAAAATTGAACGCCGAGTCTAAAATTCCCGATTGGCAGAATCAGGGTGAGCAGTCAGGATTTTGGGCAGATATATCTTTAATAAAGAAAAGAACAGGTTGGGAACCAAAGCTTTCCTTGGAAGAAGGAATCGAACAAACAATTGACGAGTGGGAAGAGGCAAATGATCGTTCCTGAACAAGCGGCAATTCTTTGTGGGGGATTAGGAACTCGCTTGCGCCCGCTGACAGATAATATTCCCAAGCCCATGGTTCTAGTCAATGGCAAGCCGTTTTTGGAATATTTGCTCGTCCAACTCCAAGAGAATGGCATTAAGGAAGTGATTCTGATGACCGGTTACCTGGGTGAGCAAATATCGCAATTCTTTGGGGACGGGGCATCTTTAGGACTGCGCATTAAATATTCGCACGGCCCTGCGGAATGGGATACCGGTCGTCGCTTGATTGAAGCCAAGTCGCTTTTGAACGACTACTTTCTCCTTTTGTATTCGGATAACTTTATTCCTTTCAAGCTTGAAAAATTAGCAAGGTTCTATGATGCCCAGCGCGGTCTGCTGGCTTTTGTTGTGCACCCAAAGTCTGAAGGTAATATACGTCTGGCGGAGGATGGCAAGGTCGAGGTATACGACAAAACCCGCAAGGAAGATGGGCTAAATTTTGTGGAACTGGGCTATATGATTGTTTTAAAGGAGGTTTTTGGGTACTTTGACGAAATAGATGTGAGTTTTTCGGATATAATTTTTAAGCTGGTATGCGATCAACAGGTTTCTGGAATAATCGTGCGAGATGCTTATCACAGCATTTCTGATCCAGAACGTTTGAAGTTGACGGAAGAATATCTAAAGCCCAAAAAAATTCTTCTAATTGACCGGGATGGCATACTTAATAAAAAAGCCCCAAGGGGCGAGTACATCACCTCATGGGAAGACTTTGTTTTTTTATCTAAAAATGTTAAAGGCATGCGTATGTTGGCGGAAGCGGGTTTTGAATTTATTGTTATTTCAAATCAGGCAGGAATAGCCCGCGGCATGATGACCCGGGAAACTGTTGACATCATCCATCAACAAATGAAAAAGGACTTGGAGAGAGAGGGTATTCCTATTCTGGATATTCTGGTTTGCCCTCACCACTGGGACGAAGGCTGTTTTTGCCGCAAGCCGAGTCCGGGCATGCTGTTTAAGGCGTCCAGGGACTGGTTGTTTCGTTTGAACAAAACTTTTTTTATTGGTGATGACCCGAGGGATTGCCAGGCAGCCTTCAATGCGGGGTGTGGTAGCATATTTATAGGAGAGCGGAGTGCAGTGGAAGCTCTGTCCCCCGAAGAACAGCCGAGAGAAGTTTTTAACAACCTGGAAGAAGCGGTTCCATTTTTGATGAACTCATGATTATTTCAAGAACACCATTTAGAGTCAGTTTTGCGGGCGGAGGCACGGACCTGAGTGAATTTTATTTGAAAGAAGATGGCCTGGTTTTAAGTACCACCATCGACAAGTATCTTTTTGTTGCTGTAAAACAACAAACCTGTATGGCTGAATCCAAGTTTCGGATTAACTGGAGCCAGGTGGAGTTCAAAGACAACATAGACGATATAGAACATCCCATCGTTCGGGAAGCCTTGAGGATGTTAAATATGGATGTCCCGCTTGAAATCTCAACGTTCGCGGATATTCCATCGCAAACAGGTTTGGGGTCTTCCAGTGCGTTCGCTGTAGGTTTGCTTCACGCTTTGTTTGCGATTAAAGGGAAGATGGTAACAAAGAGTGATTTGGCGAATATGGCGGCGCGTATTGAGGTGAATATCCTGGGCCGTCCTATCGGGAAGCAGGATCATTACGCGGCTGCTTATGGAGATTTGAATGTTTACACTTTTCATCAAGATGAAAGTGTGTCCGTAAATCCTGTTCTTTGCCGTGGAGATATAAAAAGAGCGGTTAGGAAGAACATCCTGATGTTTTATACAGCAAAGAGACGTGATGCCGGTGCAATCCTGGAAAAACAGAAAGCCATAATGAACGATAAACACCATGTGCTGGTAGGAATGAAAGATCTGGTTGAGCCTTTACGAAACATCTTTTCGACCGGGTCCAACCTGCATGAAATAGGCCCGCTTTTGCATGATGGTTGGAGGCTTAAAAAAAGCATCACTGAAGAAATTTCTTCTCCGGAAGTAGACGAGTATTACGAAAAAGCCATGAAGGCGGGGGCTTTGGGCGGAAAATTGCTTGGTGCGGGAGGGGGTGGTTTTATACTCCTTTATGTGGAACCGCAGAACCAGAAGACCGTTGTAGAAAGCCTGTCGGACTTGTATCAACTGCCCTTCGGCTTCGACAAAGTGGGCAGTCAGATCACTTATTACGATCAAACTTCGGGTTAAAGATTTTACTGGGGTTCGATTTTTTGCCCGAGCATTTAGATGAGATGTTTGCAGGTATTAGCAGTGTCAAAATTTTAACCATTGTGATTTCTGAAGCCGGAGATAGAGGGAATATTTTTTCCGTCCAAATTGAAAGATCTGCTAAAAACTACTTTATATCCATAGTCATGGCCTGCCGAATATTAATTTAGATTCATAACAACGCAATTCAATCTATGAAGAATTTATTAAGCAATAAAAAAATCTCCGGGGTTATCTTTGGGTTAGCATTTGGAATAATTTTATGTCTTATTCTCCCTATTTACTTTGAGTGGGTCAAAATTTCTGGATACGAAATTCCTCAAGACGATTTGGTAGGAGACTACTTTGTGGGTGTTCTATGGGCCTGTTTACTGGGAATAAGCATTCTGATTTGGCCCGTATCCAAATCAGATAAAACAGGACTGCTGTGGATATGGTTAGCCAAAGTTTTTGTTGCGTTGGGAATTTTACTGATTTACGAATGGATCTATCCCGATGATCAATGGAGTTATTTCTCTATTCCAGCAAAGCTAGGTTGGAAACCGCTCGAATATATAGCAGAAGAAGGTGTAGGAACCAGAAGGATAGAAGCCATCGTATGGTGGCATAACCAGATTTTTCCTTCTGGTTCCTACCACGCATTAAAGGTAAGTTTCTCCATGGTCGGATTGATTGCGATTTATATATTTTACCGTGCGGGAATGCTCTTCATGGAAAAAAAAGGAAACCCAGCCTTTTTTTATGTTTTAGCACTGACCCCCACAGACTTGGTATGGGCATCCACATTGGGCAAAGAACCCATTGTTTTGTTCGGAATAGCCCTGTATGTGTATGGGGTTGTAGCATGGCAAAAGAAGGGACAAGCCTTCGCTCTCATATTTTCTGTTGCGGGGATTCTAATCGCGGCTTCCATCAGGTTTTGGCTAGCCCCCATATTAGTATTACCACTTTCAACTTTTTTGATAGTTGGAAAGGTAAATTTTTTTACTAAATTAATCTTTATAGGATTAGTAATTTACATATCTGCAACAAGCTTGGCAACAGTGCAAAGCAGAGAAAAACTAACATCCATGCAGGATCATATTAACGAAATATCTGAATTATCACAAAACGGCGCTACGGGCGGGTCGGCTCAAAAACTCAAGCCCTTCAATAGTGTTGGAGATATACTAGCATTTCTCCCCTTAGGCTTTTTTACAGCATTATTCAGGCCCCTGCCTGGTGACGTCTATAGCCCTTTTGGTTTTTTGGCCAGTTTTGAAGGGTTATTTTTTTTATGGCTTTTTTTGCGCGCCCTGAAAAGATCATCATTAAGGGATTTAAAAAATCCTCTCATATCTTGGGGTGTTTTAGTGATTTTATCATGGACCTCTCTGTACGTATTTGTAGCTTATCAAAATTTAGGCACAGCCATGAGATGGCGCCTTCAGATTCTTCCTCTGTTTCTTGGGTTATTGTTATATTTGGGCCGAAATAGAACAAAAACGATGTCCACTCCTATCACCAAGCACGACATTACCCCATCCCAAACCAAGTAAATATCCTATGTGCGGATTTGCAGGCTTCATTGATACATCACTCCAAAACAACTCTGACCACCTGCACCAGACCGCCCAAAAAATGTCGAACGCTCTTCGTCATCGAGGCCCCGATGATTCTGGCGTATGGGTGGACCCTGCTGTTGGTGTAGCCCTGGGTCATCGAAGATTATCCATTCTTGACTTGTCCCCACAGGGACACCAACCCATGCTTTCTGCATGCGGTCGCTATGTCATGGTATTTAATGGAGAGATATACAATCATATTGAAATCCGCGGAGAGTTAGAAAGCTTGGGAAGCGCCTTCACCTGGCGAGGCCATTCGGATACAGAGGTGATGCTGGCGGCGATCAGTTACTGGGGATTGCACCATGCTCTCACTCGATTTATGGGGATGTTCGCCTTGGCCATTTGGGACATAAAAGAGCGAACTCTCCACTTGGCACGAGACCGGGCGGGAGAAAAACCCCTTTATTATGGTTGGATAGGAAAAGTTTTGCTGTTTGGTTCAGAGCTTAAAGCTCTGCGCAGGCACCCCGTCTGGAAGGAAGAAATCGACCCGGATACTTTAGCTCTTTTCATTCAACATTGTTATGTACCCACACCTTATTCCATTTACAAAAATATTTATAAAATAAAACAAGGGGCTGTTGCCTCATTCAACCATAAAAATATATCGCCATCGTCACCACCGCATCAAAAAAGTTACTGGCCCGCAAATGAACTTGCAATATCTGGAGAAAACGAACCTTTCCAAGGCAATGAATTGGAAGCCATAGAACATCTGGATGACCTGTTGAGACAATCCGTAAAACGACAAATGGTTGCAGATGTTCCCTTAGGAGCTTTTTTGTCTGGCGGCATAGACTCATCCACCATAGTAGCGATTATGCAACAGCAAAGCCATAGGCCGGTAAAAACTTTCACCATAGGTTTTTCAGAAGAAGCTTATAGCGAAGCCCGGCATGCAAAAGAAGTAGCCAGGCATCTGGGAACAGACCACACTGAACTTTATGTTACCCCGCAAGAAGCTATGGAGGTCATCCATAGGTTACCTCAAGTTTACGACGAACCTTTTTCAGACTCATCTCAAATTCCTACATATTTGATCTCACAATTGGCCCGTTCAAAAGTGACTGTGAGCCTATCCGGGGATGGAGGCGATGAATTATTTGGCGGTTACAACCGATATTTTCAAGGCCGGATAGTCTGGAATTATCTCAAAATGGTTCCTGATAATTTAAAGAGGGTTTTGCAAAGCACGGTAACTTCCCTTTCACCTCTGACTTGGGATGCTCTTGCCAAATGGTTGGCTCCCGTTTTACCTAACAAAGCCAAACAACCCAACTTCGGTAATAAATTTCATAAACTAGCTAAAGTCCTGAATAGCAAAAATCCAGAAGATATGTATTTAAAGCTCGTCTCCACCTGGCAAGTACCCGCAAGTGTTGTAAATAATTCCAAACAAAGCAGAACTTTTGTCTTGGACTCCAGGCCGTGGCCAAACCTGAAGGATTTCACCCAGCAAATGATGTTTTGGGATACCATGACCTATTTGCCGGACGACATACTTGTTAAAATCGACAGGGCCAGTATGGCAATGAGCCTGGAAACACGTGTGCCTTTTTTGGACCACAAAATTATTGAATTCGCCTGGAAATTACCCCTGCAAATGAAAATCAAAGATGGACAAGGAAAATGGTTGCTCAGACAGGTATTGCACAAGTATGTTCCTCAAGATCTGGTCGAACGCCCTAAAATGGGTTTTGGGGTTCCCATCGATTCATGGTTGCGTGGCCCCTTGAGGGATTGGGCAGAAAACCTTCTAAGCGAGAGCAAACTAAGAAGTGAGGGGTTTTTCAACCCGGCACCTATCCGAAAGAAATGGTTAGAGCACCTGTCTGGAAAAAGGAACTGGCATCACCAAACTTGGACAATACTTATGTTTCAGGCCTGGCTTGAGACACGAAACAAAAATTGAAAAGTTAAACTTTTTCATCTATTTTTATTTCTATATGAGAATACTTTTCGTAGGAAATAGCGGGCCTGTTTTTCTGACCCACCGATTACCCCTTGTTCTCGCAACTCTTAAAGCAGGCCATGAAGTGCATGTGGCCCTTCCTCCCAGTCCAGTAAGCCAACAAATCGCAAGTTATGATTATGTTTATCATGAAATATCCCTGTCCCGCTCCAGTATTAATCCCTTCACAGAGATAAGATCTCTAGTTTATTTGTACTTTCTCTATAGAAAAATCAAACCGGACCTTATTCATCATGTTACGATGAAGCCAGTACTGTACGGCTCACTCGCGGCGTATCTGGCAAAAATACCAGCGGTCGCAAATACCCTCTCCGGCTTGGGTTATGTGTTCACTACTCAAAATTTAAAGGCAAAATTCCTATGCATATTGGTTAAATTTATTTTCAGGGTTTCCTTTTTGCACCCTAATAATCGCGTGATCTTTCAAAACCCGGAAAATTTATCCGCTTTCGTTTCCTTTGGATTAATCCGTAAGGAAAATGTTGTTTTGATTAAAGGCTCGGGCGTGGACACCGATATTTTCAATGACTCACCCGAACCTGATGCCATTCCTGTGGTCATGGTTGCATCCAGAATGCTTTTGGATAAAGGAATTGTTGAATTTGTCAATGCCGCCCGTATCGTACAAAGTAAAAGCATCAAGGCGCGGTTTGTCCTTGTCGGAGGCATTGACCTTGAAAACCCCATGTCCATAAAAAATTCCCAGTTAAATAAATGGGTTGATGAAGGCATTATTGAGTGGTGGGGAAATCAGGAAAACATGCCCAAGACATTTTCCCAAGCTCATATAGTAAGCCTTCCGTCCTAC
>CEUS01281182.1_pt1 | contig 11062 bp, 11 predicted proteins | sample 427031 | NCBI WGS metagenome assembly CEUS01 (sample SAMEA2622837, study PRJEB7988) | marine metagenome | biome: marine biome (ENVO:00000447); feature: marine epipelagic mixed layer (ENVO:xxxxxxxxx); material: "saline water (ENVO:00002010), including plankton (ENVO:xxxxxxxx)" | depth 140 m | reverse complement strand
CCAGACCGAAAGGCTGCACGACCAAGCGCATGCGTAGCAGTCGAACTTGCACCAGCTACAAAGATAGCAATTAGAAAAATCTTGATTGCATTAAGAGACATTCCTGCGTGGATAGCCATGCCAGCAGCCATTAAGAAAACGCCAAGTGCGTCACATTTGCTCATGGCGTGTAGTCGTGTATAGAAATCAGGAAATCTAAGCACACCAATGACTCCTGCTGCAATAAATAGGAATCCTGTGCCTAACAAGACAATCGTTAGAATAGTCACTAGGGCTCCGTCTTCCCAGATTCAAAGTATTTTGCCAATGCCAGCGCTCCAATAAAACTAATCATCCCGTAAGACAAAGCAATATCGATAAAGAGTTCAAGTCTATTGGCAAGTCCACCAAGCAGTAAAAGCAATATGATTGACTTGCTGCCAATGAGGCCTAGCCCGGTTAGGCGATCAAAAATAGTTGGCCCTCGAAATACTCTGTACATCGAGAAGATCATTGCTGTTATTAGCGCAACTACCACTAGCAGAAAAACAGTTGTCATGTTAGATCACCGTTCTTTTGTGAGGAGAGCGTTTGATCAAACAGCTTTGTAACGCGCTTCTGCATTTTACCTAGTTCTATTGATCGAGCGGTTCCTTCTGTGAGTGCATGGACGAGAAACTCGTCTCCATCCACATCAATCGTAACTGTACCTGGTGTTAAGGTGATTGAGTTAGCGAGTATCAGTCTAGAAAGAGTGTGTGGCTGATGGGCCTTAAAGCGTACTAGTCGTGGGTCGATAGCTAATCTTGGTTGTAGGGCAAGATATGCAATCTGAAGACTGGATTTTGAGATTTCGAGAAGGAGCCACGGCAAATAGGAGAATATACGTATCCATCTGAGTCCAGAGAGCGGCTGATTAACAGTTACTCCAATTGCCGGAGGCATAAAAAGCAACTTGCTGGTTGATAGTGCAATCATAAGCGAAGCTATTGCACCAGCGCCTAGGTGTAGTAAATCAAATTTTCCTGAGAGAATAATCCAGAAGAAAAATAGCGAAAGAGCAAGCAATAAGGAGAACTTCATATTAGCCACAATGATCTCATTGTACCCGTCTTAGTGGGGTGGTCGCTAATGTAGACGGAAGAGAGGCGGGGGGGGATAAAGTTTAGTAATCGTTACTGAGCTTGGGAGGGCTCGGTTGGCATGATTGGTTGAGCTGGTTTTTCAGACTTAAATTGCTGTAACTGACTAGTATCAGGCAGGGATTCATCTGTTGCAGTCAGGTCAGGCCGATCATTTATTTGAAAAGGGATTTCCACTCCAGCAGAACTTGTTGCGCGACCTAATCGGAATGGTCGTAGGTCGTCCTCTGTGACTTCAAGTACACGGATAATACGAGGTGTTAGGGTTAAGAGGATATCCGTCTCCTGCGTTTCACGACGTGAATGGGCAAAGAGTTTTCCAATTAAAGGAATATCGCTGAGTCCAGGGACACCTTTTACGGTGGTCCGTTCATCGTCACGTATTAAACCAGCAAGCATGTTAGTTTCTCCGTCTCGCAGACGAATAGTAGTATTAATGGCTCGATTCCCGAAGGTTGGTAAGCCTCCGAAACCAGAACCAGAAATACTGCTCACTTCAATCTTTAAGTCTAGTGAGACTTCATCATCGTGGTGAGTTCTAGGTGTGATGTCGATATTTACACCGATATTTTCATAATTAAATGATGTGATTGGTTGTTGTGCAACGCCACCTGTTGCAATTGGAGAAAATGTAGTTACTGGTACAGGGACACGTTCACCAAAGCGAGCCTGAGCAGCGATGCCTTCTGATGTTCGCAGTTGAGGATTAGCAAGCGTGCGGGTATTGCTATCTGTTTTTAGTAATCGGTAGAAGAGTCCTGGCAAGTTTGTTAAGAAAATATCAGATTGGGTCAGATTTCGAAGACTGCGAAGTGTTAGCCCCTCTTGGTTTATAGAACCCCTCCCATCAATACCTTCAGAGCTTGTTGTTGAACCTAAGTTGATTCCATATTCTTGAAATCTTGTTCGGTCAACTTCAAGGAGTTCTACGTCGATAATGATTTCAGGGCGAGCTTTATCAATTGCATCAATAATTTTTGCAGCAGCTATCACGCGTTCTGGAGAATCTTTAATTGTGAGGGCATTTGTAGCTTCTAGGGGTGCAATGCGACGCGCATCTACAACAATTCTTAAGAGGTCAATAGTTTCTGCAAGGTCAGCATTGCTGAGATAGAACGTCCGAATAACTTCTTCCTCATACTCATTACGCTTTGTAGGAGTATCTGGAATAATTGTTAAAGTTTCTGGCCCAGTGATACGATAAAAATTCTTTGTTGCTGCTGAAATAGAATGAAGGGCATTCTTTAAGGTCAGGTTTCTTAAATCAATACTTATATTTTGGTTACGAAAATCTGGATCGAAAATAATACTGACCTTTGAGAGTCTAGCAATAGCAGTAAAAACATCACGAGCACTTGCATCCCGAAATGCGATCGTTTCTGGAAGGATCATTTCTGAAGGAAAATCAAATTCATCAAGCGGTAGATTTCTTGAGCGGTCAATGAGTGCTTCTAGGCGTGTTTTGCCTTCTCGTGAGACAGCGATTCTGTTTCGAAGTTGGATTCGTATTGATCGTAGGGCATCTTCAACATCACCCCAGCCAGGATTTAATTCAGAGGCAAGCTGAAACTCAACTAGGGCTTCATCAAGATTGCCTGCTGCTTCCAGTCGTCGTCCGCGAGTATAGTGTTCCTGCGCTGCACGTAATTTGACACGATCGAGAGCCTGCCGTGCCTCTCTATTGTCTGGATTATCGCTTAGTGCTTTTGTGTACTCAATAACAGCCCGGTCGTAGTCTCTGACTTGTTCTGCTCGTTGCCCGTTTCGAGCAGCCGTTGCAACCGCACATCCTGATAAGAGGAATGTGCTCAGTACAACTAAACATATGAGTCGAGATTTTCGTTCGTCGATTCCAGAGAGTTCGAAGTGTTTATTGAAGTTTTCTTTCATCGTTTATGACATCTGCACCATCTGGAATAGTGAATTCAAAGTCTTGTTCAGACAATCCTTGATTTTCCTTCAAGTTACTGAAAGAAAATATTGATTGCCCCCCTTGATAGTCAGTTGTGGAGAGGCCCCTAATTTGCAGTGTGACGCGATCTACTACGATGGTCAAGTATTTGTATTCAGGCGCTGATTTACTAGGAACTAGCCTCAGTTTATAAGTTTCTGGAGCAGGCAGATCTTCGCTGTAGCTTGCTGTAAAGTCTTTTGTAAGGTTGCCTTCTCCAGCAAGGAATGTCGCTGGAGTTGTTTGATTATTTGAAGGCGCCTCACTGATTATGACCTGCTGATCCTCCAATAAATATGAGTAGAGCTTTCTACCGTTAGATATAAAAAGTTTTCTTTCTGGTTTTGTATAGGTCCACTTCATCATCCCAGGTTTTTTGATAGCCATGGTGCCACGTTCGGTTACTTGTTGTCGAAGGACGCCTCCCTGATAGATATGTACAAAATCAGCAGAGAAGTCACTTATTTGTTGGTAACGTTGCTGAAGTGATTGCGCTAGCTTTTCAGGGGGTGGCCAGGTGGAATCTGAAGTTAGAAATGTACCGTGTGCCAGTAGAAATATGAGTGCAACGGTGATCACGCGAAACATAAATAAACTCTAACTGTATAGAAAAAAGGTTTCTCACAATATCACGTTTGACTCAGTCAGGCGCGTTGTCGTTGTTTTTTTACAAAGCGACGAATATCTTTAATTTTTTGGGTATTGAGCACATGTTGAGGTTCTAGCCACCCTCGTCTAGCAGTTGCTACTCCAAACTGCATTTGTCGGTGCAGGGCATCTGAGCGATGGCAGTCACTATCAACAACAATCATGGCTTTTGCTTCAGTTGCACGTCGTGCTAATTGGCCATCGAGGTCAAGATGACTGGGAGCACCATCTATCTCGAGGGCCGTTCCTGTAGTTGCAGCGGCCGTGAAGATACGATCAAAATCGAGGGTATATCCATTTGACAATCCAGGTGATCGATTCGCTGGATGTGTGATTATGTCTACGTAGGGGCTGTCAATTGCACGAAGGTACCTTTCAGTAAGCGCTTGTGGCGATTGACCTTCATCATTATGGAGAGATGCCAGAACAATGTCGAAACTAGCAAGAACTCGATCTTCAAAGTCGAGAGATCCTTTAGATAAAATTTCTACCTCGATCCCGTGCAGGACTTGAATATTCGGATGTTGAGCAGACACTGCACGTATTTCATCTTTTTGACGAGAGATATCACTAAGAGCTAATTTTTTATTTGACCCTGCACTTTGAGAGTGGTCAGTAATAGCAATATAGTCGTATCCAAGTGTTTCGCTAGCTTGAACCATTTCTTTTATTGAATTCCTGCCGTCACTCCATGTTGTATGCATATGGAGATCTCCACGAATTTGTTTGTGGGATAGAAGTTTAGGGAGAGAGTTAGCCTTGGCTGCTCGAATTTCGTCTTTACCTTCACGAAGTTCTGGAGGAATAAACAGTAGGCCTAGGCGTTCATAGAAAGCTGTTTCAGTGTGAAAAAAAAATTGTTTACCAGTGCGATTTATTAAAGAACCATTTCTAAATAGTAGATTCTGGCTTTTTGCAACTTCTGAAAGAAGATCTAGGTGTTTGCTTGATCCAGTTAGTGCAATAAGAGCTGAGCCTTCGGCCTCTTGATTAATAGCATGGATACTTATTGTGCCAAGCTTTGTTTGTACTGTAACTGATTGTTCAGTTCGATGAAGAATATGGTCAACGAACGGAAGATCGCATGAAAGTATTAGGAGGTCATTAATGCGATCGACATTAGTTACGGCGAGCAGTGAGACGTTTTGAGTTTCAGCTGCGTAACGCCTTAGGCTACCAACAGGTACAATAGCACTAGCAGGAGCCCCTGCTTCCCAGAGTCCGTCAGTAATTATTGATGCAAGTTTATATGCACGGCCAAACGAAAGTTGGGTCAACCCTTTAGAGACCCTGCTACTGGCGGAGCTTGCTTGGGAGCAGATTTAGCCTCTGTTTCAAATTTAGCAGTGAGCCACGCTGTAATGCCACCCTTGAGAGCTGCAGCCTTGAACCCTTCTTTAATCAGTTTTCCAACAATTTCAGAACTGACAAGCTCGTCTGGGTCAGAGTCGTAGGCTACAATTTCGCGGTTACGTGGGAGCTTCGATGTATCGATTTTGTTCATTCGAACAGCACCAGGTAGCTTAAGAGTGCTGTGTTCATAGGGATAGGTCAATCGAACATCAAGAATGAACGGTTGGCTCGCAGTGTCTTCAGTGTCTAATTTTGATTTAAGATCTTCGATACTAATACGTGGAATGGGCACTATGTATGTATTGTGACCTTGCGGTTTGAGATGTGTCAAGACACCAAGTCAAGCGAAGGTGCAACTTATTAGAGAGTACTCAAGTATTTTTGCGCCCAGGGAAGCTCATCAGTTGTGTTATTGATGCATACCAATAACAATCGCCCACTGTAAATATTTCCGTGGAGGAACCATGTTTATTCAGAAGCGTATTGCTGTAAGCACAAGTTGCAGTGTTTTTCTACTTGTTTGCGGGTTTGGGTTTTTATTTGCTCAGGATAATTCTGAACGTCGGTTTGACAAGATAGAGCGAGTAGCTGCAGTAGACCTTGCTGAGATTGGTCTTGCTGGTGCGATTTCTGCACTCCGGGTCACGATTAATCCAGGCACAAAGACTCCAATCCATACGCACGATGGTCGCACTTCTGTGTTTGTCTTAGTCCAAGGAACTCTCACAGAGCATCGCGGGGAAGTGTCAAGAGAGTACGAAGCTGGTGATGTTGGCACAGTGGCAGAGGGAGTGACACACTGGGCTGAGAATAAAGGCTCTATCCCTGTAATCTATGTTGAAACGAATACTACTGCGAACTAGATTTCTATAGGATTGACAGCATTATTAGAGACAAAGATTTTTGCTACTGCAGTTGCATGTTCAGTTCAATCATTATGGTACGTGGCGCACCAAAGTGTGTGCCGCTAAAGGGATTCCCAAAGTTGAGGGCATAAGACACGTTCGTTATATTTAAGATGCTAAACCGTGCTGAAGTTTTTACGTGTTTAAGGTTCCATACTGGCTTAGCAATTACTACATCGAAAAGCATTCGAGGACGTATGCGTCCTCGGTTGAGGTCAACACGTTCTACTCCTGTTCGAGTGAGCAATTTGTCAATTTCTTCAAAATCAACTTCAAGAGGTGGTCCGCTTTCATAATGAGCAGAGAGCGAAGCCGTAAAGCCTGTACGGGTATGGGCATAGATTAGGCCAACTGATCCAACATGACGTTGGTCGTGGTCTGGCGTAAATTGTGTGCCAGGCCCTATCTCAATCATTGAATCTTCAAGAAACAAGCCACCGTTAATAGGTCCGTACTGTGTGACAGTTGCATTTGTGTAGCTGATGTAAGATGAAAAGGCTCGATAGTGTGGAACTTCAAGCCTTAAGTCAAACCCAGACGCGTGACCACGAGCAACACTGTTTGGAAAGATAATTGTTGTTCCAAGAAAAACATTTGGATCTGAATAATTTCTTACAGTACGTCTCCAGTGCGCACCATCAAGCCTCACGGTATTTCCTAACCATTGCTCAAATCCAAATTCCCATGCTGTTTGACTTTCTGGCTTGATCTGTGCGCCTCCTTCGTTATTTTCAGGTGTTGTGAATGGAGACAGTATGCGTGCCTTCTCTGATGATGAGAGCAGAAGATGTTCTGATTGTGGTGGTTGGAATAGACGGTTCATAGAAGCACGAAAGGTTGTCCCTGTTTTATGTACGCGGTAGCTGAGGCCGACACGTGGACTCCATTGAGAAGCTGGAACGAGTAGGTTTGTTCGATCAAAGCGAACACCTAAATTTAGCGTTAGTTGATTAGAAGCACGAAATGTATTTTGAGCATACATGGATAGGTGTTTACCTACGTCTCGATCTTGGAAGTGAAATGGCTTCGCCATAGTAAATTGTTCTGCGTTCTCACTAATATCAATTTCACCGGCATTAGAAAGGTCCGTTATGCCAAAAATGAAATTTTCAAAAATTGCTAACCGTGCTGTTTCGAAGCCAACTTTAAAGGTATGGCTACCTTGTTGGTGTGTGAGATTGGCGATGATTCCAATTCGGTTTTGGGAACGTTCAGAGTTGACCGTTACAGGAACATCATTCTGGCTCCCGATCAATGTACTTTCCACACTTCGTCGATAGGCTGAAATTTCAGATACCGTGTTGTTAGACCATGAACCTTGCCACGATAATGATTGGGAATGCTGTCCCAGTCGTTGTCGTTGGTCCTGGGCAAACGCTTCTTGTGTTTGTCCGTGTGGCACCTGATAGCGCAGTCGGCCATTGTTCAGGTTGAACTTGATGAGGTTGTTGCTTGAGGGAGTGAGAAAGAATTTGATGTTTCCAGACAGAACGTTGCCTTTGTTGTGAAAATTCTTTGGATGAACAGGGTCGAGGAAACGTTTCGATTGCTCCGTTGCTACACTGAGGCTGAGACCTAGGCCTCTTCCCAGAGGTCCGGCTGCAGTTGATCGCAGTGATTGCAAATTATCGCTTCCAAAACCAAAGTTAAGATTTCCAAGCCATTTAGAATTTTTCGGGATGGCTGTTTGCACTTCAATGACGGCGCCTGATTTCAATCCGAATTCTGGAGGAATGTACCCAGTAAGCACGTGAACGGTTTCAATAGTTGCTGAATCTGAAGCAACACCGAAAGACGCATCTATACGATCGTAAATTGGGACACCATCCTCAACATATAGAAAACCATCATCTACGCCTCGTACGTGTAGAAGACCATTATCTTCACTAGAGAACCCTGGTAGTGTGGAAAGAACCTTGCCAAGGCCTCTGCTTTGCAGTCTAGCTGGCGTGTGACGAATCATTTCTCCAGACAGAGTGGTTCGCATTGTTCCAGGGGGTGTTATGGGACGTTCCACTAAAACTGTTTCAGTTGCTTCTGGAAGGAGGCGGAGCTCTATGTCGATAGGCAGAGGAGTTTCTAAGACTATTAACTTAGCAATTGAGCGATATGGTGGACGATTTGCAACTACAGAGTAATTACCGAGAGGCACTTCTTTAAATACAAAGTATCCCGTATCGTCAACATTGACGGTTTTTATGGCAAGCCCAAGACTATCAAGCAGTGCTACAGTTGTTCCCTTTGCTTGATTTCCATTGAAATCTATAACGGTCCCTGTAATTAGGGTAGCTTGTTGTCCACTTAGCTGGGCTGAGCTAAGCAAGAGCGAGATTAGAATGAGTCTAGCGCACTTCATCTTGGTATCGTACCGGTTGGTACCCATAAAAAAACAAAACAATTTACTCGAGAGCAATTAAGCTTACTCTGATACCGTTAATAATTTTTAGAGTAGTCCCTAAATGGCTAGCATTGATAAAACACTAGAAACGCAGACCGATCATGCAGATGATCAGTTTGAGGCGGCCAGGTTTTTCTCAGCTTGGGAACGTCGCACACGCCTATGGGCACTGACTTGCTCGATACTGGCTACCCTAGTCTTGATCCCTATTGTATTAGTTTCGTTCCAATCTGGACAAGACAGAGGATTCATACTTGCGCTATCTTTCGGGCTCATTTTTGGTGTCTACGCTTGGCAAACTAAAAAGATTCGCCGCCGTCGTCAAATTCTTTTAAAACCGTTTCCTGCTGAATGGGAAATGGTACTGCAGCGTGACGTTGTGTTTTTTAGAGTTCTCGACCCAGAAGCCAGTAAGCGGTTTCGTATTCATATGCAGGTGTTCTTGGCAGAAAAAAGAATTACCGGAATAGGGGTTCAGGTAGATACGACAACACGCGTGTTAGTGGCTGCGAGTGCCATTATTCCAATTCTTGGGTTTCCGAACTGGGAATGGGATCAAATTAGTGAAGTGTTAGTTTATCCAACAAGGTTTGATAAGGATTTCAAGTTTGGCAATGAGCAAGGGAAAAATATTCTTGGAATGGTTGGAACAGGAAGCTTAAACCGACTCATGATTTTGTCAAAACCTGATCTCATTAGTGGTTTCAGGAACGCAAACGATAAACGTAATGTAGGCATCCATGAGTTTGCACATCTTGTTGATAAGACTGATGGCTTTATTGATGGGATGCCAAAAGTTGGACTTGACAGGCAAGCAGTTGGACCATGGATAGATTTAGTAAGACGTAAAATGTCTGAAATTGAATCTGGAGATTCTGATATCAACCCCTACGCTCTTACCAACGAGGCTGAATTTTTTGCTGTAGCATCAGAGTATTTTTTTGAGCGCCCTGCTTTAATGCAACGGAAGCATCCATTGCTTTATAAGTCACTAGAGAAAATTTTCAATCAAGATCTTTTTTCGCGCGCTGCTTCATTGAAGCGAGAATTGACGAAAAGTTATCCAAGGTTCGGTCGTAATTCACTGTGCCCGTGTGGAAGCGGTAGAAAATTTAAGAAGTGCTGTCTGCAGTGAGGTGGCGTGGATATTTTGGTGGACCGCAGGAGACTCGAACTCCCGACCTCCGCGTTGCGAACGCGGCGCTCTCCCAGCTGAGCTAGCGGCCCATCTAGAAAATTAGACGAGCGAAGAGTATGTTTTAGTTGCAGGCCTCTTAATTTCCTAGCAGTTCTTTGTCTTTTTTTTCTTGTAGTCCATCCACGATGCCAATGTGTGTGTCAGTGATCTTTTGTACTTCTTGCAGGCCTCTACGTTCGTCATCTTCAGAGATTGTTTTTTTCTTTAGGAGGGTTTTTAAATGTTCATTTGCTGCTCGCCGTAGTTGCCGCAGGTTGTTACGGCCTTCTTCAGCCTGTTTATGGACTTGCCGAGATAGTTCTTTTCGTCGTTCATCGGTAAGCGACGGAATAGGAATACGCAGCACCTTTCCGTCATTCATAGGGTTTAGGCCAAGGTCAGAAATCCGAATCGCTTTTTCAATAGAACTTATCAGTGACTGATCAAATGGTTGAGCCATAAGAAGAGTTGGTTCTGGCACTGAGAGTGAAGCGACTTGATTGAGGGGCATCTTGCTTCCATATGCTTCAACTTGAACGCCGTCAAGAATTGTGACAGAAGCTCGACCTGTTCTAACGCCAGCTATGTCTCGGCGAACTCTTTCTATTGCGCCCTCCATGTTTTTTTGTAAATCTGAAAACAGGTCTTTAAGATCACTAAATTCCATCATGTCACCTCATCTAGAAGTCTAGCGTGGCGAAGCTGAGATTTGAAACATGGCTCTTACTACTTAGGCGCTGACTGTAGTTCCGATTGTTTCACCTAGTACAACTCTCCGGATATTACCGGATTGCTTGAGGTTAAATACAACGATTGGAAGCTTATTATCCATGCATAAGGAAATAGCTGTCGCATCCATTACTTTCAGCTGGCGTTCAAGAACTTTGAGGTGGGAAATTGTTTCATATTTTGTAGCTTTTTTGTCCAAAACAGGGTCAGCAGTATAGATGCCATCAACCTTTGTACCTTTAAGGATGGCTTCAGCCTTTATTTCCATGGCACGCAGTGCTGCAGCAGTGTCCGTTGTAAAGTATGGGTTTCCGGTGCCTGCAGCAAAAATTACTACTCGACCTTTCTCTAAGTGTCTAATGGCGCGACGTCGAATAAAAGATTCAGCGACAGCACGCATCTCGATGGCTGTTACTACACGTGTAAGAACTTGTTGCTGCTCTAGTGCATCTTGCAAGGCAAGAGCATTAATAACCGTTGCCAGCATGCCCATGTAGTCTCCAGTAGCTCGTTCCATCCCTTTAGCACTGGCAGCGATACCACGAAAGATATTTCCACCACCAATAACGATGGCAGTTTCGACACCAAGTGCTTGAATTTCAGCGATGTCTTTTGCAATTCTTGTTGCAACAAGAGGATCAATGCCGAATTGCTGGTCGCCCATGAGAGCTTCGCCAGAAAGTTTTAAAAGAATTCGTCGATATACTGGAGTGGAGGGGGGTTGCGCATTCATCAGTATGGAAGTATAGCCGTTCTTCTAGATCATGTTGTGGGGATAGG
>CEUS01032342.1_pt1 | contig 11067 bp, 7 predicted proteins | sample 427031 | NCBI WGS metagenome assembly CEUS01 (sample SAMEA2622837, study PRJEB7988) | marine metagenome | biome: marine biome (ENVO:00000447); feature: marine epipelagic mixed layer (ENVO:xxxxxxxxx); material: "saline water (ENVO:00002010), including plankton (ENVO:xxxxxxxx)" | depth 140 m | reverse complement strand
TGATGGCTATGGGTAAGCTAAAGGGTGGATTCTACATTCCATTCACCAAAAAAGACGATCGTGGCAGGAGGAAATGGTTCGGCTTCCCTACATGGGGCCCACCATGGCTCAATGTGGTAAAGGGCACACTGTTACTAGTTGCATTTGCAATGATTTGGATGACCATCGGAGATCCTTCAAACAAGGACTACATCTTCACTCTAGTAGCAATATCATGCCTGCTTGGAATATTATTCGTCATTCCGATAGGGGGGGCAGATATGCCGGTTGTCGTGAGCTTACTCAATTCTATGTCTGGGATTGCGGCTGCATTTACAGGTTTTGTAATTGGAAATAATGTACTCATCATTGCAGGATCAATGGTTGGAGCAGCAGGCCTAATTCTTACTTTCATCATGTGCAAGGCTATGAACAGGACCTTACCAGCAGTATTGTTCAAATCATTCGGTGGCGGAGGCAAGGATACTGTTACACGAACCAAAGTAGGCAGTGACCCAGAAGAGGTCGCAATGGTGTGCGACGGAATTAGCAGTTGCGTAATTATTCCTGGATATGGTATGGCAGTGAGCCAAGCCCAGCATGCAGTGAAGGAATTTGCCGACCTTCTCGAATCAGAAGGTGTTGATGTCAGCTACGGAATCCATCCAGTTGCGGGAAGAATGCCTGGTCACATGAACGTCCTCCTCGCAGAAGCAAATGTCCCATATGAGCAACTAATAGAGATGGACGACATAAACTCGGAGCTACCCGAAACTGATGTTGCGTTGGTAATAGGGGCAAATGACACCGTAAATCCGGTTGCAAGGTCCGGCGAGGGTCCATTGGGCGGGATGCCAATTATCGATGCTGACAAGGCTAGGGTAGTTGTCATAATCAAGCGGAGTCTGTCAGTGGGCTATGCTGGTGTGGATAATGACCTATTCTTTGAAGACAAGACAATGATGCTTTTCGGTGATGGTAAGAAGATGATGAACGAACTAAATGCTGCCATCAAGGATTTGTGAGGATAACCACCCCCAATCGTTATTTGACACCTTCAGCCGAGCAGGTAGTGTGATAATGTGCGAATGAACGTTGGTAGGCTTTGCGCTTGCATTTTCGTGGTGGTTACATTGTCACTACCAGCGCTTGGTATGAGTAACGGTCCCAGTGCCATTAACTCAAACGATGAGCTGACTGTCAAATACGGTTGCTCCTGCCACAACAACGGTGCCGTATCGGACAGGGCCGTTGTAATGATCAGCGGTGTTCCGCTTATGTACGACACGTCACAGCAATACACACTTACCATCAGGGTAGCAGACTCCTTGACCCTATCCGGAGGAGACGGAAACACTCAGGCTGGATTCCTGCTATCTTCCGATTCGGAAGGTAATTTCTCATGGGTCGATTCTGAGGATATCCGTTATGCTGAAGGCCGTTCCGATGACGTATCACACTCAGAGCCAGATATCGACGGCACATGGGAGCTGAATTGGATGGCCCCAAGTGAAGATGTCGGGTCAGTCCAATTCTGGTTAGCTGGAAACTCAGTAGACGGGGGCGGCATCCCAGACGACATGGACTACTGGAACATCCTGTCCTTCTCGGTAAACCCTCCTGGTACCATAACTACGAACGAGTCCGGAGCTACTCTAGAAACTAGGACTATCTCTGTTGGGTCATATGATTCATTGTTCCTGTTAGAGGTCTCGGAGGAGCAAATTGAGCAGGATAGGCAGGACAGAATCTCGAAAAGGGTTTTCTCCCAAGGCAACCTATTCTACTGGACAAGCTTGCTAGCACTCATTGTAGGTGCAGTTGTGCAGAAGGAGATTCTCGAGAGGAAGTACGATGATGGCCCTGAATTCCTAGCTACGGAGCTTGCATATCCACAGGCATTCCGCAGGTCATTAATCTCTGTCATTTCATTCTACTTAGGTGTCGGGTGGGCATCAGCCGAGAATCCAATAACATTCCAAGATGTTGATTTCACTGACTTTGCAACCGGATCCGCATTCTTCGTCAGCGTCTGGGCAGCATATGGTGTGTACAGAACCATTCTTGCGGCTAGAAGTAAGCCTGACGTCAAGGATATAATGTGACATACGTGAATACAACAGATCCAGAATCATCCCTATCGGATCACGTAGGCGATATGCACAGGATGACTAGGGTGTGGGCAATTTGTATGTGTATGCTTTGCATTTTTTGGTCAATCTTTGCAGGCAACATCATCTCATCATGGCTTGATTTACTTATGATTCAAACAGGACCCAATAACGAGAACATGTCGGTATATGCTCCATTCGATTGGATTCAGATGAGGTGGGAAATCGTAATCATGCTATCATTGGTCTCTCTTTTGCCATTGATATCGATCCAATTGTACAGGTTTTCGAGATTAGGTCTCTACCCCCGTGAGCGCAACTGGCTAATCTCCGTACTTGTTCTTTCTACCACAATTGTGCCGCTCGCCATCCTTTACGTATGGATATACGGAATTCCTGCGATCTTTGCCATTTCTTCAGAAGTAGGATATCCTGAATCAGTTGGAGTCAGATATGATGCTGCAGCTGTATTCTCCATAGCTATAGGGGTATCCTGGGTGATGGTTGTTTGGTCAGTAACAGTTGTATCCCTAACTATGACTAGATTTTATGGATTGGTATCCAACGGGGTTTCTAGATTTAGACACCGCTTTATGGCTGTTTCTGCAGGCACCCTAATCCTAACTCTCCCTGTCGAATTCGACGGATTGAGACTGTTAATTGCTATAGTTACAGTATTATTTGCCGACTATCTATCTAGATCCTTGCCAGTAACTATGCCGGATTGGGACCAACGCGGTCTTAATGACGTAACGACCTAGCAGGACTCCATTGGTTTCAAAGGCGTTGTTATTGGCCATAAGTCGTGAGCGAGTATTCACTCCATACTGTGTTGCGAGTCTCAGCGGCAATTGTCCTATTGTTATCTTCTGTTATTGTATCCATGAATCCTACTAAAATTAACAACGCAATAAGTTCAACAGTTGAAGTAGATAATACACACGAGGATTCCAATGTAGGACTCATGCACCATGAAAGGTGGCCTGTACTAAGAGTCGAGTTTCCAAATAAGCCCTTCCCCAACTCTATGTTAGAGGACTTCTTCAGTGGTAATCTTTCTGCTAATGAGTACATCAATCAGATGAGTGGTGGAAAATCTACTCTTGATGCCACAATTATCGACGGCGTCTGGGAATCTCCATACTCGGAGTCTCATTGGGGCACAGATTCTTCTGAAGAGAGGGACGTTGGGTCCGGTGATGGGGGTGCAATGGGGCTTGCCGAGAACGCCATTACTTCACTAATGGAGGGAATTGACCCCTCAGTATGGGACTTAGACGGCGACTTCATAGTTGACAGAGTTTTAATCCTTCATTCTGGTCAGGCACAGGAGTTAGGTGGAACCACTAGCGCAATATGGAGCCATTATTCTTCATTCAATGAGCCTGTTACGATTGGCGAGTATAAATTTGAACACTACACGATGGCATCAGTTCATGGTGGGTTGGGTGTATTGATTCACGAAATGCTCCACCAGATGGGGGCAGTTGATCTATACGACGTACATAGTGACGCACCCACAAAGTCTTGGCACGGTCTAGGTGACTGGGACATTATGGCTAGCGGCAACTGGATTGATGATGGCGGCAGGCCGTCATTGCCATCCGCTTCTACCCTGAATCTAATTGGTGCCAATGATCCTACTGTGCCTAGTGCATTCATTGATCGCAACTACACTCTGAACCCTATTTCCGAGGGGGGATCTCCTCTGAAGATTGAAATTGCACCTGGTGAGCATATTTGGGTATCTCTTCGTTCGAAAATTGGGTTTGACGCTGGTTTGCCGGGCGAAGGAATTTTGGTTGAACAGCAGGATCTTGCATACGGTGACATTGGCACAAATCTAGTCAACACAGATCCTATGAAGCCGTGGGTAAAGATCGTCGAAGCCGATGAGGATGATAAACTGTTGAGAGGCCGCGATTATGGATCTAGTGGCGATGTATTTACTGCTGGAGAGAGATTTGGCCAAACCGGACATGCAATTTGGGACAATCGTGGGAGATTGGTTCCGTGGACCATTTCAGTTACATCGGTTGAGTCCAATCATGCCACAATTGAATATGATTTCGTCGGGGACGAAAAGACAATAATTTCAATGCCGAGAAACCCCCTCGTTCTGCTTCCAAATGAGTCTGTATTCGCGGAAGTTATTTCAGATCAAGAATGCCAAATTACTTCTGAATTGACCGAATCGAATGGAATGGCAGTACCAGTATTCGATAGAAATTCCAGTCTGGTACCGATTATCGAGTTAACTGATTCAACACCATCCAAGGGGACTATTTCGGGTTTCATCGGTTGCCAGGGTCGGCCCATGACTACGATTTCACTCGATTGGATCGTAGTTAACCACCAATTAGCTACCGATTCATTGGATGCAAGTGTACCTTGGGACGAGCCATCGACAGTCATTCTCATTCCAGAAACAGAAGGATCGGGGGCTAGGAATTACAGAATCTCAATAGTTGGACCAGCTGCGAGGGTTGCTGATACCACAACCAGTGGGGTGTATTTCCCCGGGGACCCTATAGTAATCGCAGTGAATCCCGATGGTTTGCTTGAACCGAGGATGATTGCTAGAGGTGAATTGGTATTCATTGACTCTAACAACATTGAACAGAGGATCCCCATAGTTCTCAATTCTGAAGGAGAGCTACCGTTTGGTCCACTAAACTGGCTTACAGTACCGTCAAATGCTCTTACTACCGTACTTATATTGATGGCATTCTCTATAGCCTCAGGGCACAAGAAAAACGCTATCGTCGAGTAGGATTGCTCCATCTTGAATCTGATGGCGGCCTAGATATTTCGAGATAACGCCAATTTCCGTCATCTAGTATTGGTAATAGCCATTGTTTATTCACTCCGGAAGCAAGCCTTGACGATAGACATGCATCGGCCCAGTTAGCCGGGCCTTCCTTATTGGGATCAATCACCAGCCATGGAGCGTGCCCATCGCCAACATTTCCAGGATAACACCTCCACGTAGTGCCATACTTGAATCCGGATCTGGTATTCAACCCCCTCATCCATAAGTCTAGTAGAATACTCGCTGATTCGGATAATTTTCCGATTTTATCTTCTTTCATCGGATCTGAACTCATATATTCAACTAAATATGACTCAATCGCGTCTAGATAACGGCCGTCGTGAGCTGGGATGCCTATTGCTTCTCTAGGCCAATCAGAAACGTCTGGAATGAAAGAGCCACCCAATCCTTGGTTCAATGATGGCATCTCTGAAATTAACTTGAATGTCTGAGTCGTTGGCTCTATCAGATGTCCTCTAGGGTTGGATTCCTTGATCCTGTATGTTACAACAGATTGCTCATCGTCGATAACAAGAACTTCGGCTATCCTTCCCTTATTTGTGACAGAACTGCACCAATGAAGTAGACGTCTAAGAACGCTAGATGGATCATTCTCGGTATCAAATAATTCGTCCTTTGAGTGGTACCAGAGAACTTCAGAAACAGGGGGGTCATTGGACGGGTGTGTGTCGGAATTCCACCTGAGACCCCATGACGCAGAGGCCTCGAAACCGAGTGATTCAACATTTTTTGACAGAACCAACTTATTGCCCGGAACCCTCAGTGCCTCGAGAATTGCCGCTTCCTGTAAAAGGACGGGGTTTTTTTGTGCTCGCTCAGCAATCCACCCCCCGGAAACGTTGATTTGAAGTGGTTGCGGGAGCTCAATTCCTCTGTGTGCAAAACAGAAAATGACTTCAGAGTCTGTTAACAATAGCTTTCCCTCGTCAACAATTACGCCGATTGCGGATTTTTCCCATAACCTGCTTGCAGCTGGACCGTCATACAGCCACCCATCTCCAAGACGCTCTTCCATGATCACCCCGGAGCGGAATCTGATTATACAATATCCCCAAATCTCATCCCTAATGGCCCCATCGGACCACATATGGGTGAGGATCTGTTAAGGCAGCGAGAAGATAGTCTTGCTAGGCTCAGCAAGCTGATACAATCAATTGACGGAGAAAAGGTTACCCTCATCGGAGATACGATGCTAGATAGGTATCACCACGGATTCGCAAACAATCTCAACTCCACAGCTCCTGTTCCCGTACTCAAAGTTACTAGATCGGAGGAGTCGGCTGGTGCTTCAGCTCATATTGCTATTGGGCTGACATCATTTGGAATGGATGTGGCTTTCCATACATGCATAGGTGATGATGCCGAAGGACAATCAATAATTGATAATCTAGAGGGCCGTGGGGTTAATATTTCGAATATCATCACTGTCGAAGATAGGAAAACACTTGCAAAGATCAGATTTTTTGGAAGTAGAGAGAGCCTTCTCGACAGAGGACAGATTCTCCTACAGGCAGATAGGGGGCCCAACGAAAATCTCGATGAGTCTGTTTCAGAATCGCTAACAATGAGTGCTCTCTCTTCCATGGAAAACAGCTGTGCATTGGTGATATCTGATTATGACAAAGGAGTAGTTTCTCCTGATGGAGCCCAATCATTGATCCAATATGCAAATGATGCTGGAATTCCATCCATTGTAGATCCAAAGCTGACTGGATTGGATAAGAGCAGGGGAGCTACTGTAGTCATATTCGAAAAGAGGGGGCTTTCATTACTTACCAGGAGAATGAATGCCGAAAATGATGATGCTGCCGGAAAGGTCCTATTGAATGAGTACTCATGGGACGGGATTCTAGTACTTGGTGGAATTAATGGTGTTTTCTTACATCACAAAGATGGCGATAGTATTCACATGCCATGCATGGCTCCTTCTGCAGAACAACAGATTGGCATGCATGATGCGGCCGCGGCATCTCTAGCTGCTGCTTTGGGCTCCGGGTTGTCTTTGTTCGATGCGGCCCTATTGGCATCTGCTGCATGTGAATGCGTTCTTTCGGCAAGTACTAGCGAAGAGTACATCGATAGGGCCACATTGGGTCTTTGGCTCGACGAATTATCATGGCAAATGAGGATATCGGATAGATGAACATGGGCCCATGATGTTCAATACTGGGCTTTCCCGGGCGTGCTCATGGGAAGTCATAGTACAGGACTAGAGATTGCCCTGATATTATTAATCGCATCACCAATATTTCTAATTCAATCATACGCCTCTGCAGAGAATGATTCAATTGACTATCCTATAATCATCGACATAGCGATTGATGAAGGAATTACTATTACTGAATTAACTACGTTCACAATAAGTCTTGAGAATGAGGATAGGCCAAATTCTGTTACCTGGGAATTGCGCGAAGCGGAAGAATCACGCACATTCGTGAACGTTAGTGACGGTCTAGAATTTCATGACACTACTGATGCAAGGAAACTGTGGACTTTTGACATTTCACTCGACCCCGAATCTTCCAATGACTGCTCTTGCGTACTGGTAATCAGCGCACTGGAGAATGGAAATGATCCAGTGGAGAAATCACAATCAGTATTCATCTCAGAATCTGAATTACAACTACCTCCAACATTGTTTGTTCCTTCGATGTATGAAGATAATTGGGCTAGCAGCATACAGTCATTCACAGGAGTTTCAAACACCATAAATGGTGAATTACCTGAGATTTCGTATTACATAAGGGAATCAGCAGAAGTAAAATGCAACAATGATGATACACCCACGCAGGAACTCTCGACTCACTATTACCCGGAAATATTGTGGTCTGAAAACGAGTTTGTAATTAGTCTGGACGTTACTGAATTTGGAGATATGTGGCACGACGTTCTGCTAATCTCCAGGGACTTGCTGACAGCACTGACATCTACGTACTGTGTTAGTATTAGAGTAGACAATACACCTCCAGCCGTCGTAATCCAAGGTCCACAGGAGGTAACTGAAGGAATTTCTGGGGCATTATTTGATGGTTCAGACACTAATGATGAATTTTGGGGGAGAGGGGGCATAGTATATGTCTGGTCAGTTAGCGAAATTATTGGTTCGTATAGAAATAATATCCAAATACTCTCGGGTGTGAATGAGAGGATAATTGCATTAGATGCAAATTCATCTGGTAGCTACGAAATTTCTCTCACTGCAATTGATCAAGCAGGAAACAGTGCTACTGAAAGGATGGTGTTCATTGTCAACAATCTCGCCCCTGTTGTTAGGCTATATATTGACGATGCACCCTGTTTTGATGGAGATAAAATCACTGTTCCAAAGGATTCTAGTTTTGTTATAGATGCATCTGAATCGAGTGACACCGATAATGATTTAGATGGTCTAAGGTATATCTGGAGAGTCAATAACGTGCCGGTATACGAAGGCAGTGGTAGGGAGATGTCATGGCCAGATGATGTTGGTGGCGAATTCTTGCTGACACTGGAAGTTATAGATGATGACTCACAGTCATCGATGATGTCTGTAATTATAATCGATGATGAAGAAGGATTCTCGCTACCTAATCAGTATATTATTCTCATTTTATCTGCTACATTCCTGGTTTATGCAATCAGGCAAAGAATGAGTCAAAAGGATTCAGAGTCTGACATACCGAAGTGGGTATGATGTCTAGAAAGAAAAAAATAGTTTAATCGACGGGTGAAATTGTGACATTACCCTTCGACATAAGTGAGTACATAAGTAGGCAAACTAGGCTATTCGAAGAATTACCAGAATCATCGGTGGTCATAATCCCGACAAATGACCCTGCCATACGGTCAAACGATGTACATTATCCATTCAGGCCAAATTCCTACATTCTGTACCTCTGTGGATGGATGGAAAATGAAGGTGTGTTTGCAGCCACAAATGAGACAGGCACATGGCAAACTATGTTATTTGTATCTCCGAGAGATACAAAAAAAGAAATTTGGGAAGGAATTCGTATTGGTGTAGAAGGTGCAGCTAATTGGCCATGTGACAACTCTCTGAGCATCGAAAATCTAGAGACGGAGATTGAAAACCTCATCTCAAAATGTGATAATGTTTTTTCATTCTCAGGGGCCTCATCTCGAATTGACAAGATTATAGGGCAAAATATGGGGATATTGGATCCTAGGCCAACTCTAGATTTGATGCGTAGAGTGAAATCCCCCAGGGAGTGCGAAATCATGTTGGAAGCTGCAGAGATTGCCTCTTCGGGACATATTTGTGCGATGAAAGCATCATACCCCGGAATAGGAGAGTGGCAGATTAAATCTGAAATTGAAGGACATTTCGTTGATTCCAGGAGCGAATGGAGCTTTCCGTCAATTGTTGGTGGTGGTGACAATGCTACAATATTGCATTACAAATCAAACGATTCTATCATTGATGATGGGGAGTTAGTTCTAGTCGATGCCGGTTGCGAGGTTTGGGGGTATGCTTCCGATATTACTAGGACATGGCCAGTGAACGGTAAATTCTCAGATCCCCAGAGAGAGATTTACCAAATTGTTTTTGATGCTGGAATCGCAGCTATAAATGCCTGTCAAGCTGGCTCTAGTTGGCTATCTATGCACATTTCCGCATCCAAAGTTATAGCTCAGGGTTTGATAGATTTGGGTATCCTTGATTGTACCTTAGACGAAGCAATGGGAGATCCTATAGAATTAGATGGGCCTTATAGGAACTTCTTCATGCACGGTACTGGCCATTTTCTTGGTTTAGATGTTCATGATGTTGGTGGTGGGAGGCAAGGCGACGACGAGAAAGGGCCCATTTTGGAGCCGGGGATGATCGTGACAGTGGAACCAGGTCTGTATTTCGGTAGTTGGCGATCTGATGTTGAAATTCCCCCGAGGTATTCTGGAATCGGTATCAGAATAGAGGACGACGTCCTAATTACAGATGAGGGCCCAGTAGTATTGTCATCTTCATGTCCAAAGGAAATAAGTGAGATCGAGAAGCTGATTGGCTCAGGAGTTTGAAATTATGACTCGATGGGAGAAAATTCTCGAAAGCCAGTTGTCTAACGATCCTATCCCATTGGATGTCAATGATGCTGCAATTCTCTATTCTGAAGCACCTTTGAATGACTTGATGTATGTAGCAATGGAAAGGAGGAGGAGGAAAGTCCCTGGGAATGTTGTTACATATCTGGTGGATAGAAATATCAATTACACTAATGTTTGCACAATAAACTGTCATTTTTGTTCATTTTACCGACCTCCGGGCCATGAAGAAAACTACACACAGACTACAGAGCAGATTTGCGATAGGGTCCAGGAGCTTGTCCATATTGGTGGTAGCAGGATACTGATGCAAGGAGGTGTGAATCCAGATCTAGAATTCAAATGGTATACCAATCTAATCCGCGTATTATCATCAAGGTTTCCAAGTATTTCACTGGATTGCTTCTCTCCAATAGAGATAGAGGGAATTGCGGATGTTTCTGGAATGTCAACAAAGGCCGTTCTTGCTGAGCTGAAATCAGCTGGGTTGCATGGACTACCGGGCGGTGGTGCCGAGCTGCTTGTAGACAAAGTCAGGTCTGGTATATCCCCCTTAAAGGGGTCATCAGAAAACTGGCTCAGAGTAATGAGTGAAGCCCAGGAGTTGGGTTTGGTCACCTCAGCAACAAACGTATTCGGCTTCGGTGAAACGGTTTTCGAAAGGGTTGAACACATGGAAAAAATTAGATCTCTACAGGAAAGAACAATGTCCAATGGATATATGGGATTTACATCATTCATTTCATGGCCTGTGATGCTAGAAAACAATACTTTTGGAAAGATGAATCGTGGTAATAATCGGCTGGATTTGGGAGCAGGATCAGTTGAATATCTTAGACATGTGGCTGTTTCTAGGTTGTTCCTGAATAATATCGATCACATTCAAGCCTCATGGCCCACAATGGGCATGTCTGTAGCTCAAATTGCACTTCAAGCAGGTGCTGACGATATTGGGTCGACAATGATGGAGGAGAATGTGGTATCGGCGTCAGGCACCCAGAAGACGGAGGCAACTGTTGCCGAGCTTCAAAATTTGATTTATGATGCTGGCTTTATTCCAGCGAAGAGGGATTCGGAGTACAACATCTTACAAATTTTTGACCG